>JGI12210J13797_10035327_pt1 | contig 12736 bp, 12 predicted proteins | sample ElkSlonscriptome_3_FD_13797 | JGI IMG/M metagenome (IMG submission 13797) | reverse complement strand
ATCCCCTTTCGCGGCATGCGCCGGCGGATCGCCGAGGGCCTGGTCCGCTCGTTCACGACCGCGGTCCACTACACCTACGTCGAGCAGATCGACGTCACCCGCCTCGTCGCCCTGCGCAAGCAGGCCAAGGCCGCGGCCGCCGAGCAGGGCGTCTCGCTCAGCTACCTGCCCTTCATCATCAAGGCCGTGTGCCACGCGCTGCAGCGCTACCCGATCGTCAACGCCCACCTCGACGAGGACCAGGGCCGGATCGTGCTCGAGAAGCGCTATCACATCGGCGTGGCCGCGGCGACCAAGCAGGGCCTGATGGTCCCGGTCATCCACGACGCCGACCGCCTCTCGCTGCTCGACATCGCCCGCGAGATCAAGCGCCTCGGCGAGGGGGCCAAGACCGGCAAGCTCGCCCGCGACGAGCTCAGCGGCTCGACCTTCTCGATCACCAGCCTCGGGGCCATCGGCGGGGTCCTGGCCACACCGATCCTCAACTACCCCGAGGTCGGCATCCTCGGCGTCCACGCGATCCGCAAGGTCCCAGTCGTGACCGAGGACGACGAGATCGGCATCGGCCATCTCATGAACCTCTCGGTGTCCTTCGACCACCGCGTGGTCGACGGCTACGAGGGCGCGAGCTTCCTCCAAGAAGTCCGCCGCTACCTCGAAGATCCCACCTTGCTACTGCTCGCCGGGATCTGAGCACTCAAGGAGACGACCACGATGGCTACAATCAAAAAACAAGCTCTCGTCATTGGTGCTGGCACCGGCGGCTACCCCTGCGCAATTCGCCTCGGCCAGCTCGGCGTCGACGCGATGCTCGTCGAGAAGGACCAGCCCGGCGGCGTCTGCCTCAACTGGGGCTGCATCCCGAGCAAGGCGCTGATCTCGGCCAGCAAGCTGGCCCACAAGGCCGAGCACGCCGAGCACATGGGCATCAGCTTTGGCCCGGCCAAGACCGACATGCCCAAGATGCAGGTCTGGAAGTCCGGCATCGTCAAGAAGCTGACCGGCGGCGTCCGCCAGCTCGTCAAGGGCTCGGGCACGCAATACGTGACCGCGACCGCCGAGATCCTCGGACCCAAGCGCGCCAAGCTCGTCTACCCCGACGGCAAGCCCGACGACACCGTCGAATTCGAGCACCTCGTGATTGCGACCGGCTCGGTCCCGATCGAGATCCCCGGGTTTGCGATCGACCAAAACAAGATCGTCGATAGCACCGGCGCGCTCGAGCTCGACTATGTCCCCGAGCACATGGTCTGCATCGGCGGCGGCATCATCGGGCTCGAGCTCGGTCAGACCTTCCAGCGCCTCGGGACCCAGCTGACCGTGCTCGAGGGCATGGATCGGGTCCTCGGCGTGTGTGACAAGGACGTCGCCCAGGTCGTCGCCCGCCAGATCAAAAAAGACGGCGGCGAGATCGTGACCAAGGCCATGGCCAAGGACTGGACCGAGCGTGGCGGCAAGCTGTGGGTCCGGGCCGAGGCCGGCGGCGAGTCCAAGGAGTACCCCGCCGACGTCGTCCTCGTCGCCGTCGGGCGCCGCCCGGTGACCAAGGGCTTCGGCCTCGACAAGCTCGGCGTCGAGATCGACGAGCGCGGATTCATCAAGGTCGACGCCCGCCAGCAGACCAACGTCGCCAAGGTCTACGCCGTCGGCGACGTCGCCGGTCAGCCGATGCTCGCCCACAAGGCCAGCCACGAGGGCGAGGTCGTGGCCGAGGTCATCGCCGGCAAGCAGACCGTCAACGACGCCCGGACGATTCCCAACGTCGTGTTCACCGAGCCCGAGATCGCCTCGGCTGGCCTCGGCGAGCGCGAGGCCAAGGACGCCGGCTACGAGATCGAGCTCGGCAAGTTCCCGTTTTCGGTGTCCGGGCGGGCCATGGCGATCGATGAAACGAACGGCTTCGTCAAAGTCATCATCGATAAGTCCGACAATCGCATCTTGGGGATCCACGTGGTCGGGCCCGAGGCCAGCGACCTGATCAGCGAGGGCGCGCTGGCCATCGAGATGGGCGCCTTCGCCGAAGATCTCGCCCTCACCGTTCACCCTCACCCGACCCTCGGTGAAGCGGTGATGGAGGCGGCCAAGCATTCAATTGGTGAGGCGATTCACGTCGGTAACCGACGCCGCTGAGTGAAACCCTGGTCAGCGAGGGTGTTTAGGGCCGTGAGCGCGGAGCTCACGGCCCTAAACAATTATGTGCGCGCAACGAGCGAAGGCGTGGAGGTATGGTTGTTTTCATCACTATTTATATGTTCAGTATTGAACCATGAGTCCTTGCCCACTTGCGGCATACGGCCGATCTAGATCGCAGGAGATCGCCATTGAATGGATCAAATCGACAAAGCGTGGTTCTGGCTAGATTGGTGACCAGACCCAATCAGTCGTTGGCTCAGACGGTGAATACCCGATCAGAAAGCGGCAATAACACCGGGCGAAGGCATTGCCGGGCCCAAACAACACCCCCGACGATCAGCCTTAGCTCCTAAGCGACAAAAAAACTGGCTCAGGGACTATCATTTCGTGATCTGTTGTGCATAAATGCCGGCCATGGCCAATCTCTCTAGCGTCTTTCAGGATGCGCTCGCTGACCATGCCAAAGCTGCGCTGGTCGAAATCGTCACCAAGAAGCCGAACACCAGCGTCAAAGATTTGCGGCAGCTGGTCGCGGACAACCCCGCGCTTGGCTCGATCACGCTCGCCGAGCTGCTCGGAGAGTCTGACAAGGGGCGCCGCCGGGGGCGTAAAGGAGCAGCACCGAAGGCCAAAGCCGGGAAAAAAGCCGGGGCCCGCAAGCGCAACGTGCGGACCGAGGCCGGGCGCGCAGCGTTCGACAAAGAGGTCCTCGACGCGCTCGAGGCCGCCGGCGGCGACACCGTCGCCGCGACCACGCTGCGCAAGGCACTCGCCGCTGATCCGACCCAGCTGCGGACCTCACTCAATCGCCTGATCGAGCGGGGTCAAGTGACCTTCACCGGCAAAGCTCGTGGCACGCGCTATTCGCTGGCCAAGTAGGCCCGAGCACAGCACCGACTCGTTTCGTACCCACTACCACGCATGACGCGGGGCGCGGAGGCTATTGGCCGCGCTCCGCGTCTTTGTCTTGGTTGTCGAAGCGCCAGCGGCCCGCCGGAGCGAGCACCTCGCGGTCTCGCTCGCGCTCGAGCAGCCTGAGGAAGCGCCGCCGCGGCCACTCGGTCGCGCCAAAGCGCTCGAGGTGCTCGGTGTGGACCTGACAGTCGATCAGGTCAAAGCCCCAGCGGTGGAGCTGCTCGACGAGGTGGACGAAGGCGACCTTCGAGGCATCGGGAGCCAGCGCAAACATCGACTCTCCACAAAAGACCGCGCCGATCGCCACGCCATAGATACCGCCGACGAGGCGCTGCCCGTCCCAGGCCTCGACGCTGTGAGCGTAGCCGAGCGCGTGGAGCTGCTCGTAGGCGGCGACCATGTCGTTGGTGATCCAAGTCCCGTCCTGATCGGGGCGAGGAACCGCGGCGCAGTGGCGAATCACGCGAGGAAAGTCGTCGTCGAGGGTCAGGCGATAGGGTCGGCGCCGCAGCTGCTTGCGCAGCGAGCGATTGACGCGCAGCTGCTCGGGCTCGAGCACGAAGCGCGGATCCGGCGAGTGCCACAAGATCGGCAGGCCCTCGCCGTACCACGGGAAGATCCCCCGACGGTAGGCCTCGAGCAGGCGCCCCGGCCTGAGGTCCCCGCCGACGGCGACGAGCCCGCGCGGATCGGCGTCTTCGGGGTCGGGTAAGGGCCGACCGTCGCGGATCAGGCGGACGGGCACGAGACCTCGGGTAGCAGACGAAGCAGCCGCGAGCCAGGCCGCTTGGCGCGAATCCGATCGGCGAGTCGCAACAATGGCAGCTCGACGGCGAACAGCGGCGCGAACGCGATGCCCGAGACCGGATAGGCGAACATGATCGCCATGATCAGCAACACGCCGACGTGAAATAGCCACATGCCGATCGCCCAGATCCACGCCAGCCGGCGACCGAGCAGCGCGAGCGGGGCGCCGAGCTCGAGCACCACGCTGGTCCACGCGAGCGGGATGAACACGATCGGAAAGGTCGACATCACCGCGCCGAGCGGCGAATAGCCCGCGCCGAGCTCGATCTTGCGCAGGTTGTCCCAGGCCACGTGCCCGAGCAGGACCTCGCCCTCGAGCCACAGGTGTCCGGCGTTGCGCAGCTTGGCGACGCCAGCGAGCACATAGGCCAGCGCGGTGATCGTCGCCATCAGCTTGGGGCCCCAGCCGTAGCGCGGATCGAGGGTCATCGCCGCGCTCGGATCGCGGCCCGAGCGGCGGGCGTCGAGCGACCAGGCGTCGGCCGCGGGCAGCAGGGCCAAGACCAGCGCGTGCATGACCACGAGGTTCTCGCTGTGGAACACCATGCCCCAGGAATTGCGGTAGCTCGTGACCCACAGCAGGCCGAGGGCGAACAGCGGGCCGCTGACGCGCCAGCGCCAGCCGAGCACGGCCGCGACCCCGGCCGCGACGCTGACCAGCCACACGCCGACGACCAGCCCCGCGGCCAGCGGGGCGTCGAGGATCGAGACCACGCCGACCGGCGCGAACTGCCGCGCGGGCATGCGCACGTTGGCGATCAACAGCGGCGCGAGGCCAATCAGCCACGCGAGGGAGAAGCCGATCACGAGCACGCGCAAGACCGCCACCCGCAGGGCCGGCGCCGGCGTGAAGTACCAGCGGTCGAGGGCGACCAGCCACCGCGGCCAGCGATCTTGGCTCACGGTGAGCCCTCCCGCGGGACCCGGCAGCGCGCCCGGCGCTTGAGCCGGATCGGGACCCGACCGTCGTCGTCGACGAAGTAGCGGGCCGGATCGAACTGCCGGCTTTGGACCTCGACGCGCACGACCGGAGCGAGGCCCGAGCTCGTCGCAACCCGGGCCGCGACCTCCTCGCACAGCGCGTCGGCTCGCCGGGCCCGGATCTCCCGGCGGATCGTCTGGGCCGCCTGCATGACCTCGAAATTGGCGACGTAGCGCGGCGCGATCTTGTACTCCTGCCCGGCCTCGTCGAAGCCGACGACCACGTGGATCCAGCTGATCTTGCGGACGATCGAGAACATCGGATAGGTCGAGAGCGGGAACGAGTCGTAGGGCTGCTCGCGCAGCGCCGGCGAGACCGTCAAGCCGACGAGGATCAGGCTGACGAGGACCGCCGGCCAGCGGCGAAAGCGACGCGGGCCGCTCGGGGTCGGGGAGGGATCGCTAGCGCTCATCTTCGGTCGGGGCGAACACCCACCGCCCGCCGTGGCCGAGGGCCGCCCACGCGTGCTGGGTGTAGTCGATGCGGATCTCGGGCGCGCCCATCGACTCGGAGAACCCGCCGATCACCGGTCGGTTGGACGCGCAGGCGAAGCAGTTGGACTCGTTCCACTGCTGGACGACGAGAAACTTCAAGACCTCGGCCATCCGCTCGCGCTCGGCCCTCGTGTCCTCGCCGCGGGCCTGCTTGATCGCGATGGCAGCGGCGAAGCCCTCGCCGAAGCCGGCGGCCGGCGTGTTGACGGGCACGAGGATGTTGCCGAACGAGTAGCTGCCGATGAACTCGTCGGCGACCTCGCTGTCCTCGTCGAACACCAGGCGGGCCTTGTAGGCCATGTAGTCGAGGCAGTATTGCTCGTAGGCCTCGTTGCGGTGGTGGTCGAGGGACGCCCGCGCGGCGAGGCAGTGCCAGTTCTCCTCGAGCCAAAAGAAGTCGCGGACGAAGGTGTCCCAGTAGGGCCCGGTGTAGTAGGCCATCGCCCGCTCGACGGCCTCGTGGAGCTCGGCGGTGCTCGGCATCCCGGCCGCGGCCGCGGCCGCGGGATCGTCGAGGGTGATCTTCTCGACCAGGCTGAGGGCGAAGATCGCCTGGCCGCCGGCGTACATCGGCTCGGGGCCCTCGACGATGAGCTCGTGGCCGGTGTCGTACTTGGGATAGAAGCTGCCGTCCTCGCGCTGCATCGTGAGCAAGAAGCGGGCGAGGCCAGCGATGAGCTCGTCGTGGACCGGCCCGACCCGCGCGCGACAGGCCGCGAACGCGATCGCCGGCAGCGCGCTCGGTCCGAGGTGGGCGTCGAGGCTGTTGGGCTGAAGGATCAGCGCGCGAAAGTCCTGAACCTCGCGGGCGTGCTGAGCCATGTAGTCGAGCGAGCGCTTGGCGACCGCCCGGGTCCGGCGCTCGTCTTGGCCGAGCTCGCACATGGCCAAGGTCGTGCCGGCCTGGCGGGGCAGGTTCCAGCTCTTGGTGTTGCGCCGGCCGGTGTAGGGGTGGAGGGTGTAGCGAAAGCGACCGCTGCGCAGCTGGGCCTCGGCGATGTGGCGCTCGGCGAGCGCGAGGGCGTGGGCGTGGGCGTCGGCCGTCAGCGGCTCGAACAGCGGCACCCGCCCGCGGCGCAAGGGGTGATGGACGCCGTCGGCGCTGATGACATAGCTGAGCGTCTCGATCCGGGTCAGACCGTCGAGCAGGCGCCACGCGTCGGCTCCGGGCGGCTTGGGCGTCGGCGCGCCGTCCCGCTCGATCGCCCGCTCGCGAAACGTCGGCTTGCGCTGCTGCCGCTCCCAGATGATGACCTCCTCGGGCACGTCGAAGCCGAGCGCGACCCGCAGCTGAACGGCCGAGATCCCGTAGCGAAAGTCGGGCACGAAGGACAGCGGCTCGTTGAGGATGAACTGGTCGAGGGCCACGAGCTGCCACGGCATCAGGCAGTCTTGCTCGTCACAGACGCCGTCGAGGCCCGGGCGCAGGGCGAAGCTGTCGAGCAGCGGCTGGCGCGAGCGCAGCGGGGCGACGGCGGTGATGATGTCGATCTTGACCGGGGCGCTGAGGGCCTCGGCGCGCAGCTGCGCGGCGATCGCCGAGAGCAGCTCGTCGGGCGCCGCGCGGACGCAGCGTGACACGGGCGCGACCGGGGCCTCGGTCGTGGGCTCGGCCGGTGCGTCCTCGTCGGGGGCGAGGAAGGTCAAGACCGCGACCGCCTCGCCGGCCGCGGGATCGGGCACGCACGCGACCGGCTCGTCGGTGTACAGCGAGGGCACCCGCAGCTCGCGGTGGCGCAGCTCGTGCTTGCCGCGCTCGAGCGGGCCCGCGCTCGGGACCGGCGGGAGCGACTGCCAGTTGCCGAGCTCGACGTTGATCGTCTCGAGCAAGGCGTTGCCGACGAAGCCGCTGAACTGGGAAAACTCGCTGCGATCGGCGATCACGGCCTCCGGCGGCACCGGCATCGGCGTGGCCTCGGCGGCCGCGGCCTGGCGCTGGGCGCCAAAGGTCCACACGACCAGCAAGACCGGCAGCGCCGCGAGCAGGCCGACGTTGTAGCTGCGCCTCCAGGTCGCGGCCAGGCCCCACAGCGACAGCGGCACGGTCGTCAGCGCGACGAGGCCGACGATCGCCAGCAGCCCGGCGCCGATGCCCTCGCCGAGGCTGCCGTAGAGGCCCGCGAGGTAGCTGGCCGCGCTCGTCAGCTCCCACGTCAACCAGCCGAACACCGCGAGGCCGAACACCGACACGACCCGCCAGACCCAGACCAGCGCGCCGATCCGAGCGGCCGCGCACACGGCCGTGGCCAGGTGGCCAGCCGCGAGCAGGTAGCAGACGATCGAGAACAGCGACCCCTCCGACCACGGCAGCTGAGCCCCGGCCCAGCCGTAGATCCACGCGTGCCCGAGCGCGGCCACGACCAGACCCCAGCGGGGCAATGGCGCCCGCACGCCCTCGCCGGCCTCAGGCTTGGCAGGCTTGGCTTCGTCCTTCGGGTCTGGGCCGCGAACCATCGGCGCGAAAGTAACCTGGTTTAGCCGGCTTGGGTTGGCCGGGCTCGGCGCGCCCAAGGAGTTGGTCTCGCGCGGCGGGCTTGATAACTTGGGGTGTGAGCGAGTCCGAGAGCTCCGGCCCGCCGACCGGACCGGCAGTCCGGGCGAGCTACCTGCGCATGCTGCTGACGGCCTGCGACGAGTTCGGTCCGACGGCCCTCGACATTCGCGCCGAGCTCGGTGACGCGATCCAGACCCGCATCGAGTGCGCCGGCCCCCTGGTCTGGCTGTCGATCGACGCCGAGCTCGCGCTCCAGCGGGCCCTCGATCGGGTCCTCGGCACGGCGCGCACGCGCGAGTTTGTCCTCGCCAAGGCCCGGGAATTCCTCGCGACCTCGGTCGTCCAGACCGCGGTGTCGACGGCGGTCAGCCTGTTCGGGCTCACGCCCGGATCGCTGGCCCGCCTCGTGCCGCCCGCGTGGGGGCTACTGTACCGCGATTGCGGTCAATGGAGCGTCAGCCGTGGCTTCGAGCCCGACCGGACCCGCGCCCGCGAGTGGCGCGAGGTCGAGATGCACCTCGCCGAGCTGCCCGGGCCCTGCGCGCGCGAAGACGCGTGGCTCGGCGCGGTTGCGACCGTGCTCCATGCACTATTGCTGCTCAGCGAGCGCGAGGGCGAAGTCGGGGTGCTCGAGCGCCACCCGGCCAAGGTGGTCTTTCGCCTCGCATGGAAGAGGAAGTAGCCTCTAGCCGATGTGCCGGATCTTCGGGTTTCGCTCGGTCATGCAGAGCCAAGTCCACCGCAGCTTGGTCAGCGCCGACAATGCCTTGATGCAGCAAAGCGAGCGCAACCCCGACGGCTGGGGCGTGGCCTACTACGTCGGCGGAGCGCCGCACGTGGTCAAGAGCGTGGCGACGGCCGTGTCCGACGAGATGTTTCGCCACGTCAGCGGCGTCGTGACCTCCGAGACCGTGCTCGCCCACGTCCGCAAGGCGACCCAGGGCAACCTGACCGTGTTCGACACCCACCCCTTTCAGTACGGCAGCTGGGTCATGGTCCACAACGGCAACATCGCCAACTTCGAGGACATCCGCGAGGAGCTGCTCAGCCGCGTGCCGCCGGTCCTCGCCCGCTTCATCCTCGGGCGGACCGACAGCGAGACCCTGTTTTACCTGCTGCTCGGCAAGATGGCCGAGCGCTGCGATCTCGAGCGCCGCGGCTACCCGCTCGAGGACCTCGCCGCGGCCGCGCGCGAGGTCGTCGACATCGTCTGCGAGCTCGCCGGTGAGCTGTGCCCCGACGACGACGGCGATCCCCAGACCAACAATTTCTTGAGCTTCGTGATCACCAACGGCCAGACCATGCTCGCCCACCAAGGCGGCAAGATCCTCCACTGCTCGACCCACAAGCGGCGCTGCCCCGAGCGCGACACCTGCCCCTACTACGCCGACGAGTGCGAGCGCAAGGTCGAGGGCGGCTTCGTCAGTCACCTGGTGTTCTCGAGCGAGCCGCTGCTCGGCGACAACGTGTGGGAGCCGATGGCCCTCGGCGAGATGATCGGCGTCGACTGGCGCATGCAGATGCAGCGGCTGACCAGGACCTAGAGCTCCCCCGTGAACCTCCCCTCCATCCCCACCGAGGCCGCCGCGAGCTCGTCGACCGCGAGGCCGCGATGCTGAGCGTCCTGTCCGGCCTCGTCGCCGGCACGATCCACGTGATCTCCGGGCCCGATCACCTCGCGGCGATCACCCCCATCGCCCTCGAAGATCCGCGCCGCGCGGCCGGGATCGGCATGCGCTGGGGTCTCGGCCACGGGCTCGGGGCGGTCAGTCTCGGCGTCCTCGGACTGCTGACCCGCAGCCTCGTCGACATCGACCAGGTCTCGGCCTGGGCCGAGCTCGGCGCGGGCTTGACCTTGCTGGTCATCGGCGCGTGGGCCCTGCGTCGGGTGTTCGCCGCGCGCCCGCAGACCGAGGCCGATGCCCAGCCTCAGGCCCGCGAGGCCGCGGGCAGCCACCCGCGCGCGGCCTTGCTGATCGGCACGATCCACGGGGCCGCGGGCACCAGCCACCTGCTCGGCGTGCTCCCGTCCCTCGGCCTCGCCCGCGGCGAAGCCGTCGCCTACCTCGCCGCCTATCTGCTCGCCGCGGTCGCGACCATGACCGGCTTCGGCGCGCTCATGGGTCGCTGGGCCCACGCCCATCGCTCGGCCCTGCGCGCGACGACGATCGGCGCCTCGGGCCTCGCGATCTTGGTCGGGATCGTGTGGATCGCCCGGGCCTGGCCGGGCACCTGAGGCCAAACCCAACCAAAGCGTGATGGCCGAGCCTCAGGGGCCCGGCCATCCTTCACGCACGCGCGGCGTCGCGCTACTTGAGCTTGCTGGCGACGAAGTCCCAGTTGACCAGCTCATCGAGGATCGTGGCGATGAACTTGCCGCGGTCGTTGCGGTAGTCGACGTAGTAGGCGTGCTCCCACACGTCGATGGTCAGCAGCGCGGTCTTGCCGTGCTTGAGCGGGGTGTCGGCGTTGGCCGTGGTCAGGATGTCGAGCTTGTCGCCGTCTTTGATCAGCCAGCCCCAACCCGAGCCGAACTGACCGGCGCAGGCCTTGCTGTACTTGTCTTTGAAGTCGGCGTAGCTGCCGAACGAGCGCTTGATCGCGTCGGCCAGAGCACCGCTGGGCTCGCCGCCGCCGCCGGGCTTGAGGCAGTTCCAAAAGAAGGTGTGGTTCCAGACCTGGGCGGCGTTGTTGAACAAGCCCCCGTCGGCGCTGCGGATGATGTCTTCGAGCGACTTGCCAGCCCACTGCGTGCCCTCGACACCGGCGTTGAGCTTCTTGACATAGCCGGCGTGGTGCTTGCCGTAGTGGTACTCGAGGGTCTCCTTGCTCATGTGGGGAGCGAGGGCGTCTTTGGCGAAGGGGAGATCGGGGAGTTCGAAGGGCATATACCGTCCTTTGGTGGGGGTGCGAACTCCTAATGCACTAGGTTCCCGAAAGAATCAAGCCGCCCGTTGCTGTGTCGTCGACTCGTCAATCTGTTGGCCATCGCCGCTGATCGACGAACCATCACAGTCGCAGCGCGTCCATGACCTCGGCGATCGGGCACGCGAAGGTCTGGACGCCGTTGCCCGCGTAGACCAGGCCGACGACCTCGCCGCTCGCTCGCACGACGACGGCGCCCGAGTCCCCGGGCTCGGAGAAGGGCCGGCCGTCGTCGCACTCGATCGAAAAGCAGCCGCGAAACCAGCACTCGCCGATCGCATAGGGGACCGGGCCGACGCGATCGCCGATGCTCATGATTCGTCCGCGCCGCAGCCCGGTCGTGCGGCCGACCTTGAACACGGCCTCGCCGAGGCTCGGCGTCGCCCGCCGGCCGATGCTCGGCAGCTGGTGGTGAGCGAGGTAGCCGTCGTGCCAGGCCTGCTGCGGCGACAGCCGAGCGACGGCCGCGTCGACCCGGTTCCAATTGACGTTGCCGAGGCGCGGGTGGGCCCCGGCGGGGCTGGTCTCGAGGGGCACGAAGCGCTCGAGCCGAGCGACGACCTCGTCCTCGTCGAGCGCGGCCCCACCGGCCTGGACGATGCGATCGCCGAGCTGGCCGCGGTTTTGCCCGGCGAGCACATGGTTGTTCGACAGCAACAAGGGCTGGTCGCGGCCGGCCACGATCATGCCCAAGGTCCCGACCTCGACGCGGCCGTCGCCGATCCGACCGAGGCGGACATCGCAGTCGTAATTTTGCAGCTGCAAGCCGGCGCACAGCGGACGCTGGCGGCCCTGCTCGGGCACCATCCGCCGGCTCGCGCCGGGCCCGAGGCTCGAGATCGGGAGCTCGACGAGGGGCCGCAGCTCGGCCTCGGCCTCGACGAGGACCACGGGCACGCCGAGGACCCCCGCTGCGGCCACGGGGTCGAGCTCTCGCAGCGCGCGGACGCCAGGCCGACGCCAGCGAAGCACGCGATAGCCGTAACCATCGGCGATCCGCGTGATCCCGACGGACACGATCTGGGGGTCCATCTCATCCAGCACCTCAGCCGCTCGGTCAAAGTCGAGAGTACACGTATCGAAGGGCTGCGCTATTGCTGCTGGGGGCTGTGTATGAACCCGTAGGGGATACGGGCGCATGTCAATAGCGTAGTGGCAAAATGCCCCTCGGGCCACGCTATTAATTGCGACGGGCTCGGCGCCAATTCGAATTGGAATCTAGTCAAATACTGATGCGTTGATATTCGGCCTGCGAGTGTAGGCAAAAAGATACATGCCACTCTCGCAAAGCCCACAAATCGCGAAGCCCAGTTCGCGACAACCAGTCCGCGACATCGATGTCACGGGTGAGCCACGGTCGGGGCTCAACCGGGCTGCGGTGTCGCGTAGTTGGACCGGACGATGACCCGGACCACGTGGCCGTCGACGGCGAGCTGGCGGCGACGAACGACCTGCTCGTTGGCCACACGCAGCAACAGACACGGCTCTCCGCTGTTCTCGTCGACCGTGATGCCGAGCGAGACCGGCCCGCTATAGTCCCCGAGCAAAGCCTGATAGGTCTCAGGTTGATCGAGCAGCGACTCCAGCGCGGCCAGGGGCAGCTCATGGTGTGCGGCCATGTCCTTCGGACCATAGCACCTTTGAACTGGTCGATCGACCAGTTTTGCGCGAGCTCCGCTGCCGCTGGACGCGCCGCATTTGGGCAGCTCAACCCTACAATTTGTCGACGTGAATGATCGATTTGGCCCTTCGGGTGACTGTCAAGCAAGGCGCGGCGGTCGCAGCCGCCGGCCGTGGTCAAATGAAACCATGAACCACCTCGAAGCCCTCCTGAGCGCGGCGCTGCTGGCGGCGGGGTGCAGCGATGACGGCCTCGCCAGCGAAGGCGGGACCGAAGACAGCGCCCGACCGACCGACCCGAGCGGCGGCGACGGCGACGGCGACCCGAGCGGCGACGGAGATGGCCCGCCCTGTGGCGGCGACATC
>JGI12210J13797_10029838_pt1 | contig 12739 bp, 8 predicted proteins | sample ElkSlonscriptome_3_FD_13797 | JGI IMG/M metagenome (IMG submission 13797) | reverse complement strand
GAGTTTCTGGGTCGGGAGCGGGATCTGGCACGACCGGCCGCGCTCTCATCCTGGGGCTTGAGTGGTGCCGAGATTGCGGGCGGTGATGCATGCGGGGCATATCAGGTGCATGTCGACCTTTCTGCGGGAGAGGCAATCGAGATAGTTTTCGTCCTGGGAGAAGCGGAAAACGAGGCTGCTGCCATCGAACTCGCACGCAAATGGCAATCGCGCGAGCGGGCGGCGCATGCCTTGCGCGAAAACGAGCATTACTGGGACGGTTTGCTGGGAAGCATCAAGGTCGATACACCCGACCCGGCGTTGAACCTCATGGTCAATCGCTGGCTGCTCTATCAAAGTCTATCGTCGCGTATCCTCGCTCGGACCGGGTTTTACCAGGCGAGCGGCGCTTTCGGATTTCGCGATCAGCTTCAGGATGTACTCGCATTCCTGCACGCGGATCCGGCTCGCGCTCGCGCTCACATCCTGGAGTGCGCATCCCACCAGTTCGAAGATGGAGATGTACTCCATTGGTGGCATCCACCCTTCGGTCGGGGAGTGCGCACGCGATGTTCCGACGATCTCCTGTGGCTCCCCTATGCGGTCGCACATTACGTACAGGCGACAGGGGATATCTCGATCCTTACGGAAAAGGTCGCGTTTCTTGAGGCACCGCCGCTCGCGCCCGAAGAACACGACCGATATGCTTTGTTCGATTCAAAAACGGAGCCGCGTCCGATCATCGAGCATTGCGAACGTGCCCTCGAGGGCGTGACCCTTGGCCGGCATGGTCTGCCGCTTATCGGGACGGGCGACTGGAACGACGGCATGGATCGGGTCGGGGATGAAGGACTAGGAGAAAGCGTCTGGCTGGCCTGGTTCGCGGCTATATGCGCTGCCTCCCTGGCCCATTCCGAACGCCTGCTTGGCCGCACCTTGCAGGCACGGCACTGGGCCGAGAGGTCTGCGAAATGGCGTCGAAATGCCGAGGCGCAGGGATGGGATGGCGAATGGTACAGGCGAGCCTATGACGATGAAGGCGCAGTGATCGGATCCCGCGAGAGCGATGAATGCAGGATCGATTCGATATCGCAGTCATGGGCGGTATTCGCCGGCCCCCGCGTCGCCAGAAACCGGGCGGCGCTGCAGGCAGCCATTCGCGAATTGGGCGATGAAGAAGCGGGGATCATGCGTCTGCTGTGGCCCCCGTTCGACAAGGCCGCGCACGATCCAGGCTACATCATGGCCTATCCACCCGGCGTACGCGAAAACGGCGGCCAGTATTCGCATGCCGCAGCATGGCTGGGACTGGCTCTGGCGCGCACCGGCCGCGGCGAAGAGGCCCATCAGGTTTTCGAGATGCTGAATCCCGTTTGCCATTCAACCAATATGCAGCAGTCGGAGCTTTATCGGACCGAACCTTATGCTCTCGTGGCTGACATCTGCTCGGTCGGAGATTTGCGCGGAAGAGGCGGGTGGAGCTGGTACACCGGCGCCGCCGCGTGGACGTGGCGCCTGGCCGTAGAAGGTATTCTCGGGCTGACCCTTTCCGACAACAAGTTGCGGATAACGCCGGCGCTACCCGATGGCTGGAACGCATACGAAGCACACCTGCGGCGCGATGCCGGCACGATCGATTTGCGAGTTGTGCGGGAACAAGCGACTAGCGGACGCAATGGCGCGCGGCTCGAGGTGGACGGGGTAGCTACCGACGGCGAGCTGGTCGAATTTCCGCCCCTGGGGGAAGTTCGCAAAGTCGTGGCACGCATCGGTCCCGAGGGGGATTGATCGAGCTTCCAATCCCCGACGCAACGAACAACAGGTCCGGTCATCGATCATGGTACGGCCCTCCCCTGACGGTTCGCGGCCTTCAGTCCATCGTGCAAAGCTCGTCATCCGGCCTGATGCGCAAGAATTACGAACATCTGCGTAATTACTCCCGCGACCTGCCGCCTCATGATCGCCGCCGAAGCCGCTACTCAGGGGAGAGGAATCATGCCCGATATGATGAAGGCCACGATTTTCATCGAGCCGGGCAGGATCGTTCTCGGGGAAAAACCGGTTCCCGATGTCGGGCCGCTCGATGCCCTGATGAGGATCACCACCACGACGATCTGCGGGACCGATATTCACATCGTGAAGGGGGAATACCCGGTCGAAAAAGGGCTCACGATCGGCCACGAGCCGGTTGGCGTGATCGAAAAACTCGGATCGGCAGTAATGGGCTACGAAGAAGGTCAGCGCGTCATTGCCGGAGCAATCACTCCGTCGGGAACATCCTATGCGTCGATGGGTGGTTGTCATGCCCAGTGCGGCGGGCAGGCCGGGCATGGGTTCGAAGCCATGGGCGGTTGGCGTTTCGGAAATACGATCGACGGTGCGCAGGCGGAATACCTGCTGGTTCCCGATGCGATGGCCAATCTCGCACCGATTCCCGAGGGTTTGTCAGACGAACAGGTGCTGATGTGTCCGGACATCATGTCGACCGGTTTTAGCGGGGCGGAATCGGGACGAACAAGGATCGGCGACACAGTCGCGGTCTTCGCTCAGGGACCGATCGGCTTATGCGCCACAGCCGGAGCGCACATGATGGGCGCGACAACGATCATCGGCGTCGAAACTGTGCCCGAACGCCAGGAAATGGCTCGCAGGATGGGGGCGACGCATGTGGTGGATTTCGCGAAACTCGACCCGGTCGAGGAAATCATGAAAATCACCGATGGCCGAGGGGTCGACGTTGCGATCGAGGCGCTCGGGCTCAAGGAGACGTTCGAAAGCGCGCTGCGCGTGATCCGACCGGGCGGAACGCTATCTTCGCTCGGGGTTTACTCGAAGGATCTGACACTGCCACTCGATGCGATAGCAGCGGGCCTGGGAGATCATACGATCCGGACCACGCTTTGCCCGGGCGGGAAAGAACGGATGCGTCGCTTGATGAATGCGGTCGAATCCGGTCGTTTCGATGCAGACCAGCTCGTAACGCACCATTATCCACTCGATTCCATCGAAGATGCATACGAACTTTTTTCCCATCAAAGAGACGGCGTTCTGAAAGTGGCGATCAAGCCATAGGGCCAAACGAAGCGGACGGCATCCGCGCGGCGTCGCGTTCGCTACGAGAAGCCCGCGCGCGGTTGTCGAAGCATGGCCCCAATCCTCTACCCGAAGCGAAGCTCGTCGATCCGCTGCTGCGATTGCTTTTCCCTGATCGGCGCTGTTCGTGTTGCTGGAGATCGAAAAGGCAATTGCGCGCAGCTTCTGGCGGAGCATTCGATAGCGTATCGTCTCCGGTCAAAACGCCGCTACCTGGCGAGGGTGATCGCAGCGCTGGTCAGCACTATGGCCGATTGCGCGGCCATTGAACGATAATAGCGAGTGAATCGCTGCGTTTCGAACGCATCATAAGGAGCAAGATTGAGCGCCCATCTATACGCTATCGGTTGATACAGGAGCCGAACGACCAGCCGGTACGGCCCATTTGAGCGGCCGAGCGCAACGTCGTAATACACGGTGTCGCCCGATGCGCTGAAATCATCGTCGATCGCTGCGCGGCCGTGAACCGCGATATCCGGGTCTGCCGTGTGTTTGTCGAAACCGCGCGGTAACAGGCGATTGTCCTTGGTGTAGGTGATCGCTGTCAAAAGCCCTGTGGTGACCGTGCCATCAGGTGCGGCAAGGATGCCTTCGTAAATCTGCACTTCGCCGGGCAAACGAATGGTCTGATAATGCGGCTCGAATGAGGATGGGTCGGCATCGTTGGCATTGCCCGAAATGCTACCGTCGGGGTTGAAGCGGCCGGATTCGAAGATCGTTCGTCCTAGCACATCCTGCACTTCCAGATGGAGCCATGCCCGGCGAGATGGGTATGCGGTCGGCAGCTTGTGACCGGCCAGGTTTTCCACCGCGACTTGCGCCATCAGCCGACTATCTTCGATCCTAGCTGAAGGGACCGTGACACGGGCCGAAGCTTCTTTGAGGTGCTCTTCCGTGACCCGAGCGGTCTCGGAAAGGGCGGCGGCGCTTGCGTCCACGGACAGCTCGTCACGATAGCGGGCCAGCATCCTCAGCATGAAAAAATTGCCGCCCCTGAATACATGCCGGCGGAAACCTTCGCGCGGTTGACCAAGAACGCTTGATATCGGCATCTCCTCGCCAACCACGGGCATGTGGCATTGCTGGCAGCTTTGCTCGCCGTAAAATGCGCTGTGCTTCCATTCGAGATAGGGCATCTGCTCGGGCAAGGTGCCGATCGTCTCGCCTCCTTCACCGCGCGTGTGAGTATAGAGGGTATGGCAACTGCCGCATAAGCCAGAATCGCGGATCTGCATTCCCTGTCGCGGTTCGAAACGCGCGGCGGACTGCATGACGCTGCGTCGGCCGTGCGTGACAGGGAAAGGCCCGTATATCGTTCGGGTTGGTGGATGCCTGTTCGTGTCGATCTCGAAACCAGCGGTAAAGCTTTCCCGGGTGCCGAGGTTCCTTTCCTCGATCTGGTGGCAGACCGTGCAGGAAACTCCGTCCTGCGCGAGAGTATTCATGGGACTGGCGTTGGCCCGAAAGGGCAAGTGGCCGAATACCTGCCCCATCTTTCCCTCCATGCTCGCTGCATAGCGGGACATCGGCATATGGCAGGCGGAGCATTCGTCCTGTATTTCGGCGCTGGCCTGGGGGTGATCCATGATCTCCCTGCGTACCGCGGCTTGCCAGTAGGGATCGCGCGCCGAATTGGCCATCATCGAAGCCTGCCAGTCGCTTCCTATGGAAACATCCTGCCCCCCCGAAGTCACGAGGCCGTTGTGGCAGGCCATGCATTCCGTGCCCGGCGCAAATAGTTCGTGAGCCGCAATGCCAGGTGGAGCCTGTTGAACTGCGACGGCTTGGCGACCCGTGTTTTCGGACGCATCTTCCGAAGCGGTCGCGGCCAGTGAAACAAGCGTCGCGGCGGCGCCGAGAAAGGCGAGAAGGAATATCTGCCGCACTACCAGCCCTCCAGAAACGCGCCGTCGAAGAAGTCCCACAGGAAATAGACACCTACCGTGGTGGGGCGTTCGTCCGCATCGGTTAGCGGAATTCGCGCGCCGACATTCATCCTGACGTGCTGTCGACCGCTCAGCGTCACCTGCATCTGTGGAGCGAGATCGAATTGAACCTTCTCCCCGTCGGCGAACTCATAGGAGCTCAGCAGTTCGACCATCGGGGACCACGCGCGGCCCCAGCGGTTTTCATTGAACGTCCGGCCCAGGGCCAGTCGTGCGAACCCCTCTTCCTGCGCATTGTCGGTATCCAGCGGCAGACCGGCACCCACCTGCCCTTGCAGAAAGAAATTCTCGGGCAGAAGCTGAGCCCACAGAAGCTGCGGTTCGAATATGACCGTGCCGCTTGAAAGCCCGGCATCCTCGCTCCCTGTGGGCACGATTACCTCGGCATTGGCGCTGATCATCGTGCCGCTGTCCAGATCGTCGCTCAGCACGTGCTTGTACGCGACGACAAGATCACCGACCGCACTGCGCCATTCGTCATTGCCCGTATTGTCCGCCGAGCTTGCTTCGGTCCAGCCGAGGGGCAAAACGAATTCTATTTGGCCACGGGGACCGATCCGCTTCTCGACAATACCTTCGATTTCGACCCGGCCCCGGCCCTGTGCAGCTATTGTCGCAGCGAGCACCACTTCGTCTTCGGGAAAGGCCTTCGTCGTGAACAACGCACGCGGCAGGTTGAATTCGCCACGCGGCCAACTCCTGTCGGTGCAGAAAGAGCGGATGTGATTAACCGCCGACGTGATCTGTCCCACGCTCAGCGCTTCTCCGAAAGCGGGCATGAAGCGGGAGAATGCTCGAACGGGACCACCCTCATGCGCGATAGCGATCCAGTCGAAATTCGCTTCCCGGGGCCCGAAACTGCAATCCGACAGATCGGGGGGCGGCGTATCGAAGCCGAGGCGCGACGGGCTCACGCCGGTACCATCGCTCCCGTGACATCCGGCGCAGGCGGCAGAGTAGATCTCCTCGCCGGTCTGCAGCTCCGAAAGGTCTGCCACCATCGGCCTGGTGCCGTTCGCGCTTGTGGAGACCAATCCTACCGACAGGACGGCTGCCATCGCGGCCACGACCCAATAGGATACTTGTCCTGTCTCGATGGTCGGCGCGGCTTGGCTCGTCATCGCTTTTCCCTGGATAACGATCAGAATAATGCGATCGAAACCAATCTAAAGGACGTCGGATTACCGCCATATACGTAGGTCGACTTACGAAAAATTTGGAACTGCGGGGGCGTTGGAGAGCGAACCGACCTGCATCGTTCACATCCTTCGACGCACAGGCCTTTGCTTACCTGCTCCGGTCGCGCTCACGGTCACTTCCAGGGCGAGTTCGTTTGATGGCTCGACCCTTGGCGATGGTCGAGAACATCCTTCGGCGGTACACACGATTGGCGATGAAGCGGATTGCCGGCTCTCTCTGTCGAGTAGGTTCCAAGCAATGCGGATAATGACGCGCATCAGAATCAGTTTGCGCCTTACGAATTCGCCGTAGAACCGAAAGACCGGAAAGGTCTCGCCCAAGACATGTGTCAGAATGACACCATGACTTTATCAGGCGCCCGCGAAATCCCCGAATTCAGCCGTTTCTGCGTGACCGTACCGCCAAAGCCTTAAGAAAGGGTTATACATTCTTTCTCTCGGTGTTAATCGAGATGCAGCTTACGGGGGTAACAAAGCGCACGAAGATGCGCAGAGGTGGTTCGCTCGCTCGTAGGTCTTCGATACTCAAGCGACTTTAGGAGTACCTACCATGAAAAAGATTATTCTCGCCGCTGCAGCGGCTCCGCTCGCAATGTTCGCAACTGGCGCCAGCGCCGGTGAAACGACGTCGGAAGACCTCGACATCACCGCGACTGTTCTGCCCGAGTGCAGCCTCGCCGACCTGACGCCTGTCGACTTCGGAACGCTCGCCATCAACACCGGTGCCGGTCCGGACGCATTGCTGCTGACCGGCACGCGTCAGGACAGTGGCCAGCAGGCATGGACCAGCTGCAACTACGCCGCCAACATCACCATCGAAGGCCAGCCGATGGAAAATCAGGACCAGGATAACACCGGTCCGGACGCCGGCGATTTCACCGATGAACTGAACTACCGCATCACGTGGCGTTCGGACAACGGCAACGACTTCCTGCAGGCCAATCTTCGCACCGTGAACGGCACCACCGTCACGCGCGCCCAGAATGGTGCGTTCCACAACAACGCCATCATCAACACCGCGCTGGCGACCGAGGACAACCCGCTGCGTCCGCTTTCGGGCACCTATACGGCGACCGCCACGCTGACGCTCGGCGCGATCTGATCACCTGTAGCTTCAGGCAGTTCAGACCTGAAAATGCTAAGAAAAAGGGGGAGGTTCGCCTTCCCCTTTTTTAGTTAATGCACCGCGATTGCGTCTTACGATCGATTTTAACCGATTAGGCAATGGAGCATTAACGTAATCGCCTTAAGTCGTCTTCATCGACTGGCGTAGAAATTTGGAGGGGCAATTGAAAATCTGGTTGCGCAGTATCTTCGCTGCATTGCTGGCCGTGGGTTTGGCCGCGACTGCGAACGCATCGCGCGTATCCCCGATGATCCTCGAGCTGGAGCCTACCGGGCGCGGTTCGATCGCTCGCATAGACCTCGTTAACGATGGTCTGCGCGACGTCCCATACGAAGTTCAGATGATGCGGGGGCTCATCACTCCGGAAGGGCAGCTTGAACTTACCCCAGCGGACGAAGACTTCGTCGTTTTCCCGGCCCAGACGATCGTCGAAAGCAATTCGCAACAGGTTTTCCGGATTCAGTATGTCGGCGAAGGCGCGCTCGACAGGTCCGAGGTCTTTTACATGGCGATCCGCCAGATCCCGGTCGAATTCGACCAGGGGGTCACGCAGATCCAGATGGTCGTGAATTACAACGTACTGGTCAACGTCGTTCCCGACGGCTCCACGCCCGAGCCCACGGTCCTGTCCGCGCGTGTGACTAAACGGGTGGTGCCCGGCCAGGCCAATCCCCAGAACCCCGAGCCCGAGTCGGTCGAACAGCAGGGCATAGAAGTCGACGTCGGCAACGATGGCAATCGCTTCTACCTCGCCGGCCTGTCGACATGGTCGATCACCGGCACCACGGCTACCGGAGAGCCCTTCGACAAGACGTACCGCGGTGACGAAGCCTCGCGCTTGATCGGAGTGGGTGTTGTTGCGCCTCAAGCCAATCGTCTCTTCTTCTTTCCTACCGATGCCGAGCTCGATGAAACGAGTTTGCGGATCGAGATCGACCCCTAGGCGGTGTGATGGGGGGCAATCGAATTCAGCTTCTGTCGCGCATCAGCGTGGCTTCACTTCTGGTCGCTGGACCTGCGGTGACGCCGTCGCTTTCGGCGGCAGGCCTTGCGCAGGAGAGTACTGCCACCCCGGAAAGCAGGGCGCAGGATATTCCCGGGGATAGCGCCTCGGGCGCGCCCGGGGATGCGCGGGCGATCACTTTCACCGTCCCCATAGTCTATCAGCAGGTGGCGCTGGGCGATGTGCTGATCGAGACGCGCGGTCGAGATGACGTTCGGATCGAGACAAGTTCGCTCTTCAACCAGGTCGCGCCGCTCCTGAACGAAGCTGGGGTGGAGGCGTTGACGCAGGCACTTTCCGGCGATGCGTTCGTTACGCCGCAGCGACTGGCGCAGATCGGGACGAATATCAGGTTCGATCAGCGCCGGCTGTCGCTGTTCGTCGGCACCATTCCCAGCGAATACCGCCCGGTTCAGTCGCTCGGCCGATCGTCGCGGGGGAGCAACATCCCCACTCTTCCGGTGATCGAGCCCGAACCGGTCAGCGCCTATCTCAACGTCAATCTCAATCTCGACTACGAGAACGAGACCGACTTTGAAAACCCCGAGGTTTTTCTGACCGGCGCGACGCGGTTCGGCGATGTTGTCGTTGAATATGACGGCGCCTTCAGCGGGCAGTTCGAAGATGACTATCGCTTTTTCCGGCGCGGAGTTCGCGCCGTATATGATCAGCCCGACCAGCTGCGGCGTTTTTCGGCTGGCGATCTGCGCTCCACCACCCTGCCCATCCTGCGCACCCCGTTTCTCGGAGGGGTCGCGGTCGAAAAGGGGCGCCGGATCTTCGATCCGTTCCTTCCTGTCGCGCGTCTCGGTGCGCGAGAAATTTTCCTCGACAATCAGTCCACGGTCGAGGTGCTGCTGAACGGGGATATCTACCAGGCTTTCCAACTGGAACCGGGCCGCTACAACCTGGCCGACCTGCCCGTGCAGGTGGGGGCGAACGATATTCAGCTGATCGTGAATGATTCGGCCGGACGCCGACAGATCATAGACTTCAATTTCTTCTTTGAACCCCTCGATCTCGTCGTCGGCGAGGAAGAATATTCGATCGCGATCGGTGCGATCGCGCAGAACCTGACCTTCGAGCCTGATTATTCCGACGACATCGGGGCATCGGCTTTCTATCGCCGGGCATTTTCGGAGAACTTCGTGTTCGGGGGCGGCACGCAATTGTCGCAGGACCTGCAGGTCGGCGCGCTCACCGCATCCGTTGTTCCGCAGATCATTCCGGGTGCTTTCGACCTCGAGGGGGCGATGAGCTCCGGTCCGGCGGGCACCGGCTTCGCCTTTCGCGGCAATTATCGCTTTCGCAGCGGAAACACATTCACGAACAGCCGCCAGTTTTCGATCAATGTCGATTACGAAAGCGAAGGCTATCAGACCCTGTCGGATCTCGTGCCTGTGGCGTTCGACCTGCTATCGATAAGCGCCAACTACACGCAAGGGATCGATGACCGCACGTTTTTGAACGCCGGGGCGGTCTACACCACGATCGGCGGGCGATCGCGGGACAATGCGACTGTCTTCCTCGACGTTGTGCGCCGCCTTAACGACCGTTTGCGCCTGACCGGCGGCGTAGAATATGGCACGAGTCCGTTTTTCGACAGCAATGTCGGGGTTCGCGTCGGGATCGCCTATGCGCTGGGCCGCAACACTCGCGCCAACCTCGACTATCGCAGCCGGGCCGAGCTCCTGCGCGCCACGCTTTCGCGCGGAGCACAGGACAAGGTCGGAAGCGTCGGATACGATCTCGGCTTTACCGATGCCCGCGGGCAGGTCAGCTCGGATGCCAACGTGACCTATATCGGCAATCGTTTCGAAGGGCGAGTCCTGGCCCAGACCATCGGCCAGGGCATAGATTCGGTGTTCGATGAACAGGTCGTCCGGTTCCAGATGGGTTCGTCGATTGCTTTCGCAGGGGATTCTTTCGGCATCGGGCGCCCGATCAACGATAGCTTTGCGCTGTTAGGGCCAGATCCAGCGATCGGAGATGTCGACGTGATTTCCGGGCGCAACCTCTCGGATAATCAATATGACGCGCGTAGCGGTGCGCTGGGTGCAGCGGTTCAGGGCGACATCATATCCTACGCCGCGCAAAGCGTTCAGTACGATGTCGCCGGCACACAAGCAGGCATCGATATCGGGGACGGGATCTTCCAGGTCGATCCGCCCTATCGTTCCGGCTATCAGATCACGGTGGGATCCGCTTATTTTCTTAGCGCGACCGGCTTTCTCAAACGGAGCGATGACGAAGCGTTCAGCCTGGCCAGCGGGGTCGTCCAGTCACCGGGCGACGAGGAGTTCAAACCGCAACCCTTCTTCACCAATTCGGCCGGGCGGTTTGCGATCATCGGACTTGCACCGGGCGGCAGCTACGTAATCGTGTTAGGTTCCGGCGAACGTTTTCAGTTCACGGTGCCTGACGATACGACCGCCCTCTATCGACTGGGTGACATAGTCCTTGATGCCGAGACGGAGTGAGTGAAATGAAGAAACTTCAAACGGGCTCAGCCATTCTGGCAACCGCGACTCTGGCCGCGATGTCTGCGCCCGCCCTCGCCTGCGAGCCGCGCTTCGTCCAGGCGGCGCAGACGATCTCCCTCACCGCTACCGAGGTCGGCAACGACATTCGCATCGAGACCAGCGAGCAACTGCGGGTGCGGAACGAGGGATCGGGCCAGTGTAATGCCTTCCTGCGGATTTCACGGTTCGCCACTTCATCGCCGGACCCATCGCGGACATTCGACCTGACCAGCGGAGGTCAGCGGATCGACATTCTGCCGTCCGATGTTTCCGCCGCCTCGTCGTCGAGCGATCTGTTCGTGCCCGGTATCCCGGGTGGCGGCGTCAACGGCAGGGCCGTGCCGCTGCGTTTCAGCTTCCCCGTTCCATGGGGAACGGCGAGCGGCGTCAGCTCGGAAACGTTGCTGGTGCAACTGATCGATGAAACCGGAAACGTTTTCGATGATCTGATCATGACGGTGAACCTCAACGTCCTTCCGTCCGTGGAGCTTCGAATCGTCGGAGCGACCGGAGAGGGCCGCATCGCTCGCGTGGATCTCGGACCTCTCGATCCGCGGGCGATCACCCGCTCCGACCCGTTCGGCGTTCGGGTGTGGAGCACGTCGCCCTACACCGTCACCTTCGCCTCGACCAATGCCGGTGCTCTCGAACATGAGATTGCCACCGACCGCATCGATTACGAATTGCGCGCGACGGGTCGGCTCGTGGACCTTTCAGGTTCCAGTCCCGGTGCCTTTGGCCGCATGACCGGAGCCCTGGGCGATTTCCATTCGCTCGAAATTCTGGTCCCGCCCTTCGTCGCTCAGGCTGGCGAGTATAGCGACCGTGTCGTGGTTACGGTCTCGGCGGGATAATCAGACGGGCGTCATCGCGAAGCTAACGGCGAGTGGAGCGGTGAGCTCGTCCGCGGAAACGCGCACACTTACCGGACCGTGTCGCGCACCGTGGCGGAACTGGATCATGGAAAGACCTGCAGGCTGCAGGCGACTTTCAAATTGATCGTAGCTGACCGTGGCAAGCTCGCTTGCTTCGAGCGGGCGATGTATCGCCAGGATTTGGAACCCGCGATTGGTGTTGCAGCTTTCGAAGAAGGTCGAGACGGCCGCCTGTTCGCCTTCCAGAACAATGACAGGCGCTGATGAAAGCGAGCAGACCGGTGGTATCCTTACCGATACGCGCATCCCTGTGGAACTGCGCTCACCCGCCACGGCAGGCTGAGACGTCACAGCGGCCATCGCGGCCGCGGCAAGAATGGTCGGTGCTTTGATCCGCATATCGCGCTCCTGTTTGAGCAGGAGGAATAGGGCGAAATTGCTAAGGTAAGGTTTCCAAGGATCCAGTGCCCTGCTTTCGGCTGGCGGGGCGATCCTGTACGCGCCTTATCCTCAAACGGCCTGCTTCGATTAATCGGCCCTGTTGGCCGTCATGCTCGAACCAGTTGACCGGCCGCCAGTCCCAGCGCGATCGTGAGGATTCCCAGCCCGACCGAGAGATGCACCCGCAGGCGAAGAAAATCGCGCGATGCATATCCAAGCGCCCTATCGACCAGCGGCGACAGCAGGATCAGCGCGCCGAGATAAAGCAGCGCCGGGCCGGGCCATTCCCAGCCGAACGTCCAGGGCAGGAAAAGCGCCACGGCCAGCAGGCTGGGCATCACGGCGACCAGATAGGCACCTGCGCCCGCCCCTCGATCCGCGGCATTGCTGGAAACAGCCTGCCCCCACCACACGCCGCCCAGAAAGCTGAAGATCGCCGCGCCATAGGCAAAGCCGCCCGCCAGTGCGTTGTAGGCATATTGATCGCCGGCCAGCACCAGAGCGAGGCATAGCGCCTGCGGCAACAGCCCGGCATAGCCGAGCCTTAGCGCGGCG
>JGI12210J13797_10577601_pt1 | contig 12740 bp, 10 predicted proteins | sample ElkSlonscriptome_3_FD_13797 | JGI IMG/M metagenome (IMG submission 13797) | reverse complement strand
CACCTTCAACACCGTGCCCCCCGGCAGCTACCGCGTCCTGGCTCAGCGTAAGAACTACACCTGCTGGACAAGCAACACCCTATCGCTCACCATCGTGGACGATAATTTACCTCCTACTATTGACTTAGTGAGTATTGCACCAAATGTGAGTTGTCCCGGAAGTAGCCCTTCCGGCTCAATTACGGCATCCGCTACTGGACCCAACGACGGGAATACTACTGATTTTAGTTATACATGGTACGAAGGCACCACTGTTGCCCCTGCTTTTCAGTTGAGTGCAGCTAATGTTGATGGCTCGAATCCTGCCCGGATTTTTGACTTGATTCCTGGATCGTATACGTTGGTAGTGGCAGACTTGAGTAGTCCCGCCCAGGGTTGTACTAGCCAACGAACTTTTATCGTCGGCAGCGTCTCTATATCAATTGATATAGAGATTACGTTTAGCGACCAAGTTACTTGCTTGGAGAGTGGGTCGGCCTACGTCAGTCAAACGCTTGTAACTGATGCTGTAAACGGTACTGTTTCTGAAAATCCAGAAGATTTTACTTATGAACTCTTAGATGTGGCATTGAATCCAGTAGTTAATTCGGGAGATGGACGACCTAGTAATCCGTACGTAAATTTAGCAGAAGGCACTTACTATATCCGAGCCACTCAGACAACCGGAAATATCTGTAGCTCAAACCTTCAGTCTCTTGAGATACGTAATCGCAGCACCCCTCCGATAGTTACCATCAATAAAATTAGCGATCAATACAGTAATAACCCCGATAATACTACCTGGACTGGTGCTTTATCCGCCGTTGTTTCAGCTGACCCGGCTAGCCCGCTAGATTCGGCAACTCAAAATTTCACCTATACCTACGCTTGGTATACTGAAGTAGAATACCCAGCAGGGACATCGTTTAGTAATATCGCTTCCCCCAATCAGTTGGATGAAGGTACTTACTACGTCGTAGCAACCAACACGGTAACCGGATGTAGTTCGGTAGCTTCTTACGGTTTATCAAAAATTATTGTACCACCTTCAGCCAGTTTTGCGGTAGATGCTTTGCCTACTTGTTTAGCTGATGCCAGCATTTTGCTTTCTTCGGTAGACCATCCGTATGTAGTTACTGATCCTACGGGTTTTGAGTTTACTCTTTACCAAGGACAGTATCCTGGCACGGTGATTTCAACCGTAAACGGATCTGCTACAGGAAGCTCACTATTTACTGGGCTAACCGAAGATACCTATTATATTGAAGTATATAATCAAACCTTAGCCATAGCGGGCAATGTTGTGCAGGTTGATGTCATAAAAAATGCCACCGATCCGGTCGTTATTTTAGATGTTGCTCGTTACCGACCTCAGCAAAGCTGCGATCCAACTATCCCTAACGGAGTATTGGGTGTTGAGTCATACGAAGCTGACTATTCTATTGGTAACTACAGTTACCAATGGTATCAGGGCGACGAAGCTATTCCAGCGAATATTATTGCCGGAGCAACAGAGCAGGAACTTACTGGATTAGCAGAAGGAACGTATAGTGTGACTGTGAGCAACACTACAACTGGTTGTAGCAACTTCATTGTCTTGGAAGTAGAGGAGGTAATTGCAATACCCGTAGTTTCAGTTTCATCCTCCCCCAATACGATCTGCGATGAAAATTTATTTAACGGTTCGGTTTCAGCTCAGGTAGTCTTTATTAACGGAGGGGCTCCATCAGGTGGCTCGGCTCAGTATCAGTTTGACTGGTACGAAGGCACCAATACTAATGGCACTGCGTTATCTACAAGAGCTACACTATCGGGATTGGCTCCGGGTACCTATACCGTTATTGCTAGCGATTTAGTGAATAATGGTTGTATCTCCGATCCAGTTACTTTAGAAGTCGGAGATCAGACAAACGTTGCTGTGCTTGAGATTTCTCAAGATAATCCTCAAGAAAACTGTAGTCCAGCATTAGCCAACGGCCGTTTATCAGCTACAATCCGTAACACGGGTCAGGAAGTTTACGACTTTAGATGGTTTGATGAAACCGGAAGCGTAATTAGTACATCTGCCTCCGTACAAAATTTAAGTGCTCAGACTTACCGTGTAGAAGCTACCAGTCCACTTACCGGGTGTGTACTTATGGCTCAGCATGAATTGATCGATGAGATCAAACTGATACCTGATCCTATTATTCAGATTAATAATCAGCAAACTCGTTGCGATCTTCCAGACGGTACAGTTACTGCCATGATCCCTTCGTTGATAGAAGACTATGAATTCTTCTGGTATGATTCCGAAGGCAATCAACTTCAGAATAATAACCCGGCTACTGAGCAAACTGGATTAACTGCAGGAACTTATCGTTTGCAACTATTAGAGCTTCGCTCCGGGTGCCGTACCAACTTGGTTGAATTTGAGATACTGGATGAGACTAGCTTACCAGAGTTTGAAGTTGATAACCGACCTGTAGGCTGTGATCAATCAGAAGGTTATATTCGTATCATTCCTTACGATGCTTCGGCAATTGAGCGGGTTCAGTGGTACACTAGTACTGGAAATGATATTATACTGGAAGGTAACACTCTTCGCGGTGTTGAAGCCGGTGATTATCGTTACGAAGTGATTGCTACCAATGGATGTATTGTATCTGATTACGTGGTTTTGGAGCGCGATATTTGTGTATTCAATGCAGTAACTCCCAATGGCGATGGTTCCCATGATTTTCTGGAGATAAAGTCTATAGAGCTATTTCCCGATAACTCGGTCAAAATCTTTAACCGAGCCGGTGCATTGGTCTACAAAGCCGACCGCTATGATAACCAAAATGTACGGTTTGAAGGAGTAGGTAACTGGGGAATATACGTAGGCAACAATATACTGCCCGATGGCACTTATTTTTACATAATTGACAAGAAAGATGGGTCGAAAGCACTGACCGGATATCTTGAGGTCACTAGATGATCCGGTCTTACCTACGGTTTAACCAATTATAGCTGAGAAAAAAGGCACTACCCCAGTATGCAGTAGATGTGGTAACTAAACCTTTTATTTACAGGTACCAAGACTCTTTGACAGCACCTCTCATGACTTCAAATACTTATCAAAGAAAGCAATTGTCCTTTCCCAGGCTAGTTTCGCAGCTTCAGCGTCGTAGCGGGGAGTGGTGTCGTTATGAAAGCCGTGGTTGGCATCCTCATACATGTGGGCGGTGTACTCTTTACCCTGCTCTTTTAAAGCAGCTTCATACGCTGGCCAACCTTCGTTGACTCGCTTGTCTAACTCACCAAAGTGTAGCAATAATGGAGCCTGGATTTGAGGAACCATTTCGGCTGAAGGTTGCCCTCCGTAGAAGGGAACCGCCGCGTCCAATTCAGATACACGCACGGCCATCATATTAGATATCCAGCCACCAAAGCAGAAACCAACGACTCCCACTTTTCCGGTGCAATCAGAATGATTGTTCAGGTAGTCGTGCGCAGCAATAAAGTCTTCTAGCATCTTATCGCGGTCGCGCTGTCGTTGTAGTGTTCGGCCTTCATCATCAGTACCGGGATAGCCACCCAACGGAGTTAGAGCATCGGGAGCCAAGGAGACGAATCCAGCGAGTGCTGCTCGTCGGGCTACGTCTTCAATGTGCGGATTCAGCCCCCGATTTTCGTGAACGACTACAATACCCGGTAGTTTACCCGAAGCATCCGCTGGTTTGGATAGTAGTGCTTTCATTGTTCCCCCACCCTGAGGTGATTCGTACTCAATAAACTCAGACTCTATCCGAGGATCATCCTGCCGAACCTGAATTTTGTTCTGGTAATCAGGCATAATGAAGCCAAGCAGGGATGCCACGGTAATGCCACCCACCGCATACTTGGAAAGCCGATCCAGAAACTGCCGACGTTCAATACGATCGTGAGCGTAATCATCGTAGAGGTCAAATACTTCCTGACTGATGTTCTCTTTCTTAAGTTCGTTCATGGTTAAGTTAGATTGATGGTTTTTATTAAGATTTTATTCCTTTCAACGTAGGAATTTCTCCGTAAAATCATCTCGAAATGCTCTACCGATGGGCACTACTGCATCGGAAGTCATGTATATTTGGTTACCCATCACTTTAGTAATTCTACCAGCATTTATAACGTATGATTTATGCACCCGAACAAAATATTGGTTGCCTAACTTTTCTAGCCAGTTGCGGAGCGATTCAGAAGATAAAAGCTTTTTACCCGGCAGAAATATCTCCGTATAGTCAGCATCAGATTTAATGTAGATAATATCGTCCACTAGTACTTTAATGTGCTCATAACCTGATTTAATAAATATTTCGTGACGAATTGGGGATAAACCTTGAGCTTCTCCCGATGATTGCTCAGGAGCAATATTAGGATCGGGCACCTTGGAAACTGCTTTAACAAATCGTTGGAATGAAAAAGGCTTCAGCAGATAATCTACCACATTAAATTCATAACTCTCTAGCGCATAATCGGTAAAGGCCGTAGTTAAAATGACCGGAGGCAGATCGGCTCTGGTTTTCAGAAGGTCAATACCCGACATTTTGGGTAAGTGAATATCTAAGAATATCAGGTCAATAGGTTCCGATTTTAAGTAACCCATGGCCTGTATAGCATCTGAGAAAGTGCCCTTCAATTCCAGCGACCTAATATCGTCAATATACTTCTTTAGAATTCGCTGAGCCGGGGGTTGGTCTTCAATAATGATACACTTCATGCCGGACTTGTTTCGTTAACTGCATAGACAAGCTCACTTCGTACTGATTTTCAGTTTCTTTGATTCTTAGCTGGTGGGCGTTAGGGTATAAAAGCTGCAACCGCTTTTTAACGTTCGCCAATCCGATTCCCTTCGCCAAATTCTCAGTATTAACCTCGGGGCTAAAGTTATTTCGGCACCAAAACTCTAAAGCCCCATCTTCCGATAGTTGAACACTGATGTCAATCCGGATATTTTCTGACTGCCCCGACTGGCTGTGTTTAAAAGCATTCTCGATGAACACAATCAGAATTAGCGGAGCAATCTGGTAATCTGACTGGCTGATTTGAGCGGAAAAGTTTACCACCCCTCGCTCTTCAATCTGGAGCTGGCTGAGCTGGGTAAAATTTTCTAACTGCTTAACTTCCTTAGCCAACGGGACTAACTTCTCCTTGCACTCATACAGCATATAGCGAAGTACCGAACTGAGCTTTAGGATAATTTCGGGGGTTTGAGGCGAGTAATCAATCGCGTACGAATAAAGATTGTTCAGATTATTAAATAGGAAATGAGGATTTATCTGGGACTTTAGAAACTGTAATTCGCTTTCCTGCATCGCCGCCTTTAAATCATCCACCTCTCGCTGTTTCATCACGGCATCCCAGGCAAACTTAAACCCAGATAATACCGTGATAACCGGAAGCACGCCCCATAAACTGAAAAACACCCCCAGAAAACGTTGTCCCCGAGTGTCAGGAAAATATATCTGTTCTATCACTGCCTCTTCCAAAAAGATAACTGTAGCAATTACCACTACTACATAGGCTACGAATAGCAGATGTTTTTTCCGGTACAAAAACCGAGGTAGCAGGAGATAATTAATAACTAAAGCTGCTGCGGTATAGGTTAAGAAGAACACTACTTGGTAGGATTCTATCTGAGGATTACGCCGATCGTGAGAGTAAAAAATAAACACTACTCCGTGCAATAGCACCTGAAATAGAGCTTCTTTATAAGAGAGAGATAAAACAAAATTCTTAGACGGCATCTTTCAAAGATAATCAATAAGACGGTACGGAATAACCTAGAAAGATGAACTACATTTTTACTACCCTCAACGTCAGTTTCCAGTCGGTCAACCGCAATTATGCCGTTGATCGGATAAGTTAGGTCGTTCACCGATTTTATTTATCGCTACGCTACAATTCCCCGTACTTAGTATCATAACGTCGCTAATTTTTGATTTTATATCTATGACTAATTATTCCAAGTTCGTATTATTTCTGTTCAGCTTAGTTTTGAGTGCCAGTGTTGTCACTGCTCAAAATAAAGAGGTAACTATTTCCGGAACTATTCAAGATGAGGCAAGCCAACAGCCGGTGGAATTTGCTACTGTAATGGTAGCCGATAAAGACAGTGGAGAAGCCCTCGCGGGTACCACCACCGGACCCGACGGAACGTTTAGCCTAAATAGTAAGTCAACCAATATTTATGTAGAGATAAGTTTTATTGGTTACAAATCCCGCACCTTTCGGGATATTAATATTACCAACGGAAAAGCCGAATTAGGTAGTATTCAGCTCACCGAAGACAGTCAAGCGTTGGATGAGGTAGTGGTCAGAGGTGAAAAGTCCCGTACTGAATTTAAGCTAGATAAACGAGTATTCAACGTCGGACAAGATTTGACCAGTGCCGGAGCTAGTGCTTTGGAAGTACTGAACAATGTACCTTCGGTCAACGTCAGTATTGAGGGGCAGATTAGTCTGCGCGGTAGTGCGGGAGTTCAAATTTTGGTAGACGGTAAACCTTCGGTACTGGCCGATCAGCAAAGTAACGCTTTGGGTACGATTACTGCCGACATGATTGAGAGCATTGAGGTGATCACCAATCCTTCGGCCAAATATGAGGCGGAAGGCACGTCGGGAATCTTAAATATTATACTGAAGAAAGAAGAAAAACGAGGGTTAAACGGTTCAGTTTCGCTAAACACTGGAATTCCAGACAACCATAGCATTGGTATTAGCTTGAACCGCCGCACTGAAAAGTTTAACCTATTCACCCAACTAGGAGTAGGCTACCGTTCCATTCCTGAGTTTTCGGAGACCATTAACCGCGACCGGGTGAATAATACCACTGTACTCAGCGATGGCACCGAATATCGTAACGAAACTTTCTATAACGTCATCCTCGGAACCGATTATCATATTGACCCTTATAACGTCATCACGTTGTCGGGTAACTTTGCTTATGAGGTGGAGAGCCAGCCATCACAATTTGATTTTAGCTTAACCGATAATAATAATGTAGTAGTGTCGGAGTGGAACCGACGAGAAACTACCGAAGCAACGAATCCTAAGTGGCAGTATGAGCTTCAGTACGCGAAGGAGTTTAAAAATAACGAAGACCACCAATTATTACTTAGTGCGACGGGAAGATTCTTCGGTAAGGATCAATCATCCGAGTTTACCAATACCGCTATCTCAGGGGAGAACTTTAATAACGATCAACAAACCGAAACTGTATTTCAGCAGGCTGACTACACTTTTAAGCTAGATTATACCAACCCGCTTACCGAGAAGGTCACTCTAGAAACTGGGGCTCAGTACGTGATTAACAACGTAGGAAATGATTTTACTGTGCGAGAATTCCAGGAAGATGAATTTGTTACAATTGATGAACTCACTAATAATTTTGAGTGGAACCAAAAGGTGCTAGGGGTTTATGGCACCGGAGCCTACGAAGATGAGAAATGGGGAGTGAAGCTGGGACTCAGGGTAGAAAACACCGATCTAAGTACCCTATTGACGAATACGAACGAAGCGAATAATCAGAATTTCACCAACCTGTTTCCCACCTTTCATACCTCGTATAAGCTGACCGAAAACATATCAATGCAGGGGGGATATTCCCGCCGAATCTACCGGCCCCGGCTGTGGGATCTAAACCCGTTTTTTAATATTCGGAACAACTTCAATATTCGCGTAGGAAATCCTGATCTACTACCCGAGTACACCGATTCTTACGAGGTCACTAGTATTTTTAATATGGAAAAAGCATCTATTAATACTAGTATCTACCACCGTTACACCACTGATGTAGTTGAGCGAGTGTCTACATTTGAGAACAACGTAAACACTACCATGCCCATGAACATCGGCACCGATCAAACTACGGGTTTTGAGCTAAATGGTGAGTACAGCCCCACCAACTGGCTCAAACTGAACGGAGATTTTAACCTAAATCACTTTAGCCGCGAAGGCGAGTTTCAGGAACAATCATTTGACTTCACGGGTGAGCAGTGGTCGTCTCGGTTAACCTCTAAGATCGCGCTACCCGCTAACTTCGATCTGGAGCTTATTGGCAACTACCAGTCAGGATTTCAAACCGTACAGGGTGAGGTTTCTGGTTTTGCTTTTGGCGATGTGGGCTTACGAAAAAAGATGCTGGACGGCCGAGCAGTCGTCAACTTCAGTGTTCGCGATGTATTTGCTTCCCGCATCCGGGAAAGTGTTATCGATCAACCTGAGTTTTATCAGTATAGCTTTGAACAACGAGGACGTTTTATCACTCTAGGTTTTAGCTACGGCTTTGGTAAAGGTGAGGCCATGACTTACTCGGGCGCAAGGAGAAGATAAATTATTTCTACCAGTTTGTAGTATTATCTGTTCTGTCGCTAAATAGACCACTTTTTTTGGTAAATTCAGCCATGCAATTACTTACTAGGGTAGCTTCTGCCTTCTTATTATTCGTTAGCTTTCAACCTTTGGCTGCCCAGGAACAACCGATTCAGATTACTGGAAAAATAGTAGAAAGCGGCGGCCGCCAACCAGTAGAGTACGCTACCGTAATGGTGAAAGCCGTGAATGATGATAGCATGATTGACGGCACCACGACAGCGGAGGATGGCTCCTTTCTTCTCACTACTAAAAACCCGGAAGTCTATTTGGAGGTAAGCTTCATTGGATTCGTCACCCAAATTGTTGCCGACGTAAAAATCAGTAGTGGAAAAGCTAATGTAGGTACGATTGCTATTAGTGAAGATAATCAGACGTTAGACGAAGTAGTAGTGCGGGGTGAAAAGTCGCAGACTGAATTTAAGCTAGATAAGCGAATATTCAATGTCGGTCAAGATTTGAGTAGTACCGGAGCTAGTGCGCTGGAAGTGCTGAATAATGTTCCTTCGGTAGCGGTAAACATTGAAGGGCAAATTAGCCTGCGGGGCAGCCAGGGAGTACGCATTCTGATCAACGGAAAACCTTCGGTACTGACTAGCGAACAGGGCAACGCCTTGGGTACAATTACCGCCGATATGATTGAGCGCGTAGAGGTGATTACCAATCCTTCAGCTAAGTACGAAGCCTCCGGCACCTCGGGTATTATCAATATTGTCATTAAAAAAGAGGAAAAGCGCGGACTGAACGGTTCGGTTACGTTAAATACCGGCGTACCCAACAATCACAGCTTGGGGCTTAGCCTAAACAACCGCACTGAAAAGTTTAATCTGTTTAGTCAGTTAGGTATTGGACACCGCACATTTCCCACTCAGTATAGAACTCTTAACCAGGATTTAGAAAGTAATACTACCGTTAGAAGTCAGGGGAACAGTGATAAAAACGAAACTTTTTTCAATATCATTTTAGGTACCGATTATCATATCAATGAGAACAACGTGCTTTCCTTGACCGGGCACTTCGCCTACGAGTTAGAAACTGAATTTTCCGATACTGATTTTGACTTTCTGGATGAAACCAACACGTTAGTATCGCAGTGGAACCGCAACGAAGAAACCGAAGCAACCAACCCTAAGTATCAATACGAACTACAGTACAAAAAGGACTTTCCCGACCGTGAAGAGCATACGCTGCTGTTCAGTGCCATTGGAAACTTCTTTGGTAAGGATCAATCTTCAGAATTTGTAAATACTCCCATCATGAACGGTGAAGCTTTTGGTCAGCAGCAGCAAACCCGTACTGATTTTAAGGAGGGTGAGTATACTTTTCAATTGGATTATACTCGTCCATTTAATGACGTATTTACTTTAGAAAGTGGAGCGCAGTATGTGTATACCGATGTAAGCAATGATTTTTCGGTTAGCGATCGGGCGGAAGCGAATGACCCTTGGGTAGTTGACCCAGAATTAACCAATGTGTTTGATTTTGACCTGGAAGTGCTAAGCGTATACAGTACTGGAGCTTACGAAGGCGATAGGTTTGGAGTGAAGTTAGGGTTACGGTTAGAAAGCACTGATATGCGTACTCTGCTGGTTACCACTGATGAAGGGAGTCAGCAAAACTTCACCAACCTCTTCCCTACCGCCCACACATCGTATAAACTCAATGATAACTTTTCGCTTCAGGCAGGATATTCGCGCCGTATCTTTCGACCAGGGTTGTGGGACTTAAATCCGTTCACGAACATCCGCAACAACTTCAGCATTAGCACCGGAAATCCATTGCTACAGCCGGAATTCACCGATTCTTACGAAGTGACCAGTATTTTTGATAAAGGGCCAGTTTCTTTTAATGCAGCGATATACTATCGCTACACGACCGATGTAATCGAGGATGTAGCAACCTTCGAGGACAATGTGAGTTTAACCCGTCCCGAGAATATTGGAACCAATCGAACCACCGGACTGGAACTAAATACCAAGTATAATCCTACCGAATGGTGGACACTAAACGGTGATTTTAATTATAATTACTTCAGTCGGGAAGGAAGTTTTGAAAGCCTCTCGTTTGACTTTACTGCGGATCAGTGGACGGGACGATTAACCAATAAATTCAAACTACCCGCCGACATTGATTTTGAGGTTATCAGCAACTATCGCTCGGGTTACCAGACATTCCAGCAAGATATATCGGGGTACTTCTTCGCTGATCTGGGGATTCGCAAGAAGATCATGAACGGTAAGACAATTCTTAATCTCAGTATTCGAGATGTGTTTGCTTCCCGCATCTTTGAGTCAGAAACAGTTCGCTCCCGGCAGCCTGATTTTTATTTGTACGACTACCGACTACGGGGCAGATTCATTACGGTAGGCATCAGCTTTGGCTTCGGTAAAGGAGAGGCAATGGAATTTTCGGGGCAGAAGCGGTTTTAAACTCTATCTACTTCAGTACTGGAGCAACTATTATTCTTGCTAGTAGATTACTTCGAGAACCCTTATATTAGTCTGCTACGTGACATAGGTGAGCAAGCGTACTTACTCTAGCCCCTCATTTCGTAGCAGATTAAGAATCTGTTCTTTAGATAGGTTTTTCAGTTGACTTTTGTCGTAGATAGAGACTAGGTAGACAGTTTGCCGGACGATACGTACGCAAGTGATCACCCGAGCTCCGCCGGACTTACCTTTTCCTTTGGAAGCAATAGCTAGGCGTACTTTGTACAGGTTACTACCCAGAGGGTTGCCAGTAGTAGGATTATCGGTCAATTCATTACCTAAAGCTTCCAGTTCTCCTCTTAGAGATTGATACTTTTTAGATAGCTTTTTAGCTTCCTTTTTGAAGTGATCAGTGGCAATAACCCTATAGCTCATCTAGGAATTCTTTGAGCGGGGTTCCCGATATTTTTCCCTCTTCTATCTGCTTAACTTCACGTAAGCCTTGGGCAATACCTTGCAGAATTTCGGCTTGGCTGTCAAGGGTTTCTTCCTTCACTTTTTCCAACCCTAGCTTTTGCACCAGTTCGGAGAAGAAAGCGTATTGATTGTCCGGAATATTGAGCGTAATCTGTTTCATCGCTTAGCAACTACTAAGTGTATTAAATCAACCAAATATACGCATAGTACCGATAAAAGTTAACAATTATTGACCACCAGTTGCATCCAACCGACCAATCTAGTAGAGGCTGATGGCTAACAGACAAAAAAGCAATGGAATTTTCGGGGCAGAAGCGGTTTTAAAGAAGTCAGAACTTAGGGCACTTTTTACAGTGCCGCTTACCGGCCTTCTTATACTTCTTGCAGCACTTTTTGAATACACATTCTTCGGAAAGAAGCCCTGATTTTCGGTCAAGGCTTCCCAGTGTGCATTTATCTTCCGCGTAGGGTTGCGATTCTAAAGTCATGCTCGGTACTGTTTAACTAAATCTTCTTATGCTTCTTCTTCTCCTGATTCCTGGTAGACGATTTTGGGGATACGCTCATCAATTAGCAACAAGTCCATACCGGAATCGCCCATAATATCAAATAACTCTACTGCTCGGCGGGCTACGTACTCTTCTTCTGTTTGTTCCTGCACGTACCACTGCATAAAGCTTTCGGTAGCAAAGTCATTCACATTACGGCAAGCCGCTACAATCTTATTAATTGATTCAGTCACGTGGATCTCATTCTCTAAAGCAGCCTCGAAGACTTCACGTAATGAACTAAAGTCGTGTGGCACTTCTTCCACCTTGGGCGAAAGAGCAGCAGCACCCATGTCACTCACGTAGCGAAACAACTTTAGCATGTGCATGCGCTCTTCGTCAGCTTGCGTATAGAAGTGTTCGGTACTATTTTCCCAGCCGTGTTGGTCGCACCAGGCTGCCATTGCTAAATAGGCAGCAGAAGCAGTTGCCTCAATACGTACCTGCTCATTTAGTATGTTGACAATTTCTGGTTTAATAGAAGTACGTTGCCGCATTAAGTCTTTCATAGTAATTAAAGTAATAATGTTTATTTAGGAAATACCACAATTTAGCTGCTGGTGAAGTATACTGTTCAATTCCAGCATCACCAACGTACCTGCTAACAGTTCTTTTAGGTCAATCACCTCGCGTATGCCCAACAAAAAGATAGCTTCCTGCTGACAGGTAGTCACCAAAGCAATATCTGAGTAATCTGATTCGTCAGTTAGCATTTTGACCAAATCTACCGTATCCACCTTTCTTTTGAAGGCAATTAACGAGCAAACACTCATTGGTAGTTCTCGACCCTGAAAGTGCAAGTAATAACACCGATCTTGATCGGATTGATAAGTACGGCCTAAATCTGTGGAAAACAATTGCGTCATACAGAAGTCAAAGATAAATCTATTTAGAATGATTACAAATAAAAAAGTGATTATCTATTAGCCCTCAC
>JGI12210J13797_10233409_pt1 | contig 12740 bp, 14 predicted proteins | sample ElkSlonscriptome_3_FD_13797 | JGI IMG/M metagenome (IMG submission 13797) | reverse complement strand
CCTTTACCGACGAGCTCGGCCGCTTGCAGGGCCTGACCGGCATCGATCTGACCCATCAGCAACTCAACGGTCTGATTGAGCTGCTCGATCCCGGTCACCATATTGATCTGCGCAAGCTGAGAGGTCAGCTCGGCGTTCTCGAGCGGATTGAGTGGGTCTTGATTCTGCAGCTGTGCTGTCAGCACCTGAAGAAAGCTCTCTCGTATCTCTTCCGATTGATCTCGGGTCAGCTTCGCGTTAGCGGCGGTGCCAAAGCTCGCGGCCGACGGGTTCTCGATACCATTCACCATCGCTCTAGCTCTCCCCGATCGTCAGTGTTTGCATCATCATCTGTTTGCTCGTGTTCATGACCTCGACGTTGGCTTGATAGGAGCGCGAGGCGGAGATCATGTTGACCATCTCATGGACGGGCTCGACATTCGGCATCGTGACGTAGCCGTTCTCATCCGCAAGCGGGCTGCCGGGGCGGTATTCCATGCGCATCGGCGCGGGATCATCGACGACCTCACGAACGCGCACTCCGCCGATACCCTTGGGATTGCTTGCGAGGCTCTCGAAGAAGACCTGCTTCGCCCGGTAGGGCTCGCCGCCGGGGCCGGAGACGCTGTTTGCATTCGCCAGGTTACTCGCGGTGACATTCATGCGCTGTGACTGCGCTTGCAACGCCGAGCCGGCGATCTGAAAAACGGAGAACATGGACATGAGCGGACTTCCCGAGGAAGTAAGCGAAGTGAGTCGAATTCTGTCGCTGCTGCCAGACGCCTGTCTGGTCGGCGATCACGTTTTGGACGGTCGGGCTACGACGGTTAGACTATTCAGGCTGCATCGCCTCTTTGAGCCCCTTCACGCGCTGGTTGACGAGGCTCACGCCGATCCGGTAGTTCATCGCGTTGTCAAGGAACTGAGCGCGCTCCTGGTCCATCTCGACGGTGTTGCCGTCGAGGCTCGGCTGCGCCGGGATGCGGTACAACAAGGCGTCGTCGAGCCCTGGCAGCGGGTCTCCCTGCCCTTCGATGTGCCGCGCGGACGTGCGGTCGAGCGCAAGTCCCTCGTGGTGCTGGCGACGTTCGCCTTCCACGGCCTTCTTCAGCTCACTGGCAAAGTCGATGTCCCGCGCCTTATAGTTCGGCGTGTCGACGTTGGCGATGTTGCTGGAAAGGATCTCGTGCCGTTCCTGGCGCAGCGCGACCACTTTCTGCTGATAGTCGAAAGCCGCTGCGAGCTGATCGATCATCCGCACACCCTGGAAGTGATTTCGTGTAAAGGAGTGTAAAGCATAGTCGCCGACGCGCTAGCTCTAAGGAACGAACAGCTTCAGGTTTTGTGATCATTTCGACACTTCGCAGGCCAGTAACGGGTGATATCCCGCACGAGGGCCGGATCGCGGCGCTTGGACGGCGCCGGACCGGGCATTTTCGGTTGCATGCTCGCGCGTACGCCCCCGCCGCGCGCGGTGCGAATCGCTCGGTTTCGCGCCTTCATGCTGCCTTCGTCGCCGGCGCGACTCTGCTCGCCGCAACGACGGCCGCGACCGCGGACGAGGCGATCGTGCAGGCCGTTCAGCGCTTCCTGCACGCGCAGGCGGGCGAGCAGGGCGAAGAGATCGTCATCGAGGTCCATCCCCCGTCCGCCGCACTGCCGGAGTGCTCGTCACCAGCACCGTTCCTGCCTCGGCCCCTGCAATCGGTCGGCGGTCGCGTCTCGGTCGGGGTGCGGTGCGGCGATGACGGTCGGCAGGTGCGCTACCTGCAGGCCGACATCGACGTCTATGGCGACTACCCGGTGCTCGCGCAGCCGGTATCGGCCGGAACGCTGATCACGCCAGAGATGCTCAAAGCGCAGCAGGGCAACCTGAGTCGGCTGCCGCGTGACGCGGTGCGCGAGCCGGAAGCGGTCATCGGCCAGGTGGCTCGGCGGACCGTCGCGGCCGGCGTACCGCTCCAGCATCGCCAGTTCGAGAAGAAACCGCTGGTGGAGCGCGGGCAACGGGTGGTTGTCGAGGCGCGCGGCTCCAGCTTTCGCGTGACGCGTGAAGGCACCGCACTCGACTCGGGCGCTGCGGGGGACGCGGTGCGGGTGCAGTTCCCGAGCCGCGAGCTCGTGCATGCCACGGTGGTCGGCGACGGGCGGCTTGTGATTGACTACTAAAGAAACGGCGGCTCAGGCCGATATCCCAGGTAAGCACCGCGTTAGAGGCTACCACCTTGAAGATCGATTCCCACCACCCACTGTTTCCCGTCAGCCAGCCCGCGCAAGACTCAACGCCCAAGGTCCAGGCGCCGACGCGCGGTGATTCCGGCAAGGCCGATCCTGCCGTGCTGACCCATTTCCATCGCGAGGCCGCCGAGACGGACCAGGACATCGACGTAGCGAACGTCGCAGCCATCCGCGAGGCCATCCGCGATGGCAAGCTCGACATCCGCCCGGAGCGGATCGCCGACAGCCTGATCGCCAGCGTCCAAGATCTGCTCGGGAGGTAAATACGATGAGCCTCGTTGCCCTGCTGCGCACGCAATATAAGGATCTCGGCGCCTTGATGAGGTTACTGGAGCAGGAACGTGAGGTACTCGCGGTCGGCACCATCGATGGTGAACTGCTCCAGCGCATCGCCGGAGACAAGCAGGCGCTGCTCGCCGAGCTTGAGGAAACCGAGCAAGAGCGCCGCGCGGCGCAGGCCGCCGACGGCTATCCCGCAGGTGATGCGGGCGCGCGCCAAGCCGCTCGCGACGCCGGATGCTTGCGTGGCTGGGATGCCGTGCGCGCGGCAAGCGAGCGCGCCGCGCACCTGAACCACGTTGTCGGCACCATGCTGAACATGCGCCTTCAGCACAACCGTCGCATGCTCGACCTCATCCACAGCATCTCGGAAAAGACGCTCTACGATACCCGCGGTCGCACCGGCGCCCAGCCCAGCCAACTCAGCACATCGGCCTGAATTCGGCGCCCACACCGACCGATTGCGCCCGTCGGCCTAAGCCGATGAATTCGCTTGCGCGCACCTCCTCCGCAATCCATGCGGGGCCTCAACCCTTGTTTCGCGCGACACGGTCAGTCTTCACGATGGCGGATACAGTGGGCCTGCATTTGCCCACCTCTTGCTCTGCGAGGGTGCAACCCTTCGTGCCGCCGCTCCCTTGAAGCTCACCCCGCCCCGCTGCTAGCAAGAGGACTCTCGCAGCAGTACGCTAAGTGTTTGGCGTGTGCGCAATATCACGGCGCCCGAGCGCAAATGATGGTTCTCTTGAAGGCGGAAGGTATCGCCGGAAGGATAAGAAAATTGGAGGCAGCTTGAACGAACTCGCGCAGCAACCGGCGGCCGTGACAACCGGATGGTCATCCTACGGGAGCGTCGAAAAGGACCTGGAGCTGACCGAGGCCGACTTCGCACGGGTTCGCGAGCTGATCCACAAGCGCGCCGGCATCGTCTTGGCCGAGCACAAGCGCGAGATGGTCTACAGCCGGCTCGCAAAACGCCTCCGTCACTACGGCCTGACACGCTTCAGTGACTACCTGGCCCGCCTCGAGCGTCGCTCCGACTCCCAAGAATGGGAAGCCTTTACGAATGCGCTCACCACGAATCTGACCGCGTTCTTCCGCGAAGCCCATCATTTTCCGCAGCTCGTCGCGCACATCCGCGATCGCTCCGGTAACGTACGCATCTGGTGCGCGGCCGCCTCCACCGGCGAAGAACCCTATTCCATCGCGATCACGCTCGCCGAGACCTTCAGCAACCGCACTGTCGACGCGAAGGTAGTCGCAACCGACATCGATACCGAGGCGCTGACGAAGGCACGTGCCGGCATCTACCCGCTGGAGCAGGTACATAAGCTCGACGAGGCCCGGATCAAACGCTTCTTCCAGCGCGGCACCGGCGGCCAGGCCGGACTCGCACGGGTGCGCCCGGAGATCCGAAAGATGGTCGAGTTCCAACAGATGAACCTGATGGCGCCGCAATGGCCGGTCAAGGGACCGTTCGATGCCATCTTCTGCCGAAATACCATGATCTATTTCGACAAGAAGACCCAGGCCCAGATCCTGGGGCGTTTCGCGCCACTGCTGAAGCCCGATGGGCTCTTGTTCGCAGGCCACTCGGAGAACTTCTCCCATATCAGTGACGCGTTCCGCCTGCGGGGGCAGACCATTTACACCGTTGCTCGCTAGCGAGGGCTTCAGCCAGCGCACCGGGCTCGTGACGACGTGATCTCGCATCCCACGTATTTGTGGTAGAGGAGGCCCATTGCCTTGAGTTCAGCCAAGATTAAGGTGCTTTGCGTCGACGACTCGGCGCTGATTCGGGACCTGCTGAGTGAGATCATCGGGAGCCAGCCCGACATGGAGGTGGTCGCCGTCGCGTCGGACCCGATCATCGCGCGCGACCTGATCAAGCGCCACAACCCCGATGTACTGACGCTCGATGTCGAGATGCCGCGCATGGACGGGCTGGATTTTCTCGAGCGGCTGATGCGGCTGCGCCCGATGCCGGTGCTCATGGTCTCGTCGCTCACGCAGGCCGGCTCCGAGGTCACGCTGAGGGCGCTCGAGCTCGGCGCGTTGGATTTCGTCGCCAAGCCCTCGATCGGCATCCGCCGCGGCATGCAGGAATACAGCGACGAGATCGCGGACAAGATCCGCGCCGCGGCGAAATCGCGTCCACGTCAGGCCCTGCAGCGGAAAGATGCGGCGCCGGCGCGCCTCAAGGCTCCCATCATCACGAGCGAGAAGCTGCTGATCATCGGCGCATCCACCGGCGGCACCGAGGCCATACGCCGCGTCCTCGAGCCATTGCCCGCGAGCAGTCCGGGCATTCTGATCACTCAACACATGCCGGGCGGCTTCACGCGATCGTTCGCGGAGCGCCTCGACCGACTCAGTCAGATCTCCGTGAAAGAGGCGGAGGATGGCGAGCGCATCATCCCTGGGCACGCCTACATCGCACCCGGCGACAAGCATCTGAAGATCGACCGCAGCGGCGCGAACTATGTGACGCGGCTCGATGAGGGCCCCCCCGTGAACCGGCACCGGCCATCGGTGGATGTGCTGTTCCATTCCGCCGCGCAGCACGTGGGGCGCAATGCGATCGGCGCAATCCTCACCGGGATGGGCAAGGATGGCGCCGCGGGACTGTTGGAGATGCGCCAAGCCGGCGCGCCGACCATCGCCCAAGACGAAGCGAGCTGCGTGGTCTTCGGCATGCCGCGTGAAGCCATCGCGATGGGCGGGGCCACCGAGATCGTCTCGCTTGAAGAGATCGCCGCTCGTCTGATGGCACTCGCCGCCGCATCCGGGCGCGCCCAGCGGGTCTGAGCAGTCCGAGATGCCGAAGATGCCGCCCAGTTCTCAACATTGCTGCGCCTGAAGAGACAGCATAGGAATCAGTAGCGGCCATCGGCCTCGCGCGACGGCCACCGTGCGGTTGCATGCAGCGTTGCTATGATGCAGTCGTACGCACCACAGTGACAGGGTCATGACTCTGATCGAGCCGGGTGGAGGGTCGGAATCCTCGCCGCATTGATCGCGCTCTGCGCTCGCGCTGGCGATTGGTTCGATTTGGGGCGGCCGACGTGCAGAGATCATCCGTCTGCGGCGCGGACGAGCCCTCGGATTCCGCGTCCCAGTGCGGTGTTTGCCGGTTCTGTTCCATCGACGACGACGTGCACAATGTCAAGGCCAGCGGCGCAGGGCAGACCGCTTGCGTCAAGAAACCGGCATCAGCCGTCTGCGTCGGAAACACTCGTAATTATCGGTTGCGGTGAATTGATAGAGGGTCCTCGATGGTCGACAAGAATATCAGTTTCCTGGTTGTGGATGATTTCCCGACGATGCGGCGCATCGTGCGCAGCCTGCTCAAAGAGCTCGGCTTCGCGAACGTGGACGAGGCGGAAGACGGCCAGGAGGCGCTCAACAAGCTCAAGGCAGGCGGCTTCGATTTCGTGGTCGCGGATTGGAACATGCCGAATCTCGACGGCATGGAGATGCTCAAACAGATCCGCGCCGACCCGGACCTCTCCAAGTTGCCGGTGCTGATGGTGACGGCCGAGGCCAAGAAGGAAAACATCATTGCCGCGGCCCAAGCCGGCGCAAGCGGTTATGTGGTCAAGCCCTTCACCGCCGCCACACTCGACGAGAAGCTGAACAAGATCTTCGAGAAACTGGGCTGGTGAGCGTCGAGCGCACAACACCACCTGGGGAGGCTGGAGAGAGCGAAATGACCCCGAACGATACGCCCGCCGGAGATCAACAAGGGATCGAGGACGTCATCGCCCGCATCGGGCATCTCACCCGGATGCTGCGCGACAGCATGCGCGAGCTCGGCCTCGACAAGGAGATCGAGCGCGCCGCCGAAGCGATCCCGGACGCTCGGGATCGCCTCAGCTACGTCGCCAATATGACCGAGCAGGCGGCGGATCGCGCACTGAACGCGATCGACCGCGCACGGCCGCTGCAGGATGACCTCGGAGAGCGCGCCGAAGCGCTGGATAAGCGCTGGGCGGAGTGGTTCGCGGAGCCCCGCGAGCTGGACGACGCGCGCACCCTGGTGAAAGACACGCGCCAGTTTCTCGGCGACGTGCCCGAGAAGACGGGCGCCACCAACAAAGAACTGCTCGAGATCATGATGGCCCAGGACTTCCAGGACCTGACCGGCCAGGTGATCAAGAAGATGATGGAGGTCATCCGGGAGATCGAGAATCAGCTCGTCCAGGTGCTGATCGACAACGTCCCCGAAGGGCAGGCAAGGGATCAAATGCAGCGCCGCGCCGACGAAAAGCGCGAAGCCGAAACCCGTGATCGCGATGAGAGCCTCCTCAATGGCCCGCAGATCGACCCGCACGGCGCCGACGTGGTCGGCAGCCAGGACCAGGTCGACGCGCTGCTCGACGAGCTCGGCTTCTGAAAATACCGCTGCACGCTGCGAACAAGAGGCCGTTTGCCCCTTATCGTTCTGAACACCGCGCCAAAGAGCTTGATCGTGCCCTTCTAATGTATCGCTTGGTCCGCTCATCCTGCACGCTGGCGAGACGCACAGAAGGGGCGAGACGCACGCGAGGTCTTCGGTAACCCGTCATGGCCGAAGAACAAGGCAACGATCAAGAGAAAACGGAAGAACCGACCCCGCGACGGATCGAGAAGGCGCGCGAGGAGGGCCAGGTTGCCCGTTCCCGCGAGTTGACGACCTTCATGATGCTGCTGGCCGGAGTCGGCGGCATCTGGATGATGGCTCGCATGATCTACGACCAGCTCGGTCTCGTCATGGAGCAGGCCTTTCTGTTCGAGCGCCGCGAAGCGCTCGAGGTCCTGCCGATGCTGTCCAAGGCGACCGACCTCATCGAGCGGACGCTGATCGCGATGCTGCCGCTGTTTCTGCTGTTGACGGTGGTCGCGCTGGTCTCGCCGGCATTGCTCGGCGGCTGGCTTGTATCGGCGAAGGCGATGCAGCCGCAGCTCGGCAAGCTCAATCCGTTTAAGGGGCTCAAGCGGATGTTCGGTGTTCAGGCGGTGGTCGAGCTTGCGAAGGCCATTGCCAAGGCCGTGCTCGTCGGCAGTGTCGCGGTCACCTTCCTGCTGGCCACGCGCGGACACTACCTGGACCTGATGGATGAGACAGCCCTGCAGGCCGTCAGCAATGCGCTTCGACTCTCCGCCATCGCTGCGGCGCTCATGGTGCTGACGCTGGTGGTCGTGATCCTGATCGACATCCCGTACCAGTTGATCAGCCATAACAAGAAGCTGCGCATGACGAAGGAAGAGGTCAAGCGCGAGCACAAGGAGTCCGAGGGTGATCCGCAGATCAAGGCACGCATCCGTCAACAGCAGCAGGCGATCGCACGCGGCCGCATGATGACCAAGGTGCCCGAAGCGGATGTGATCATCACCAACCCGACCCATTACGCGGTGGCATTGAAATACGAAGAACAAGGCATGAGCGCCCCGCGGGTGGTGGCCAAGGGCGCCGGCCGAATCGCTGCGCGGCTGTGCGAACTGGGTGACGAGCATGCGGTCCCGCGCCTCGAGTCCCCTCCCCTCGCGCGCGCGCTCTACTTCCACGTGGATCTGGAGGCCGAGATCCCGATGGCGCTCTACACCGCTGTTGCGGAGGTCATGGCCTGGGCATTCCGGTTGCGGCAGAGCGGGCCAGGCGATGCCGAGCCGCCACCCGATCCGGAGCATCTACCGGTGCCGGAGAGCATGCAGATGCCGGCGCGCGGCGCTGGCAATGAGGTGCCGGCATGACCGCGCTGACCGCGATCCTCGACAAGCAGCGCTGGCTGTCGCAGGTTCCGATGAAGGTCCTGGCAGGGCCGGTGCTGATCATGCTGATCCTCAGCATGATGATCCTGCCGCTGCCGCCGTTCATCCTCGACCTGCTGTTCACCTTCAACATCACGCTCGCCGTGATGGTGCTGCTGGTGAGCATGTTCACCCAGAAACCGTTGGATTTCGCCGCCTTTCCGGCCATCCTGCTGTTTACGACACTGTTGCGGCTTTCGCTCAACGTGGCTTCCACACGGGTGATCCTGATGGAAGGCCATCAGGGCGGCGACGCCGCGGGCAAGGTCATCGAGGCGTTCGGCGAGTTCTTGGTCGGCGGCAATTTCGCCGTCGGCCTGGTGGTGTTCCTGATCCTGGTCATCATCAACTTCATGGTGATCACCAAAGGTGCCGGACGCATCGCAGAGGTCGGTGCGCGCTTCATGCTCGACGCGATGCCCGGCAAGCAGATGGCCATCGACGCCGACCTCAACGCCGGACTGATCGGCGAGGAAGACGCTCGCAAGCGCCGCAGTGAAGTGGCGCAGGAGGCCGACTTCTACGGCTCGATGGACGGCGCCAGCAAGTTCGTCCGCGGCGATGCGGTCGCGGGCCTGGTGATCATGGTGGTCAACATCATCGGCGGGCTGCTCATCGGCATGATGCAGCACGACATGAGCTTCAATGATGCGGCGCGCACCTACACGCTGATGACGATCGGTGACGGGCTAGTGGCGCAGATCCCGGCGCTGGTCATCTCCACCGCTGCCGGCGTCACGGTGTCTCGCGTCAACACCGAGCAGGACGTTGGTCAGCAGATGATCAGCCAGCTGTTCGTCAATCCGCAGGTGATGATCCTGGCCGCGGCGATCATGGGCATGCTCGGGCTGATCCCGAACATGCCGAATCTGGTGTTCCTGATCTTCACCGGCCTTCTCGGGGGCCTGGCCTGGTACCTGCTGCGCCACCGAGAGAAGCAGATGGTCGAGCAGGCCATGGAGCAGCCGCCAGCGCCACCGCAGGAGGCACCGGAAGCGAGCTGGGACGATGTGCAGCTGGTCGACACCCTCGGTCTCGAAGTCGGCCACCGGCTGATCCCGCTGGTCGATCAGCGCCAGCAGGGCGAGCTGCTCGGGCGCATCAAGAGCGTGCGCAAGAAGTTCGCCCAGGACGTCGGCTTCCTCCCGCCCGTCGTCCACATCCGCGACAACCTCGAGCTCAAGCCGAACGCCTACCTCGTCTCGCTGAAAGATGCCGAGATCGGCCGCTCCGAGGTGTACCCGGGCAAATGGCTCGCCATCGATCCCGGCCAGGTCACCGGCAAGCTCGAAGGAACGCCGACCCAAGACCCCGCGTTCGGACTTCCCGCGGTCTGGATCGACAGCAACCAGCGCGAGCACGCGCAGGTCTTCGGCTATACCGTCGTCGATGCCAGCACCGTCGTCGCGACCCATCTGAACCATCTGCTGCATCGCCATGCGGCCGAGATGCTCGGGCGCGCCGAGGTCCAGAGCCTGCTCGATAAGCTGGGGGACGAGCAGAAGAGCCTGGTCGAAGAGGTGGTGCCGAAGCTGGTCTCGCTGACGCTGCTGCAGCGGCTGCTGCAAAACCTGCTGCTCGAAGACGTCCCGATCCGCGATCTGCGCAGCATTCTCGACACCCTCGCCGAGCATGCACCCCGCACGCAGGACCTCGGTGAGCTGACCGGCCTGGTCCGAATCACCCTCGGGCGCGCAATTATTCAGCAGTGGTTCCCCGGCGAGCGCGAGCTTCGGGTCATGGGTCTCGATACGCAGCTCGAGCAAGTGCTGATGCAGGCCATGAACGGCAACGGGGCCCTCGAGCCTGGCCTCGCCGACACGCTGATGCAGCAGTCAGAGAAGGCACTCGCCCGTCAAGAGGGGTCCGGTGACCCGCCGGTATTGGTGGTGCAGCACAGCTTGCGAGCGGTGCTCGCGCGATTCCTGCGCCGGCGGCTCCGCCATCTGGTCGTGATGTCCCAGGCCGAGATTCCGGATGACCGCACGCTGCGCGTAACGCAATTGATCGGAGGCAGATAGCGCCGTGGCTGTGAAGCAAGCGACCCTCTTTGCGCTGATGCTCGAGCGCTGCCTGAAAACGCAGCGGGCGATCAAGCCCCGGCCGGTCCTCGCGGCAGGGCTGCTTTGGCTCATGCCGACACTGGCGTCGGCGGATGGCAGCTGGACCGCCACGGCACCGCCGGTGCGCGTTTTCATGGCCGATCGCGACGCCGCCTCCGCTTTGCTGTCACCGCCTACAGAGATTCCGACCGGGAGCACGATTCATGAGGTGATATGGCGGTTCGAGACCGCGCCCGATGTCGCCGTACGAGGGCGCCTGTGTCACGCGGACCAATGCATTCGAGTGCCAGCCGCGCGCGGGCGAAGCCAAGGGCTCGCCGGGCTGTCCGCGGACACATCCCTGCGGTTCCGATTCGCGCTGAGACCGGATCAACGCCCCGGCGGCGTGGTGGAAGGGCTGCAGGTCATCGTCAACTATCAGCACCCAGCCCCATGAACGCGTAAAGGCCAACGGGATGTATACCGCGAAAGGCAAGATCGACCAGAACGATCTCATTGTCCAATATCTTCCGCAAGTGCGCCGCCAAGCCCTTGCGCTGCAGGTCAAGCTGCCCTCCAACATCGAGCTGGACGACTTGATCCAAGCGGGCACCTTGGGCTTGCTCGAGGCACTCGGTCGCTTCGATGCCAATCAAGGAGCAAGCTTCGCGACCTTCGCCAACCAGCGCATTCGCGGCGCCATGCTCGATGAACTGCGCAGCCGCGATTGGCTGCCGCGCAGTGTTCGCCGTCATGCGCGCGAGGTCGACGAGGCCGTGCGTCGGCTCGAGCAGCGGCTGGGGCGAGCACCCGAAGAGCACGAGATCGCCGCGGAGCTCGATATCGATCTCGCCGCTTATCGCCAGCTCCTGAACGATACCAACAATGGGCAGTTCCTTCCGTTCGAGGAGATGGTCCAAGAGGGTATCGAGCCGGGAGCCGCCAATCGACCTGCTGACCCCGAGCTCGCCGAGCTCGTCGACAATGAGCAGCGTACGCGACTGATCGCCGCTATCGACGCCCTTCCCGAACGCGAGAAACTGCTGATGGCGCTCTATTATCAAGAGGAGCTCAACCTCAAAGAGATTGGCGCCGTCCTCAGCGTTAGCGAATCCCGCGTTTGTCAACTTCACAGCCAGGCGCTTAGCCGCCTCCGGGCTCAGCTGAATGAAGACACCGCCAAGCGTTGATCCTTTTCCGCCGATTATCTTGAGTGGAGCGCCATGAATCCTTCCACACTCATCGGGATCTTTGCCAGCATCCTACTGCTTGCAACCGTCTTATTCTTTACTGCGGAATCGCCGCAGAGTTTTCTCAATCTTCCCGGATTGGGGATTGTCTTCGCCGGCACCTTGGCGGCGACCTTTATCAGCTACCCACTGCGCGAGGTCCTGCGGGTCGTCGGATTGGTCGGCGTCGTCTTCCGGCGCGAAAACACCTACACCCGCGACGACATCAAGGAGCTGGTCGACATGGCCCGGCTCTGGTTCAAAGGCGATGTTCGCGCGGTGGAGAAGGCGCTCGACCAAACCCGCAATCCCTTCCTGCGCAGCGGCATTCAGTTGGTCATTGCGAATACGAAAGAGCAGGAAATCATCGACCTGCTGAGCTGGCGAATCGCGCGGCTCAAGGCGCGCGAGCACGCGGAAGCCCAAGTTTTCCACACAATGGCGACCTATGCGCCCGCGTTCGGCATGCTCGGCACGCTCGTCGGGCTGGTCAATATGCTTGAGGTCATGGATGCCGGGGATATGGCGATTATCGGCCCAAAGATGGCCGTCGCACTACTCACCACATTCTACGGCATCCTCCTGGCCAACCTCGTGTTCAAGCCTTTCGCCGTCAAGCTCGAGCGCCGTACCGAGGAGCGGGTGATCGCGATGAACATGGTGCTCGAAGGCATTTCGCTGATCACGAAGCGCCGCCTCCCGTCCTTTATCGAGGACACCTTGCACTCGTTTGCGGCGACCTATCACGATGAAATCCGCGATCCCGACAAACCCGGCTTCAGCCTCGATACCAAGAAGGCTTGATATGCTTGAGCGCAACCCACGGGGGGCGATGCAGAAGGCCACTGGAGGTGGCGGCGAAGGCGATAGCTGGCTGATGAGCTATCTCGATGTGCTGACGCTGCTCATCACGCTCTTCGTGCTGCTGCTCTCGATGGCCGGAACGGGAGAGCTCGCCACGGGGGAGCAGAAGAGCGGCGAGCTCACTGATTCGGGATCGCCGCATCCGACGCTCGACCCCGCAACCGCGGGGGTACAACCGCGCCATGACGGCATACTACCGGAGCTCACCGGCCTGCAACCGCATTTCGAGAGGCTCGATGTAGAGGGCGTCAGCGTCGCCAAGGGCGAACAGGGAATCACGCTCCGGATCGACGACAATCTTCTCTTCGCCAGCGGCGAT
>JGI12210J13797_10371562_pt1 | contig 12741 bp, 11 predicted proteins | sample ElkSlonscriptome_3_FD_13797 | JGI IMG/M metagenome (IMG submission 13797) | reverse complement strand
GACCAGAACCACCATCAGGATCATAATGAGGAAGAAGGGAAAGGTGGCTTTGAGAATATCCCCCACCTTTTCATTCGAAATTCCTTGAATGACGAAGATGGAGAACCCCACCGGCGGGGTGATCTGGGAAAGTTCCACCATAAAGACCAGAAAGATCCCGAACCAGAGCGGGTCGAATCCCGATTTAATCACGATGGGGAGCACGATGGGAAGGGTCATCACCACGATGGAGATGCCGTCCAGGATCATCCCCAGGAAAAGATACATCAGCCCCACCACCAGAATCAGGACGTAGGGAGAGAGGTCGAGGCCCACGATATAGGAGCTGAGGGCCCGGGCGATGCCCACGAACCCCACCACCTGAGAAAGAAACGCCGCCCCGATGATGATGAAGCAGATCATGGAGGTGGTCTTGACGGCGCTGATGACCGCTTCCCGGAAATTGTCCCGGGTGAGGTTTCGAAAGGCGACGGCCAGAATGAACGACCCCACCACCCCGATGGCCGCGGCTTCGGTGGGGGTGGTAAACCCCAGGTAAATGCCGCCCAGGACCACCAGAATCAGCATCAGCACCGGCGCCAGTTCTTTGGCGGAAGCCATTCGTTCCCGAAATGTAAACCGCTCCTTGGTATCCGGCATGACGGTCGGATCGGTCACCGCCCGAAAAATAATGAAGGCGCTGTAAAACCCCGCCAGCATGAGGCCGGGGATGACGCCGGCGATAAAGAGTTTGCCGATGGAGGTATCCGACAAAATGCCGTAGATGATCATGATCAGGCTGGGCGGGATCAGAAATCCGAGGGTACCGGCGCCGGCCAGGGAGCCGAGGGCGAGATAGCGGTCATACCCGCGGCGGGAAAGCTCGTCCAGGGTGATTTTGCCCACCGTGGCGGTGGTGGCGGCGCTGGAACCGGAAACCGCTGCAAAGAGTGAACAGGCCAACACATTGATGTGAAGCAGGCGGCCCGGAATGCGGGTCAGCCACGGCACCAGACCGTTGAGGAGTTTGGTGGAAATGGCGGTCCGGTACAGGATTTCGCCCATGAAAATAAACAGCGGAAGGGCGGTGAGAGACCAGGAGTTGACGCTGTTCCAGACCGAGTTGGCGATCAAACCGCCGATCTTGTCCCAGATGGAGAGGGTCGGCGGCAGATTGAGGTCATACAGCAGCATCCCGATTACCCCGGATGCCAGGAGCGAAAAGCCGATCCAGAGCCCCGACAGGAGCAGAAGGAACATGATGGCGAACAGGACGAGACTCAGGATGAGCGGGTCGGAGATGATATCAGCCTCCTTAGGAAGACGGCGATGAGCTGAAGATCGAACATCAGAAATCCGATGGGAATCACGAGTTGGGGCAGATAGACGGGGGTTTCCGAAATGGAATCGGCGGTCATCTCCAGGGTATAGGTGTCGTAGACCATGATTGCGGAATGGTACAGCGCAAAGCTGCACAGCGCCACGGCGATGAGGACGACCAGGATGTCGATGATCCGGAGCCCATTCGGACTCAGCCGCGGCCGGATCAGGGTGATGCGGATGTGGGCCTCGTCCCGAAGGGTCAGGGCCAGGCCCAGCATCACCACCGCCACGAAGAAATAGGCGCTGTATTCATCCGCGATCAGGGTGGAAAAATTGAACACCGTCCGCAGGAAGATCTCCACCGTGATCAGAATCACGATCAGGACCATGAACAGGGCGGAGACATACCCGCCTGCGGCGGCGAAATTGTCGATCCAGCGGATCAGCTTCGGGATCATTTTTTCAGAAACGGATCGATGACCTTTTGGGTGTCCGCATCGGCCTCGGCGGCAAATTCGTCGATAATCTTCCGGGCCGCGGTGTTCATTTGCTTGGACAGCTTCCGGTCCTCGTCCGAGACCGCGATGCCTTCCTCCTGAATGGCTTTCAGGGAGGCGACATTTCGATCATGGGAATCTTTCCACTGGGCCTGTTCGGTTTCCCGGGCCGCTTTCAGAAGCCCGTCCTGTTGCTCCTTGGCCAGGGCGTTCCAGTAATCGAGGTTGATGGTCACCATATTGAGCGGGTAGGCATAGTTGATTTTCTTAAAATGGCTCAGCACCTCCCAGAATTTGCCGTTATTGGCCGATTCCGCGGAGGTAAGCACCGAATCGATCATGCCGGTACGAAGCGAAGAATAGACCTCTCCCCAGGGCAGGGAAATCGGGGCTGCGCCCAGGGCCTTCAGAAATTCGGCGCCGTTTTTATCGTAGGTGCGGGTCTTGATCCCCTTGAGGTCTTCCACCGACTGAATCGGCTTCTGGGTAACCAGTCCGCTGGGGGGCCATGGCGCGGCGTAGAGCAGTTTCTGGTTCCATTTTTCGGCTGCGGCGTCATACAGCGGTTTGCTCTCCTCATACAGCTTGCGGGCGCTGTCGAAATCGAGCACCAGACGCGGCAGGGAACTGATGCCGAACACATGGGCGCTGCCGGCCACCACCCCCATCAGGATGTCGGACATCGGCACCTGGCCGTCCTTGACGACTTTCAAAAGTTCCGGGCCTTTAAAGCCGAGACTGCCGCCCGGGTGGACGGTGATCTTGACCGACCCGTCGGTATACTGTTCGGCCAGTTCGGCGAAATTCATGGCGCCCTGGGTATGAAAGCTGGAGGGGCCGTAAATCGCGTTCAAATCCATTTTGATCTCCTCGGCGGAAAATGCCGGGGAAGCCAGCCAAAAGAGTATTCCGATCGTGAGCAACCATCTTTTCAGTGTCATTCCTTCATCCTTTCTTCTTTTGAGTTTTTGCCGATGCACAGAACACCTACACCTGTTCCGCCTTGCCGAAGCCGCCGCCGCCGGGGGTTTCCATACGAACGATATCCCCCTTCCGAAGGCTGACGGAAAATTTTCCCGGCTGGATTTCCTCGCGGCCGTTTCGTATGAGCAGGTTTCGTCCGGTTTTCCCCGGTTGACCGCCTTCCAGGCCGTAGGGAGGATTCTTTCGCCGTTCAGAGAGCACCGTCACCTCGGCGTCGGCCAGAAGTCGCACCTCCCGAACCACCCCGTCACCGCCCGAATACCGGCCCTTTCCGCCGGAGCCGGTCCGCACTGAATATTCGGTCACTTGAAAAGGATAACTGAATTCCAGCGCCTCGATAGGGGTGTTGAGAGTGTTGGTCATGTGGGAGTGGACCGCGGATTCGCCGTCGGTCCGGCCGGAGGCCCCCATCCCGCCGGCGATGGTCTCGTAGTAGGCAAAGGGGCGGTCTCCATCCATCCCCCCGATGGTGATGTTGTTCATGGTCCCCTGCCCCGCCGCCGGGACCCGTTCCGGCAAGGTTTTGGACAGCGCGCCCAGGACCACATCCACCACCCGCTGGGAGGTTTCCACGTTTCCCCCGGCCACGGCGGCCGGAAACCGGGCGTCCACGATGGTGCCTTTTCGGGTGATGACCTTGATGGGTCTGACCGATCCGGCATTGGTCGGCACTTCGGCCCCGGCCAGAGACCGAAACACATACAGCACCGCCGACAGGGTAATGGCATGGACCGCATTGATGCTGCCCTTGACCTGGGGATCGGATTCGGAAAAATCGAGGACCGCTTCGTCTCCCTGAATTTCAATCCGGACTCGGATATAAATATCGGTCCGACCCAGGCCGTCATCATCCATGGCGTCTTCAAAGGTGTAAACCCCGTCCGGAACGGCGCCGATGGTAGCCCGGGTGATCTGTTCAGCGTAGTCGATGAGGCTTCGGGCGTAAAACTCGACTGTCTCCAGGTCGTATTTGCCGATCAGCTCCCGCATCCGCCGGACCCCGGTGATGTTGGCCATGATCTGGGCTGCGAAATCCCCTTCCCGCTCCACCGGAGTCCGGACGTTGTTGAGAAAGAACCGCATCAGTTTCTGGTCGATGGCCCCTTTTTCCACAATCTTCAGCGGCGGAATAATCACCCCTTCCTGAAAAATGGAGGTGGACAGGGGCATGGAACCCGAGGTCATGCCGCCGACATCGGCATGGTGGGCCCGGTTGGCCACGAAAAATTCAGGTCGATCCCCGCCTTCGAGAAAGACCGGGGCCACGATGGTGATGTCGGGAAGATGGGTGCCGCCCTTGAAGGGGTCGTTGAGCATGACCATGTCTCCCTCGGCGAATTCAAAATCGCAAACAGCGGCCTGAACCGACATGGGCATGGACCCTAAGTGGACCGGAATATGGGCCGCCTGGGCGATCATGCCGCCTTGTCTGTCAAAAATGGCGCAGGAAAAATCCCGCCGTTCCTTGATGTTGGGGGAAAAGGCGGTTCGGTTGAGGGTGACCCCCATCTCTTCGGAAATGGAGGCAAAGCGGTTTTTGAATACTTCCAGCAGGATCGGATTCGGTTTCATGGCGCTCCCTCTTAGATCCGGACGGTCATGATAATGTTTTCGTATTCGTCCACCCGGGCCGATGCAAAGGGGGGCACCACCACGGTGGAGGTGTATTCGACCAGAACGGCCGGCCCGCGAAGGATGTTGCCGCATTTGAGCCTATCCCGGGCCATAATGGCGGTAATAAATTGCCGCCCCTCGAAAACCACCTCTTTTTCTGCCAGAAGGGCTTCATCAGGCGGCGTTTCACCCGCATCTTCGGATTTGGGGAATCGGGGCTTTTCGGGCATCCCCCGAGCCCGCAGCCGAAGATTGACGATCTCCACCGTTTTATCCCGATTGCTGTATCCGTACGTCTTTTCGTGAAGCTCGTGAAACATTTCTACATAATCATCGACCAAGGGAACGATGATCTCGTAGGATTGTCCCTGATACCGCATGTCCAGAAAGGTTTCCAGGATCACGTTGGCCGCATCCACGCCTTCCTGAATCAATTCGGATCGGCCCCGTTCTTCCAGCGGCTGAAAACGCTTTTCGATCTCACCGCGTTTCTCGGGGCCGATCATCACCGTCTGGGAATAGTCCTTGATGATGTCGGCCATCAGCATCCCGATGGCTGAAAGGATGCCCGGATTTTTGGGCACCAGGATCTCGGGTATGTTCAGAAGCTGCGCCAGAAAGGCCGCATGCATGCCACCGGCGCCGCCGAAGGAAAAGAGGGTGAAGTGGCGCGGATCGAACCCCCGTTCGACCGAGATCACTCGAATGGCCCGCTCCATGGTGGTGTTGGCCACCGACAGAATCCCTTCGGCCAGTTCGATGGGCGTGAGACCGAGCTGTTTGGACATTCGGTCGAAATGGTCGGCCAAGGGGCCGGTGTCGAGGCGCATGTTTCCCCCGAGAAAATTGTCGGGAATCAGCCGCCCCAGAAAGAGGTTGGCGTCGGTGACGGTGATCCGGTCTCCCTTGCCGTAGCAGATGGGGCCGGGATCGGCGCCGGCACTTTCGGGGCCGACCTTCAGAGAGCCGCCGGGATCGATCATGGCGATGGACCCCCCGCCGGCCCCGACGGTGTGGATGTCGATCATCGGCACCTTGACCGGATAATCGTCGATGCTCGATTCAAGGGTCAAGGGCAGATCCCCGTCGATCAATGCGACATCGGTAGAGGTGCCGCCCATGTCGAAGGTGATGAGCTGATTATACCCGGCCGGTTTGCCCAGTTCAAAAGCGCCCACGGCGCCGCCCGCCGGCCCCGACAGAATGGTCCTTACCGATTCGACCATGGCGGTGGCGGCCGAAATGGAGCCGCCGTTGGACTGCATGATTCGAAGCCGCTCCGAACCGATTTCATCGGTGATGTTCCGAATATAGCGCTTCATCTTGGGAGAGACATAGGCATTGATAATCGTGGTGGAGGTTCGTTCGAATTCCCGGAATTCGGAAAGGATTTCGTGAGACAGGGAATGCGGAATGTCTTTTTCGAGCAAAAAGGCCCCGACCCGCCGTTCGTGTTCGGGATTCTGAAAAGAGAAGAGAAAGGAGACGGCCACCGATTCCACTCCGGCCGCTTGAACTTGCTCGATCACCGAGGCGATATCGGATTCATCCATCGCTTCCAGCACCGCCCCGGTCCGGTCGATTCGGCAGGGAATACCGAATCGCAGGTCCCGAGAAACCAGCGGCGGATTTTTTCGGTAGGCCAGGTCATACAACCGGGTGCGGTTTTGCCGCCCGATTTCAATGACATCTTCAAACCGGCGGTTGGTGATCAACGCGGTGCGGGATCCCTTTTTCTCGAGAATGGCGTTGGTGGCGACGGTGGAGCCGTGAATGACCTGAACCGCTTCACTTCCGGTGATGTGCCGAATGCCCGCCAGCACCGCTTCGGCCGGGTCGGACGGGGTGGACAGACGCTTATGGACCCGCCATTCCTCCGCATCCTTATAGATAAAATCGGTAAAGGTGCCCCCGGTGTCGACCCCGATAATGACCATTCCTACCTCCGTGATTGGTAATTCGCAACGCCTTGGAACAAGGGAACCCTTATACTATTTTATCAACAAAAATCAAGGACTTTAAAGCTGTGGCAGGCGATCCTGAAGGGCGAAACAGCCCATTCGGTCGGGGTGAATGGGCCGGGACCCTTTACTCCAAACAAAACATATTGCCATTAAAACGGATATATGGTAACCGTCTCCTCTTGCTTCGCGTCCGGCGGTTGCGGATGGGTGTATTCATCCGGCAAGGGGTTGGTTTCATAATAAACGATGAGGTCTTTGTGTGGAGGGAGTTATGTATGATTTTCTAATCGGGCCCATGCTGGCCCTGTCTCTTGTGGTGTTTATAGCGGGTGTCGCCTACCGGGTCTATCAATTTTTCTCCATATCCGAGGCGCGACCCAAGCCCGAAGCGAATCTGCCGAAAGATCTCGCCCGTACGGTGGCGGCTCGGGAGAAAGACGAATACCTTCGCATCGATTCGGCCGCCGATATTCTGCTGAAATGGAAACTTCGGCTGAAGCGCACTATTCTCGGCCGGGCCCCGGGCATGTCGAGCGTTACCATTGTGTTTCATACCATGCTCTTTCTGCTGCCGGTGGTCACCGTCGGCCATTCCATTCTGCTGGACAGTTATTTCGGAATCAGCCTTCCGACCTTGTCTGAAACCACCGTCGACACTCTGACCCTGGTATTCATCATCGTAATATTTTTCTATTTGTTTCGCCGCATTTTCGTGGCTAAGGTCCGTTCGGTATCGACCTGGCGGGATTATCTTGCGCTGTTCGCGACCGGGGCGCCGTTCGTGACCGGGTACATGGCGTTTCATCACTGGTTCGATTATAAAACGGTCCTGTACATCCACATCATATGCGGTGAATTGATGCTGATCGCGATCCCCTTCACCAAACTGGTTCATATGCCCTTTTTCATCCTGTCCCGCTTCTTGATTCGATATGAACTCGGGTTCGGGAAGGGATCCAGAAAATGGGTGGAAAATACCTAATATATGGAGGCGTTTTATGGCTGTAGTCAATGGGGTTGACCCGGATGAGGTCCGGAAATTGCTGGATCAGAAAAAACACATGGAGGTGTTCCTATCCGTATGCGTCAGCTGCGGCATGTGTGCGGACAGCTGTTTTTTATACGTGAATCACAATAAAGATCCAAGCTATATGCCCTCCTACAAGGCGGTCCATTCTCTGGGGAAAATGTACCGGAAAAAGGGCAAGGTTTCCCGTGAGGAACTGGAGGAGATGAAGGAACTGATCTATAAAAAATGTGTGCTTTGCACCCGCTGTTATTGCCCGGTGGGGATCAGCATACCCGGTATGATCGCCTGGGCCCGAAACATCTGCCGGTCTCAGGGGGTGTTCCGTGAATATGACGAGCGCGACAGCGAAAACATTGAAATGAAACAACACGTATAGGGGACTCTACGAATGGACAGAATGGTGATCATTGCGGTTATTCTTTGGATCGTGACCTTGTCCGTGTTTCGCTTCGGACCCGCCCTCACCCCCGCCCCCGATATCGAGCCGGTCGAGGGTGCGCGTCCCGCCGCCTTTTTTCCCCACGACAACCACATGGAGGTCGTGGACTGCCTGTCCTGCCATCACCGGTATGAAGACGGAAAGAACGTGGCCACGGAAGACGAACTCGACGGCAGCGATGAAATGCGCTGCCGGTATTGTCACGATGAAGACGCCTCGGTGAATGCGCGGGAGGCTTTTCATCGCCAATGTATTCAATGCCACCGGCAGCTTGACAAGGAGGGCAAAACCACCGGGCCGAGGACCTGCGGCGAGTGTCATCCCGTCTCAGTTCCTGAAGACGCCTACGGCCTGGTCATTGAACGATAGCCGGCCGCCATCAACAACTTTGGAGGATAAATCCCATGGTTAAAGGAAAAAGAAAACCATTCCAAGAAATAAAAGATATGCTCAAAAATCACCGGAAGGTATTGAACGTGGGCTGCGGCGGGTGTGTCTCGGTCTGTTACGCCGGGGGTCAAAAAGAGGTGCAGACCCTCAATGACCAGTTGAACGCCTCATTCAAACAGGATGATGCGCCGGTTCGTGTGGAGGGATACACCGTGGAGCGCCAGTGCAACATGGACCTGATCGCAGAGCTGGATCGCATCGCCCACAATTACGATGCACTGATGTCCATGGCCTGCGGCGCCGGTTGCCAGTACCTGGCGGAGCGGTTTCCGAGCATTCCGGTCTACCCCGCCATCAACACCATGTTCATCGGCGTGGACAAAGAGATCGGGATCTTCGAAGAACGCTGCCGGGCCTGCGGCAACTGCGTACTGGGCATTACCGGCGGCATCTGCCCGGTGGCCCGGTGTGCCAAAGGCCTTTTCAACGGCCCCTGCGGCGGCACCAACCTCACCAGCTGCGAGATCAACAAAGACATCCCCTGCGCCTGGCTGGACATCTACGAGCGATTGAAAGAGATCGGACAGCTGGACAAAATCCTCCAGTTCAAAGAGCCGATGGAATGGCGAAACACCACCCGAGGCGTTTTTATTCAGGAAGGCTTCGAGGATCGCTTTGAACCCAAAGAGAAAAAGATGCTGGGCATCATCAGCCGGGTTCATTAAAATACCGCATGAATTATAAATAGCCGGATCTCTTTTAATCTCATCTGAGATCCGGCTCCTGTCTTTCTATCCCCCGGACCTGAATACAATCGATTCCGAACTAAATCGGCCCGAATGCAATCGATGCATGCATCGGTTCATTTTGGTCCGTCGGCGGATTTCATCTCCCTTGCCCCTCATTTCCCTTTTGTTTTCGGCATGTGGCCGAATCGGGTGGAGATATCCATCTACTCACCTGCATTTCCGAAAACGCTTTTCAGCAGATCGGTCACCCGGGCCGCCGGGTTTTCCCGAATTTTCCGCTCTTCTTCCGCGACCAGCAGGAACAGGCCGTCGATGGATTCCGCAGTCACGTATTGGCTGAGATCGAGGTTGACCATCTGCATGAGCGGGTTGGATTTGAATTCACCCAGATAATCGTTGTAAGCCTTGACGGCGCCGATCTCTTCCATGGTGCTTTTGACGATGGGGTAAAAGGCGTTCTTTAAAGATTCCGAGGTGGTCTCTTCCAGATACCGGGTGGCTGCGGTATCCGAGCCGGTCAGGATCTCCCGGGCATCGGTGATGGTGACCGACTTGACGGCGTCTACGAAAATGGCCCGGGCTTCGGGCGCCGCTTTTTCGGCGGCCCGGTTCATTTTAAGCACCAGGGCTTGGGAGAGCTCCTCACCGCCCAACTGCCGGACCACGGCATCCGCCGCCTGTAGCTTTTCCGGGAGCAGAATTCGAATATCCGGGTTTTGATAAAACCCGCCCTCCACACCGGCCTGGTTCACCGCCGCCTTGATCCCCACGATGAGTGCTTCTTTCAATCCCAGAACGGTCCGGCTGGGACCTTCTGATTCTGCGCCGGTAGGGGTCGGGGCAGCCAAAGTATCGTCTTCGGGTACTGCCTTCGAATCATCGCCTCCGCCGAAAATGGATTGAATTCCCTGGACCGTTTTTTCAACATTCGTCAACGGATCTTCGGGTTTTTGAACATCCGCGGCATCAGCCAAGAACACGGTTCCAAGCCATAAGGCCACCATAATAATGCCGATCGTGCTGGTGCTTTTCATGTCTTTCTCCTTTTGCTTTAGATCGATTCATAAGGCGTAAATCCTTCAGGGGCGCCGTCTCGAAGGGCCTCGGTCGGATTGTGAAAAACCTCGCTGTCGTAAATGTACTTGAGCAGAAAATCCCGGGTCTCGGGATCGGCCAAGTGGGCGATGCCCACCGCATGTTCCACCAGGCTCAGTCCTCGGGGATCAAAGGCGCCGTGTTCGGTGACGATGATGACCGGATCGGCGGCGATGGCGGTGGTGGTGATTCCCTCCGGGCACCGGTCCAGAATCTTCGGGATCCCTTTCTGTGTGGTGGATTTCAGGGCGATGATCGGTTTTCCGCCTTCCGAAAGATAGGCCCCGCGCAGAAAATCGGCCTGGCCCCCGACCCCGCTGTAAATATGACGGGCCTGGAGCGAATCGGCCCAGATATTGCCGTGAAGATCCACCCCGATGGCGCTGTTGACGGCTACCATGAGCGGTTGCCGGGCGATATTGCGGACATCGTTGGTGTAGGTGGCGGTTCGACTCTGAATGGAGCAGTTGAAGTGCATCCAGTCGTACCCTTCCTGGTTTTTGGATAAAAACAGGGTGGCGGTGGTGGCGTTATTCCGGGTGAACCGGTTGGTGACGATTCCCTCGTCGATCAGTTTTCGCATGGCGTCGGCGAACAGTTCGGTATGGATGCCCAGGTCCTTGAGGCCCTTGGCGATGATGGCGTCGGTCACCGCCTCGGGGACCTCGCCGATGCCGTATTGAAGGGTACACCCGTCCTGAAGGTAAAGACCTGCAATGATCTCTCCGATTCGCCTGGAGCGTTCATCCGGCAGTTTGACCGGGCTTTGCGGAAGCGGGTAATCGGAATCGATCAGATAATCGATATCCTTTTCATGGACCATGCCGCCCAGAATGAACGGCATGCGGGCGTTTCGTTCCGCAATGACCAGACCGCCCCGGGCCTTGGCCGATTGAATGGCGGATTTGAGCCCTTCGACGGTGGTGCCGAGGCTGTAGTTGCCGGCTTTATCCGGACCGCTGACGGAGAGCAGAACCGTATCCGGCCGAATGCTTTCCCGAAGCTGCCGGGGGATATCCGATAGATGCATCAGCTGGTATTGGGCCCAGCCTCGATTGACCGCTTGGCGGGAGTGATGGCTGTTGAAAATGACCCGATGGGTTATCCGGCCGCAGACCGGTTCGCTGAACAGGGCGTCGATGTCTCCGAGCAGCAGAACGCCGAGCATTTCGACCTCCCGAATCGACTCATCGGCGACCAACTGCTTGAGCAGGAGCTGGGGGGTGGCGGCGTTGCCGGCGCAATAGATTCGGCTTCCGGGCTTCAGGTTGGCGGCATTGACCGCCTCATCCGCGGTTTTGACATGTTTCATGGCTGTATCTCCGGGTTGCGTTTGGGGAGCTTCCGTTGTTCTTCGGTGAATTCCCCGTCATTGACGAGAAGTTGTCTCAGGTCCAGATAAAGGGTGCGGACCACTTCGTATTCAAAGGGGGAGTCGAAATCTCCGTAGCTGAAGGGCAGAGATGCCCTCAGTTGAAGACCGTCGACCCCGGTGAAGGCCAGGTCGGTGGCGGGATGGATATTGAGCTGATCCACGATCAGGGTCTGGCCGAAGCTGTCCGCTGCTCGGCCGGTGGCGTCCCGCAGATTCGAAGGGCCCAGGATGGGGATGACCAGATAAAACCCCGGCGGAACCCCGTACACCCCCAGGGTCTGGCCGAAATCCTCGTAGTATTTGATGAGTCCCTCATCCGTGGCCGGGTCCCACAGACCCAGAATCCCCGCGGTGGAATTGACCATAACCCGGGCCAGGACTTTGCCGGTCTTTTCCGGTTTTCCCTGAAGAAAACAATGGATCATTACCCGCACATCATCGATATTGGAAAAGAAATTCGATATGCGGTCTCGGACGAATACGGGAACCACCCCCTTGTAAACATCGATGACCGGTTCGATGACATTGTTGTCGACCACGGTGTTGAACCGGTAGATTTGACGATTCATGGGTTCAAGGGGATCATAGGCGTCCAGAAAGGCCAGGTCCGGATGTTCGAAATGCGAACTCCCTTCGTACACGGCCCGCGGTGACGCGGAATCCATTTTGGTTTGACCGGCGCATCCCACCAGAAAAAGAAAGGCCAGGCCGGCGCCTATCAGAAGGCGGAGTTCTGGGGAAGTCACCATTCTATTCCACCTCCCCTCTGAAAAAATCGATCATATACCGCACATTCGGGGGATAGCCCATATTTCCGCAATGACCGCCCTGAGGATAGATCATTGCCCGGTCTTCAAAGGTCGACCTTAGAAATTTCAGATCTCCCTTTCCCAGAATGATGTCATCCACATTATGCATCAGCCCGATGTGGGAAGCTCCGCTTAGATAACCGGCGATCTGTCTCAGCCCCAATTCTCGGATCAGATCTTTCGCGCTCGCCCCGGGACGGCGGTTCTTCCAATAGGGCAGCAACACCCTTTCAAAATAGTCGATGAACCGCCAGTTCAGGGCGCGCTTCAGGTAGGGCGTCGTGGAATCCCCATAACCTATTTTCTTTCCTTTCGGTACCACATAGTCACCATCCGTCAATAAGTCTACGGAAAAGATAATGTTGGTCAGGGCGAATCGAAAGGCGATTCCGATGAGCCCCTTCAGTTCGCTTTGGCTCAGCGGATCGAGCCGGTAGATGTCATACAGGAATTCCGAATCGATAGTTACCCCGCCTTTATATTGGAAATATCT
>JGI12210J13797_10542871_pt1 | contig 12746 bp, 10 predicted proteins | sample ElkSlonscriptome_3_FD_13797 | JGI IMG/M metagenome (IMG submission 13797) | reverse complement strand
TGGCTCGACCCGGCGCAGACGGCCGACGGCACCGACCCCTTCCTCTACAGCCAGTCGCAGGCGATCCACGCGCGCTCGTGGATCCCGTGCCAGGACTCGCCGGGGGTGCGGGTGACCTACGACGCCATCGTGCGGGTGCCCGACCAGCCGGGGGCGGAGGATCGGGTGGCCCTGATGTCGGCCGAGCGCGTGGAGGGGCAGGGGCCTCCCGGCGAGTTCCGCTTCGAGATGCCGCAGCCCGTGCCGGCCTACCTGGTGGCGCTGGCGGTGGGGCGGCTGCGCTTCGCCCCGCTGGGCGAGCGCAGCGGGGTGTGGGCGGAGCCCTCCGTGCTGCCGCGGGCGGTCGACGAGTTCGCCGACATCGAGCGCATGATGGAGGTGACCGAGTCGCTGTACGGCCCCTATCGCTGGGATCGCTACGACGTGCTGGTGCTGCCGCCGGCGTTCCCGTTCGGCGGCATGGAGAACCCCCGGCTGACCTTTGCCACGCCCACCATCCTCGCGGGCGATCGCTCGCTGGTGTCGCTGGTGGCCCACGAGCTGGCCCACTCGTGGTCGGGCAACCTGGTGACCAACGCCACCTGGGAGGACCTGTGGTTGAACGAGGGGTTCACCGTGTACATCGAGCGGCGGATCATAGAGGCGCTGTACGGGCCGGCGCGCGCGGAGATGGAGGCGGTGCTGGGGCGGCAGGACCTCGCGGAGGAGCTCGCCGGGCTCGAAGACCCGGGCGACGGGCGGCTGCACGTGGACCTGCGCGGGCGCGACCCCGACGAGGCGATGAGCGACGTGGCCTACGAGAAGGGCGCGCTGTTCCTGCGGCAGCTCGAGCAGAGCTACGGCCGCGAGGTCTTCGACCCGTTCGTGCGGCGATGGTTCGACGCGCATGCGTTCACCAGCGTCGACGCCTCGCGCTTCGAGGCGTTCCTGCAGCGCGAGCTGCTCGCGGTGGCCGAGCCGCGGGGCGATGCACCCGTGCCGAAGCCGGAGGCGTGGATCCACCAGCCGGGCGTGCCCGAGGGCGCGCCCGAGCCCCGCTCCGATGCGTTCGTGCCCGTCGACGCGGCGCTGGCCGAGCTCATGAAGGGCGGCGGGGTGGAGGCGCTGTCGACCGAGGGGTGGACGCCCCAGCAGTGGCTGCACCTGCTGCGCGGGCTGCCCAATGACGTGCCGGTGAGCACCCTGGCCGCGCTCGACCAGCGGTTCTCGCTGACCGCCTCGCGCAACTACGAGATCCTCGCGCAGTGGCTGGTGGTGGGGGTGCGGCGCGGGTACCCGGCGGTGGACGAGCGGCTCGAGCAATTCTTGATGCGGGTGGGCCGGCGAAAGTTCTTGCTGCCGCTGTACGACGCGTTGCTCGCGGCGGGGCGCCGCGACGACGCGCTGCGGATCTATCGGCAGGCGCGGCCCGGGTATCATTCCATCACCCAGCACAGCATCGACGTACGGCTGGAGACCGAGTCCTGAGTCCCGCGAGGCCGACCCGGCTCGGGAGAGTGAAGTGAGCATGAGCCCGTTCGCATCGATCCTGATCACCTCGATGATCTCTGCGTCGCCGAGCCCGGCGACGGACTCCAGCGTGAGCGTGCATGCGGCCGGGGACGAGTCGCCGGCTTCGGAGGCGAGCACGAGCACGAGCACGAGCACGAGCACGAGCACGGGCACGGGCACGAGCACGAGCACGAAGACGGAGGTAGACGCGGACGCGAGAGCGGAGCCGGAGCCGGAGCCGGAGCCGGAGCCGGAGCCGGAGCCGGAGCCGGACGGCTTCGGGGGGTTCTCCACTCCGGAGCGCGTGCCCGCGGATGCGGATCTCGATGCGGACGCGGACGCGGATCTCGACGCCGACGTGGAGACGACCGCGACGTTTCCCCAGCCCGCGGCCGAGCCGGTGCCCGCTCCGGGTCCGCCGTCGGCCGACGATCCGCCCGAGCCGCTGGGGTGGGTGGTGGGCGCGTTCATCGACACCGCGTACCTGTTCAACTCCAATCGGCCGGGCAATCATCTCTACCCGGGCGCGGTGACCCACCCGCGCACGGGAGAGATCACGCTCAACGTGGCGGCCGTGCACGTGGGGCATGCGATCACCGAGGAGGAGCCCTGGCGCTTCGAGCTGGCGATGCACGCGGGGGCGGCCGTGGATGCGCTGTACGCCGGCGAGCCGATCCCGGGCGGACCTGCGGGGGCGTACGCGGGGCCCGAGGTGTGGAAGCACGTGGCGCTGGCCAACGGCGGCTACCGCTTCGGCAGCGGCACCGAGGTCGACGTGGGGCTGATGTCCGCGCCGATCGGCTTCGGCGGGTTCTGGTCGCGGGACAACTGGACCTACAGCCCCGCGCTGGCCTCCAATGGCGTGCCCTACTACCTCATGGGCGGGCGGGTGGCCCAGACGCTGGGGGCCGGGTTCACCGTGGAGGGGTGGGTGGTCAACGGGTGGCAGACCATCGCCGACGTGAACCGGGCGCCCTCGGGTCTGGTGGGGGTGACGTGGCAGCGGGGCGACACCACGCTGGTGGGGCAGGTGTACTTCGGCCCCGAGCGGCCCGACCCCGCGCCCGACCAGTGGATGGTGCACGGCGACACCCAGGTGGTGTGGGACGCCCACCCGGTGGGCGTGGCCGCGGTGTTCGACGTGGGCCGCGAGGGCTGGGAGGACGGCTCGAGCGGCCAGCTGTGGATGGGCGGCGGGGTGTGGGTGCGCGGCGATCTGTGGCAGGGCCGGCAGGCCTCGCTGGTGCTCGCCGGGCGGCCCGAGGCCTGGTGGGATCGCGATGGCCGGATCTACGGCATCCCCCAGCTGCTGCTGTCGGGCACGGTGGGTCCCTCCCTCTACTTCCGCGATCTGCTTCAGGTGCGCTTGGAGTACCGCTACGATCGCTCGGTGGCCTCCGACGGGTTCTTCCCCCGCGGCGACGCCATGGCGCTCGCGGTGGATCAGCACAACGTGATGCTGAACCTCTTGGCAAAGTTCGAGCACGTGTTCACGCGCCGGCGACCGCGCTGAGCCGGGCGAGGCCGCGGCGGGTTGCTCCTCGGGCCAGCTGCGGTACGAACCATGGCGCATGGCCGAGATCGACGACCACATTCGCCGCGCTCGCGCGCAGTGGTTCCAGCCCGGGCGGCCGGGGCCGGCCTCGGTCGAGCCACCCGGGCCCGACCAGGAATCGGTGTGGGACTACCCCCGGCCGCCGCGCCTCGAGGACTGCCCCTTTCCGGTGCGGGTGGAGCTCGGCGGCGAGATCGTCGCCCAGACCACCCGAGCCCTGCGCGTGCTCGAGACCTCGCACCCGCCCTCCTACTACGTGCCGCCCGACGACGTGCGCTGGGCGCTGATGGTGCGCGCCTCCGGCCGCTCGATGTGCGAGTGGAAGGGCTCGGCCGTGTACTGGACGGTCCGGGCGGGCCCGCGCGTGGCCGAGCGCGCCGCGTGGAGCTACCCCGATCCGTTCGACGACTTCGCGCGCGTCCGCGACCACGTGGCGTTCTACTGCGCGGCGATGGACGGCTGCTTCGTGGGCGGGCAGCGGGCCCGGCCCCAGCCCGGCGGGTTCTACGGCGGCTGGGTCACCGACCACGTGGTGGGGCCGTTCAAGGGGGGCCCGGGCACGGCGGGGTGGTAGGCGCGGACGCTGGCTCGGCGAGCAACGCGCAGTTTGGGGCGAGTGGGGCTCAGAAGGGCCGATCGGGGGATGAGGGCCTTCGCGCCGCGAATTCCGGCTGCGCGTAGAACGCAGGGCAGCTACCGTGGGGGGGTCGTCGGTCGGCCAGGAAACCTTGGCCCCGCTCGCGGGTGACTGTCCCTGCGGAACCGCCTCGCGGTGGTCGGTGGCTCACACCTCGCTCCCTCACCCGTCGTGTCCGCGCTCCTCTTCAGTCTCATGCTCGCCGCACGTCCCACCGTTGCCGTGGAGGTCCAGCCTTCGCAGCGCGCCACCGACATCGACCCGGAGGCCATGATCACCCTGCGTGGGTGGCTGGTGCGTCGGCTGCTCGAGGAGGGGTACGACGTGGCGGCGGATCCGGCCGGCGCCCACGGGGTGGTGCACCTGCGACCGGCCAGCGACGGGCTGGTGGTCGAGGCGCAGGGCCGAGGGCAGCGCAGCTTCGCGGTGGAGGGCGGGCCCGAGGCGGTGCTGCGGCTCGAGGTGCTGCACCGGGCGCTGCTGGGCGTGGAGCAGACATGCGATGCCCGGGCGCCGCTGGCCGAGCCCGAGCCCGGCCTGGCCCTGCGCTTCGTCGATGGCGCGCTCGACGAGGCGCTGCTCGAGGCGATGGCCGTGGTGGCCGACGACGCCGGCGTCACCCTGACCGACCAGCCCCGGCCGGGAGACACGGTGGCGTGCGTGGAGCGTCGGGGCAGCCTGGCCGAGGTCGCGCTGGGGCCGGCCGAGGCCGAGTGCGGGCTGCCCTTGCTGGTGCTCGACCTGGCCGACGGCTCGACCGCCTCGTATCGCCACGCCGCCAGCGAGCTCATCGACGTGGTCCACCGCAGCGCGGCCAACGACGCGGGCCCCGAGGCGACCGGGGAGGTGCTCGACATGCGCACGCTCGGCGGGCCGGGGCCCAGCGATCCCATGCCGGGCATCGTCGTCGAGCTCGACGACGACGGCGAGCTGGTGGCGATGCACGGCCCCGCGCGCGCCGAGATGCGGGTGGGGCTGAGCGCGGGCGTGGCCACCCGGGGCCCCAACGCCGACGCCCTCATCCAGGCCGGCTGGCGCGCGGGCAAGATCCGCGGGGTGGGCGGGCGGCTGTCGCTGTCGGTGGTGCCCTCGAGCGGCGAGAACATTCGCGTGGTCGACTCGCGGCTGGTCATCGGGCCCGACTGGGAGCTGAAGGCCGGCGAGCGCGGGCACGTGGACTTCGCGGCCCTGGTGGGCACCGACATCCACACGTTCGCGGTGGGCGATCGCACCGCGGCCGACGTGGCGTTCGCGGCCGAGCTGCCCGTGTCGTATGCCTACACCCTGCGGGGCAGTGCTCGCCTGCACCTGGTGGTGACCCCCGGGATCTCCACCACCACGTGGGAGCACCGCTCGGGGGTGGCCCGCGACGACCGGATCCGGTGGGCCCGCCCGTCCTGGCGCATTGGCGTGGGCGTGGCCATCTCCCACGGCTGGAGGATCGAGTGAGCGAGAGCAGCGGAGTGATGGCGATCTCCGAGTCCGGGGAAATCCGCGTGACCAGCCGGGGCAAGACCCTCGAGGTCGACGCCCTGTACCGGCGCTACCACGACCTCGTGTACCGGCTGGCGCTGCGCTACGGCCGAGGTGACGCGGCGTGGGCCGAAGACGTCACCCAAGAGGTGTTCTTGCGGCTGTTCGACGTGATCGACCGGCTCGAGGAGGGCGACGGGCTCGAGGGCTGGTTCTACCGGGTGACCAGCAACCGCTGCCTGAACCGCCTGCGCCGCGAGCGGGTGCGCAACGCGGCCCCGGTGCGGTGGCTGCTGGGCGCCAAGGCCCGCCCCCCCATCGATCCCGAGCGCCTCACCGCCGCCCGCCAGGGGCTCAGCCAGGCGTGGGCGGTGCTCGACCAGCTCTCCCCCAAGGAGCGCGTGGCGTTCTGCATGGTCCACGTCGACGGCAAGACGCTGGTGCAGATCGGCGAGGTGCTCGGTCACTCCAAGGGGTACGTCTGCAAGCTCGTGAAGCGAGCCGAGGCTCGGGTGCGCGAGCTGGGGTGGGAGGTGGAGGATGCCTGAGCGATCCCAGCTGACATCTGCGCTGCGCGAGCTCGACGAGGCGCTCGCCGATCGGGGCATGCCACTCGGCGCACGCGCGCGGGTCGAGGCTCGCTTGCAGCAAGAGGCGAGCCGGCGCGCAGCCATCCGTGGGTTCCGCCTGCGCTGGCTGCCCGCGCTCACCTTCGCGGCCGGGGCCGCGCTGGTGCTGGCCGTGGTCGGGCAGCGCTTCTCCTCCAGCTCGATCGACGCCTCGGGCGAGGTCGCGTCCAGCCGCGTGATGGGCATGTTCTCCGTGCACGGCGAAGGGTGCGAGCACCACGAGGACGCCCGCGACACCGTGCTGCGTGGCTCTTGCCGGCTCGTGTCGAGCGCGATGGCCCTGCACACGTGGGACCGCGTGCGGCTGCGCGAGGACGACGGCGCGGTGCGGCTGCGCGAGGGCACGGCGATGTTCGACATCACCACCGTCCCGGCCGGCGAGGCGCCCACCCGCATCCAGGTCTCGCACGGCACCATCGAGGTGCTGGGCACGCGCTTCACCATCGAGCAGGGTCCTCGCGGTGGGCACGTCGATCTCTTCGAGGGCCGGATCCGCTTCATCGATCTCGACGGCTCGTCCACCGAGATCGCGCCGGGGCAGCGCTACACTTGGGGCGAGACCATCGCCGCGCTCACCCTCACCCCGCCGCCCACTCCGGCTGCGGCGGCATCCGATGTCGGGCTTGGTGTAGCGCAGGGCGAGGCGTCCGCGGCGGGCGCGGGCGCGAGCGCGGTTGCGGATGCGGTCGCGGGTGCAGATGCGGTCGCGGGTGCAGATGCGGTCGCGGGTGCGGGTGCGGTCGCGGGTGCGGGTGCGGTCGCGGTCGAGAACGCGGACGCCGTCGAAGCTTCGTCCGCTCCTCGGGCCGGGCGCCGGTCGGATCGGTCGAGCCGGTCGAGCCGGTCGAGCCGGTCGAGCCGGTCGAGCCGGTCGAAGGCCGAAGAGGCATCAACGGCCGAAGCATCACCCAGCGGCAGCGCGGAGGAAGTCTCGCTCATCATCGAGGAGGTCGCTCGGCTGCGTGGTCAGGGGCGCTACGAAGACGCCGCCGCGGTGCTACGCCGGGCCGAGAGCGAGCGGCGCTGGGATCGACGCACGGCCCAGGTCCTCAGCTACGAGCTGGGCGAGATCATGGAGCGTCACCTCGGCGATCGCGTGGCGGCCTGCGCCCACTGGGATCGTCACCAGGCCCGCTTCGGCGGGGGACGCTACGCGCGGGCCGTGTCCGCTGCACGCGAGCGGCTGGGCTGCGACGCGCCCTCGCCCTGGTCGGACGAGTGAGACCACGAGCGCCTCGGGCCCGAGGCGGGCCCGGCATGCCCGGCATGCCCGGCGGCCCGGGCCGTGGTACGCACGCGACATGAACGATCGCGTACGCGTGGAGGTGTCCGACGGTGTGGCCGACGTCCGGCTCACTCGGGGTGACAAGCACAATGGCCTCGATCGGCGGATGTTCGAGGCCATCATCGACACCGGCACGAAGCTCGCCGGCGATCGCTCGCTGCGGGCGGTGGTGCTCAGCGGGGAGGGCCCCTCGTTCTGCGCCGGGCTGGACTTCGCCTCGTTCATGCGCGAGGGCGCCGACTTCGAGGCGTTGCTCGCCCCCCGCGACGACTCCCCCGCGAACTTCGTGCAGCAGGCGGCGTGGGTCTGGGCCGAGCTGCCGGTGCCGGTCATCGCCGCGCTGCACGGCTACGTGTTCGGCGGCGGCCTGCAGATGGCCCTGGCCGCCGATCTGCGCTACGTGGCCGCCGACGCCGCGCTCTCGGTGCGGGAGATCGAGTGGGGCCTGGTGCCCGACATGTCCGGCACCCAGACCCTGCGGCACCTGGTGCGCCTCGACGTGGCCAAGGAGCTGACCTTCACCGGTCGGAAGGTCTCGGGCGAGGAGGCCGTGGCCCTGGGGCTGGCCACGCGGGTCGAGGCCGATCCCCACGCCGCGGCCCGGCGGGTGGCGGCCGAGATCGCCCAGCGCTCGCCCGACGCCATCCGGGCGGGCAAGCGCCTGCTCAACCAGGCCTTCACCGGCAGCACCGACGAGGGGCTGCGGCTCGAGGAGCAGGTGCAGCGCACGGTGCTGGGCCGGCCCAACCAACTCGAAGCGGTGGCGGCCGGGATGTCCAAGCGGGCGCCGCGGTTCGTCGACCCGGCCGAGGGCTGAGCGGGCCCGCTCAGCCGCGCCGACGCGAGCGCAGGCCCAGCAGGCCCAGCAGCATCAGGCCGAAGCCCAGCCCGCCGCGCGGGGCGTCGCCGGTGGTGCAGTCGCAGGCGGCCGCGGGGGTGGGGTCGAAGCCGGTGCCGTACCCGGGGGGCAGCGCGCCCGCGCCGGCCCCGTCGGAGCCGCCCCCGTTGCCGCCCGATCCATCGAGCCCGCCCTCGTCGCCCCGCGAGTCGCCGCCCGTGTCATCGCCCCCCTCGTCGCCGCCCGAGTCGTCGCCGCCGCCCGAGTCGTCGGGCGGAGGCAGGCCGTCGGTGTTGACGCTGATGGTCACCACCGGGCTGATGGTGGCGTTGCCGACCACGTCGGTGGCCTCGATGTAGAACTCGTAGATCCCGTTGGGGATGTTGGTGACCGGCCACGGGCCGTAGGGCGCGCTGCCGTCGTTGCCCTGGATCTCGCCGTCGACGTAGAGGGCCACGTTGGTGACCTGCACGTCGTCGCTCACGTCGACCTCGATGTCGAACGACGCCCCGGGCTCGAACACCTCGCCGTCGAGGGGGTAGGTGATGGCGGCGGTGGGCGCCTGGGTGTCGGGCACCGAGGCGCCGAAGGTGTCGAGGATGTGCTGGTACGAGTTCTGCGTGCTGCCGCCGCAGCTGCACTCGCGCGCGTTGTACTCGCCGCACTGGGCGTCGATGTCCTGGAAGGTCTTCGGGCCGCAGCCCGACAGGTAGGTCATCGGGTCCTCGCACAGGAACTCGTGGTCGAGCCCCCACGCGTGGGCGGCCTCCTGCGCGACCACCTCGGCGAGCAGCTGGGGGTTGTTGCCCAGCGTGTCGGCGAAGGTGAAGGTGATGGCGTTGGGGATCACTCCGCACGAGAACGGAGCGACCCCGCCCGCGCCCGCGAAGCCGGCCATCGCTCCGTCGCCGCACACCACCGCCTCGTCGTGGGGGGCCATGCCCGGGTCGACGTCGGTGATGACGATGTTGAACGGCGAGAAGATGGCGCGGGTGCGCTCGACCACGTCGTTCCACGCCGCGTCCCCGAAGGGAAAGGGCGGGAAGTCGATCACCCCGGCGACGATCTGAGACTGATCGGCGACCGAGCCCCCGGAGCCCGGGCTGATGGTCAGCCCGCCCGCGCAGCGCTGCAGGAACAGGACGTGGCCCGAGCCCCCGTGGGCCACGGGCGGGTCACCCGAGAGCGCATCGACCGGGTCGACCTCCACGTAGGTGCCGCGAGGATGGTCCGCGGCGCTCTTCAGCGGCTCGGCGCTCGCCTCGGTCGTCGAAAGCCCCAGCGCGAGCCCTGCCGCGATGCTCCAGCTCGTGATCCCCTTCATCGATTTCGCCATCTCCCCACCCCGTCCCGCCATCATCCTCCGACGGTTCCCTACCCCGGAACCAGCAAAATCTCCCCCGGAGGCGGGTGAATCCGCGGAATGCCGGGACCACGGCATGAATCAGAGGTGGTCGGGCGAACACGACGATCCACGCCCGAGATCCGCGGGGGGCGTCGGTGACCCGCGCTCGCGAGGCGCCCGGGCCGTCGCGGCGGCGCGTGGAACTGCTCACCGATAGTCGGTGAGGTGCTTGCGCGAGCCGGGGAGGGCGTCGTCCTCCTGCTCGGTCTGGCAGGTGATGCACAGACGAGCCCAGGGCTGCAGCTCCAGCCGGCGGGCGGGGATCGGCTCTTCGCACGCCTCGCAAAGCCCGAAATCCTCGGGTTCCTCCTCGAGGCGCTGGAGGGCCGCGGTGATCTCCGCGAGCTGGCGCGCCCGCTCGCGGTTGCGGTTGGACGCGATCACCTGGCTCATCTCGGTGAGCGGGGCGGCGTCCTCGTCGATCTTCTTGGTGGGATCGTCCTTGATGGGCTCGATCTCCAGGTTGCCCTCGGTCCGCAGCTGCTGGCGCATCTCCAGCAGTCGCCGCCGGATCCTCTCGTTGGTGCGCGCGTCCATCGGTCTCGATCTCGGTCTCGGTCTCGATCATGGTGACGCAAGCTCGGGGTCCTCGCCAGGCCCCGGAGCGGCCGGAGACCGTGGCGTAGCTCGGCCGTGGCCGGCCGGCTTCAGCGGGCGAGGGGGGAATCGGGGCCCACGTAGCGGTCGGAGATCCGCCAGCCCGGCCGGGCGCGCTGCCAGCCGCCGAACTCCTGCTCGAGCGCCGAGGCCACCGCCAGCGTGAGGTGATCGAGCCCGCGCCCGCCCACCACCTGCACCGAGCGCGGCAGGCCGGCCGGGCCGAACCCGGTGGGCACCACGGTGGCCGGCAGCTCGAGCACGTTGAACAGGCCGGTGCACACGAAGTCGAAGGGCGTGAGCATGGGCCCCCGGTGCCGGGGCGCGGGGCGGGTGTAGGGCGGGTGCAGGATCACCCCGCGGCGCCCCAGCACCCGCTCCAGCTCGTCGCGCAGCGCGAGCCCGTCGGCCACGGCCCGGTCGACGGTGCCGGGGGCCTTGGCGGCCAGCTCCTCGAGCGCCGCGATCACCAGGGCGGGCAGCGTGTGGTGGGAGCGGCCGAGCGCCAGGCGCAGCAGCTCGCGGCCCGGGGAGATCGGCTGGCCGTCGCCCAGCACCTCGGTGTAGCGAGGTCCCCCGCCGGTGGCCATCATCGCCGCCCAGATCGGGAACGCCTTCTTCATGCGGGGAGCGTCGAGCGTGGCGATGCGAGCCCCGCGGGCGCGCAGGGCCTCGGCTGCGTCGCGGACCATCCGGCGGTTCTCCTCGCCCACCCACACCCCGCCGGCGCGCTCCACCGGGTAGACCGTCACGTCGCGCAGGTCGACCCCGCCCGGATCGCCCAGCAGCCACGACTGCACCACGCGGTCCTCTCCGTCCGGCCCGGCCATCGCCCGCAGGATCGGCATCACGTCCTCGACCCGGCGGGTGAGGGGGCCGATCACCAGGTAGCCGCTCAGGTTGCCCTCGCCCGCCGGCGGCCAGAAGCCGGTGTTGGGCACCAGCCGCCCGGTGGGCTTGTGCCCCACCGTGCCGCAGAACGCCGCGGGGATCCGGATCGAGCCGCCCACGTCCGCGCCCAGCCCGAACGCCACCCCGGCCGTGGCTACGATCGCCCCCTCGCCGCCGCTGCTGCCCCCGCAGGTGCGCGCGGCCGACCACGGGTTGAGGGTGCGGCCGTAGACGTCGTTGTACGTCTCGAGCCACAGCCCGCCCTCGGGGACGTTGGTGGTGCCCACCAAGATGGCCCCCGCCCGGCGCAGGCGCGCCACGGTGGTGGCGTCGCGCGTGGCCCGGATCCCCCGGCGCCGCCACATCCCGGCCGTGAGCGGCATGCCCTCGGCCATGATGTACTCCTTGGCGGTGTAGGGCAGGCCCAGCAGCGGGGGCAGCGAGTCGGGGTCGGAGGTGGACTGAACCAGGCGCTGGGCCTCGCGAGCCTCGCGGCGGGCCTGGTCGTAGCGCATGGCCACCACCGCGTTGAGCGAGGGGTTGACCGCCTCGATCTGCGCGATGTGGGCCTCCACCAGCTCCACCGCCGAGATGTCGCCGCGGCGCACCATTCGGGTCAGGTCCATCGCGGAGCGATCGAGCAGCGGGGCCATCGCCGGCATCGTACGGCAGCGGGGCCGGGCGCTGCGACCGCGATCACTCCCCCGGGGCCCAGGGCACGTCGCAGCCCCCCGACCTTCCCGCGCGAGTTGATTCTCGGCGGGTGCTATTTGAGGATGGGTCGATGGTCCGTCGCCGCGTCGCCCTCGCTCCGTCTGCCTCCGCCTGGCGTGGCGCGCTCGTGCGTCGGCGAGGGCTCGGTCGCCGCCTCGCCGGGCGTGGCGTGGCGCTGGCCGCCGTGGTCGCGCTGGCCTGCCCCACCGAGGCCGCCGCCGCGCCGCCCCGCGACGATCGCCCGTGGAGTCGGGGCACCCTGGTGCCCACGTTCGGGCTGGGGGCGGGCGGTCTGTTCAGCGACATCGCCAACGTGAGCTTCGGGCTGGGGTTCAGCTACTTCCTGGTCAGCGGGCTGTCGGTCGGGCTGAGCGTCTCGGACACCATCCTCATCTACAAGAGCGCCCTCAAGAACCAGTACCCCGGCATCGAGGACGCGCTGCCGACCAACATCTTCGACATCACGCCGACGCTGCGCTACGTGTTCCTGCGCAGCCGTCGGTTCTCGCCCTACGTGTTCGCGGGGACCGGCCCGGTGTTCTTCAACCACGGCTCGGGCACCCACGGGCAGTGGGTGGCGGGCCCCGGGGTCTACTTCAACGTGAGCGGGCCGCTGTTCGTCAACGTGAGCGTCACGTTCTCGAGCATGTACCCGGTGAGCCGCTGCAACGACGCGGTGACCTACGACTCGGGGATGACCGGCCAGGTCCAGCTCGACATCTGCTCGTTCCAGTGGGGCCCGCAGATCGGGGCGGTGCTGGCCTTTGGCGGGAGAGGTCGCAGCCGCGAGGATCGCTCGCGCCGGCGCGAGCGGGCGCAGCCCGAGCCCTACGTGGCGCCGCCCGACAACCCGCTCGAAGACGCGGTGGGGGCGGAGCCCGAGCCCGAGCCCGCCCTCGAGACGCCGCCGAGCCCCGAGGGGGCGCCGACCGATGTGGCCCCGCCGCCCGACGTGACGCCGCCGCCGGGCGATGTCCCGCCGCCGGCCGACGTAACGCCGCCGGCCGACGTGACGCCGCCGGCCGACGTGACGCCGCCGGCCGATGTTGCCCCGCCGCCGGCCGATGGTGCCCCGCCGCCGGCCGATGGCGTCGGAGAGAAGCCGGGCGGAGCACCGACCGACGTTGCCCCGCCGCCGTCCGGCGTCTCATCGCCGAGCGGCGGAGCGTAAGCCCGAGCACCGATCGACGGGCGCCCGTTGCCTCCACCGGTCTAGCAGCCCGTGGTGAAA
>JGI12210J13797_11044387_pt1 | contig 12750 bp, 11 predicted proteins | sample ElkSlonscriptome_3_FD_13797 | JGI IMG/M metagenome (IMG submission 13797) | reverse complement strand
ACAAAAGATCTTACTAATATAATTAGAAAACAAACACAACCGCAATTTCTAAACCGACTGATTCAGGACTCGATCATTTCCTTTCCGGCTTCAGCTCATTAAATATCACCTCGCCTTGGATCTCAACTTTTGAAAGATGTTTGATCTCGTCGTTCCAATCCAGCGGGGTCCAGTAGTCGGGATATTTTAAGGTGATCTCACGACCGATGAGTCTCTTTTGAAGATCGGTCAAATCCAATCCGTTTTCCAAACCGCGGTTGATATAGTAGCGCCTTTTTTTGTTTTCCAGCCGAAAGACTAGGTCGTTTTCTCCGCCTTCGTAAATGTCTGAAACAATCCCCGTTTCCATTATAGCTCTATCTTCGGAAACAATAGGTACGGGTCGTAAGATCAATACGGCAAAGAGAAAAAACAGAATTCCAAACCCGATAAAAAGCTTCTTCAACATGGTCGATTTTCGTTGGTGTGAATTTTTTAACGCCGGAGGCTTATATTTCTTGTGTGTGCCAAACGAGAAAATCCTCAACCCAAAAATTATAGCGATAAGATTTAGTCAGTTGGTCCTAGTCAAGGCATTCATTAAATATAGCATTCCGAGTCATTCGATCTTCTGCTAAGAAAAACGTTGAGGATGTACATTTCTTTGCCTCATTTTCGGAGCGGATATCCAGGGACGGGTCGTATGGTATCTAAATCATTCTCAGCTTCTATCTAAAGATGTATATTCATCGCTGGTTTACAGCACTCAATCACTTATGAAAACTGCAATTTTTACTCTACTTGCCGTCACATTTTCCTGTTTGGCATCAGCCCAGAGCTACAATGTAAACGGCGATGCCACTGACATTGGCGACAATTGCTACACCCTTACGCCTCCACTGAATTTTCAAAGCGGGAGTATTTGGTACAACGATCAAATTGATCTCAATAACCCTTTTGATATTCAATTTACCGCCAACTTTGACGACAGTGATCTGGGTGCTGATGGGATGGTTTTCGTTTTTCAACAGGTGAGTAATGTTGTAATCGGCACTGACGGGGAAGGGATCGGATTCGGTGGGTTTTCACCATCCTTGGGGATTGAGTTTGATATTTACCAGAATGGAAATCAAGGAGACCCTACTTTCGATCATATCGCCATTATTAGCGAAGGAAGCGTGAATCACAACAGCGACCTCAATCTGGCAGGTCCCGTTCAGGCATCAGCTACAGATCTGAATATAGAAGATGGCGAAGACCACATTGTCCAAATTTCCTGGAATCCCGAAACGCAGCTGCTCTCCGTTCGTTTTGACTGCGAGCTCAGGGTTGAAACCAACGTAGACCTCGTCAATGATATCTTCGATGGCGACCCGGTCGTTTTTTGGGGATTCACGGGTGCTACGGGTGGACAGTTGGCCGAGATGCGTCTGTGTCTGGATCCGTACATTTTGGGTTTGCCCGAAGTATATACAGCTTGCCCGGGCGATGAAGTGGAAATCGTCTTTAGTGAAACTGAGATAGGAACCTACAGCTGGGAGCCCGCTGAATTTTTGAACGATGCCACCATCCCAAATCCGATAGCCACGGTAAGTGATACCACCACTTTTGTGCTGACGTACACCGACCTTTGCGGAGCCGTGCAAATCGACAGTACGCGTATCGACGTAGAATACCTCGATATCAACCTCGGGCAAGATTTTAACCTCTGCCCAGGCAATTCGCAAGAAATTTCGGTACCCGAGGAATACGACTACGTTTGGTCGACTGGTTTTGAAGGTAACCCCATCATCATCGACGGGCCGGGGACTTATTACGTCGATGCCACTTTGGGAAATTGTTTTGGGAGTGATACCGTTGTAGTGGGCGAGGGGACGGATGTGATCGCAATTACCTTTGAAGTCGAACCAACTATTTGTGGCGAAAGCAATGGATCTTTGACCATTACGGATGTTCAGGGCACCGGCGGCCCTTATATTTTTGACATCGGCGGTGAAACGCAAACCGAACTCATTTTTGATAATCTCGAATCCGGGGATTACACACTCACCGCCACGAGTCCCGATGGCTGTATTTTTTCAGAAAGCTTTACCATTGAAAGCGTTCTGTTAGCCGAAGCAGGATTTAGCGCTGACCCAACATCGGGCCTCGCGCCGCTAATGGTCAACCTTACCGATTTAAGTAGCAATCGCACAAACTTTTTCTATCTCGTGGATGGAGTTGTTGTGCCGAACTCGCAAACATTGACTTTTGATGAATACGGAACTTACACAGTGACACAATGGGTATGGAACAATAATCAAGTATGCAACGACACTTTTTCATTGGATATCATCGTAATGCCACTGATCGATTTGTTGATTCCAAATGTAGTTACCCCGAATGGCGACGGTAGGAATGACCTGTTCTCAGTGAGCGTTGATGGCATTGCCAATCTCGAGGTAGATATCTATAATCGCTGGGGAAATCTCATTCACGAAGCCAACGTGACCGTCGGGGATGAAGAGTTTGTCGATTTGTGGGATCCCTCTGATGTGAGTCTGGGCGTTTATTATTACGTCATCCGGTCCGTGGGAGTAGATTCTCAAGGATTTATTAAAGAAGGCAGTGTCACTGTAGTGAATGAGTAAGGTAATTACAACTCAATCTGCTCTTAGCTTTTTCGATTTTTTCAAATACCGAGTAAAGAGGTAGAATACCAAAAGTACCCCAAGCGTGATGAGCAAAGGAATTTTATACTGCTCAAAGAGTTCTTGTCCCGGCAGTTTGTAAAGTGTGTTCAGTGTTACCAAAACCGCTCCGGAAAGCCAGATATAAGCAGAAGTGTATTCGCGGATGATGACGCGATTCCAGTTGAATGCCATCGAACTGAGTGTTTCACCAAGACCCGAAAGTCGTGGCAGCCAGCGATTGACGTCAGCACAATATTGGTCGAAAGCATCGCCGAATTTGTTGCGGAGGAAATTCTCTTCCGCACGAATAATGCACTGGTAAAAGAAAATGAAAAGGGGAGAGAGTACCAAATTGAACAACAGGGTATTGCTCATGATGCCCAGACCAATTAATATTAAAACGTTTCCCACGTAAAGCGGATTTCTCGAATGCGCAAAGAGACCCGTAGTAACCAAGTCTTCGGCATATACCCGTCGATTTTTTCCTCCTCTGATGATGTACTTCAAGCCAATAGTAGCCACTCGGCATATCTGACCGATCAGAGCCACCGAGAACCCAAGCCCTAAGGCTATGCGGTAATCAGGGAAAAGCTCAGGGCCCGGTACAAAGAGAAAAAGATAAAATACAGGGAATAACATATTCCTGTAGTGATAAATGAAATTTCCAAATCGTACCATCATTATTTCACAGCTATTATTCCGCAGAAGTTATACCACTTGAAGAATACATCAATCGACTTGAATCCACATTTGGCTAAAAGGGCTTTGTTTTCTTCCAATTTATATGGGATAAGTACATTTTCCAACGCTTCCCTTTTCTGCGATATTTCCATATCGGAGTAGTTGTGGCGGCGCTTCATATCGTAGTAGTACTTGATGAACAACCGGTTGAAAAGCGAATCCTCCCCCAAAACTTTTTCCGTAAGGATGAGGCACCCGTTTTCATTCATTCCATCGTAAATGTCTTTCACGAGCTGCTCGCGGTTGAGTGGTCGAATAAATTGAAGGGTGAGGCAAAGGTTGACCACTGAAGCATTTTCGATGTTCACTCCCTTATTCAGGTCGGCATAAGAAAGCTCGTAATCACGTTTGATACCGTTTTTTTGCAGCTTTTTGTCACATTTCTTCAGCATTTCGTCTGAATCATCCAGGCCGATAAACTTCACCTTATCGTCAATCGCATTGTCCAGGAGGATAAGCGATGCACCTGTGGAACAGCCAAGGTCGTAAAGGTTGGAGCCTTTCACGGCAAAGTCCTGACCGATTTCAGAAATCATGCGTTGTATTTCTCCGTAAAAGGGAACCGATCGGCTGACCATGTCGTCGAAGACGGTAACGACTTCTTGGCCGAATTTGAAATCTGAGGCTTCTCTGGGCTGGTCAAATACTTTATCCTGACTCATTTGTTTGTGTTTGAGTTGACTTTACTATTTCTGCGCCCAAACATAAACATTCAGAGTGTCGCTCCAAAGGGGGTGCCAATTTAAACACACAAACATGTGTCGTTTAGTCCTGCGTAGGGTGATCTTGATCAAGCATAATCTATTCTTTTTACAGGTTGTTGGAACAAGTTCAAGAGTCGTACTTTTACCTTTGTTTCGTTATAAACGCACGAAATACGCAAGACACTGCGCAAGATTTTACACATCGATATGGATGCTTTTTATGCATCCGTGGAGCAACGCGACAATCCTGACCTGCGCGGCAAGCCCGTAGCTGTGGGTGGGTCTCGCGAACGCGGGGTGGTCGCCGCGGCAAGCTACGAAGCGCGAAAGTTTGGCGTACGCTCGGCCATGCCGTCTTCCATCGCGGCCCGCAAATGTCCCGATCTCATTTTTGTGAAGTCTCATTTTGATGTGTACAAAGAGGTGTCGCAGCAAATTCGTGAAATCTTTCACCAATACACTGACTTGGTGGAACCGCTTTCCCTCGACGAGGCATTCCTCGACGTTACCGAAAACAAGCGCCAAATGAGCCGCGCAACCGACATTGCCCGTGAGATTCGCCAACGCATTTTTGAAGAAACGCAGCTCACTGCCAGCGCGGGAATCTCCGTCAATAAATTTTTGGCGAAGGTGGCATCCGACATCAACAAGCCCAACGGACAGAAGCTGATTCACCCGACGCAAGTAGATGAATTTACTGCCAACCTCGAGATCAAGCGTTTCTTTGGAATCGGGAAAGTAACGGCCGAGAAATTGAACGGGATGGGCATTCACACGGGAGCCGATTTGCGCCAATACACGCGTCCCGAATTGGTGCAGCTTTTCGGTAAGAGCGGAGGCTATTACTATCACATCTGTCGGGGACTGGACGAGCGACCCGTGCGTCCCAACCGCATCCGCAAGTCAGTGGGAGCGGAGCGTACTTACAGCGAAGACATCTCGGAGCTGAGCGAACAGTTTTCCGCGTTGAGTGAAATAGCCGAAGAGGTGAGCCGACGAATGAAGCGGGGCAAGTACCGCGGCAAGACCATCACGGTAAAGTTGCGCTACAGCGATTTTACCACCCACACGCGCAGCCGATCCATCGATCACTTTACCGACCGAGAGGCTGAGATTTACTCCATTGCCACAAAGCTGCTCGAAGCACATCCGCGCGAACAGGCTTTTCGGCTTTTGGGTATTTCTGTGAGTAACCTCAACACCGAGCCGCGCAGCGTCGGCGGTCAGCTGACGTTGGATTTTTGAAAGAGGTTCAGAAACGTCATTCTATGGTTGATTTGTACATTTAGGCTTAATCACCGATTTTGTCATCCTTTTTGTGATCAAAAAAGTCGCGAAAACCTTACTCTCTTGGCTTTTTTACCTGTGGTTTCGCTTCGCTCCACCTCGGGCTGACAGCTGTCACACCTCCTGGGTTTTTTCTACCAAAGGTTAAGTATAAAAAAAAGTAACCGGCAGCCGGTATTTTCTTTCTGCGTTGGACTAATCCCTTTTTATGAACTATTATTGCCGTCGCGAAACTTACGGTAAAGCCTTTTTCAAATTTAACGCTGGCAATTTATGTGTTTCTATACACGTCTTGCATGCATTACATTATTCACCATCTGCATAAGCTCAGAAGCTTTTACAGATGCTGACAATATGAACGTTGAATTGGGGTATCTCGATACGCGGGAGGATTCCGTCATTATGCAAACGGACACCGCTAGGGTTTCTGACCTCTTGGATCAATCAGTACTTACCGATGACGGTGAGCAGCAATTGCAGCTAGCGCGAAGCGCTTATGAACTCATATCCGATCAGACGCCTCCTAAATATCGATACAAAGCAGAGGCCTACTACGGATATTTTCTGTCTTACGAAAACTTGGGTGAAGGACTTAACCTTTTAAATAGTAGCATTCAAGGCTTTCAAAAAGCCGATTTGGACGAATCGGCCGTAAAGGCCCTGTATGATCTCGGTATTGTTTATGAAGAACTCGTATCTGCGGATTCCGCAATTGCCGCATATGGAAGGTGCTACGAATTGGCAAAGCAAATCGATTTGAAGGACTGGGCGAGTGATGCCGCTTATTCGAACGCTTACATTTTGAATTCAATAGGCAGAAACATTGAAGCTCTGAAGTGGACGGAGCGTTCTGAGAAAATCCTAAAGGGCACGGATGATCCTGCAAGAACGAGTATGATCCGGAATCAAATCGGGATTATTTACGACAATCAGGGAATCTACTCCAAAGCGATAGAGAATTATTTGCGAGCCAAAGAGCTTGCCATTGAGGCTGAGGATATAGAAGGTGAAATGATCCTGGACAATAATTTGGCCATTGTCTACTTGACCTTAAAGGATACGGCGAAAGCCGTTGCCGCTTACGAGAAGGCACTAAAGACTGCGCGGCTGAACGATTTTAAAGGTAGTGAAGCCACTTTTCTTAATAATCTCTCCGAGATAGAAATTGCAGAAGGTGATACGGCAGCAGCCATTGGTATGCTGAAAAGTTCTCTTCAATTGCTGGAGAACACCCCGGATAGCTGTGCCAAAAGTTATCCATTAGAAGGACTGGGTGACATCTGTATGCACCGAAATGAGTTCGACAGCGCTCATCATTATTTTACAAAAGCACTGGCTCTGGCTCAAGCGTGCAAAGAGGCCTTTATCACGGCTGCCATTCACAATCAATTTGGCCTGCTTTATCGAAAACAAGGCCGGCCAACGGACGCAATAAAAAGTTTTGAAGCTGCCTCAGTGATTGCACGAGCATCGCTTATTTCTGCAGAATTGAAAATAGCGCTGGACGGTCTTTATCATTCAGAAAAGGATGCCGGAAATATTGCTGAGTCACTTCGGTACTTAGAAGAATACCAAGTTCTTACAGATTCATTGCATCTCTCTAATGAAGTTTCTAAAGCTTCAGGTATTGCTGCAGAATATGAATTCAAGAAAGAGCTTGCGCTTCAGGAAGCAAGCCGGAAGGAACGTGAGTTGCAGTTCAAGCAAAAATTGGAGGTCGAAGAAAAGTCTAATCTCTACATATTTGCAGGTTTTATCATTTCTCTGGTCTTCACGGTAATTCTAGTCCTGATGTACTTTTTGATTCGCAAAAAAAATAAAAAGCTGAATCAACTCAATCAGGACAAACACAGGTTAATGGGCATCGTAGCCCATGATCTTCGCGGGCCATTGAAAAATATTGAAGGACTCTTGACCCTTGTAAGAGATTCCGATGAGTACGCCCGCGATTCGGTAATTGGAGAATACCTGCACTACATTAGCACCACAACGGATAAAATGTCAGACATGATCAATCGGGTGATGAGCATCAGCGCGATTGAAAACATGGAGAAAAACCTGAAAAAGGAAAGGGTAAATCTCGAAGAGCTTTTAGCTGATGTAGTGGATAATTTCCAGCTCTCGGCCATGCGTAAAAACATCACTCTTGATCTGGTGATTGAACAAACGGGAGATTATTACGTATTGGCAGATCAACGCTACTTGGAGCAAGCATTGGATAACCTGGTGAGCAATGCCATTAAATTTACTGAAATCGGAAAAGAAGTTCAGCTCGTAATAAAATCAACGACCGAAAAGCATATTATCGAGGTGAACGATCGTGGCCCGGGAATCAAAAAAGAAGAGATTCACAAACTGTTTCAGGAGTTTACCACCTTGGACAGTAAGCCTACACAAGATGAAACGTCTACGGGTTTGGGGCTATTTATTGCTCATCGATTTATCCATTCGATGGAAGGAACCATTGAAGTAACATCGCGAGAAAACGGAGGTAGTACCTTCAGGGTTATTTTCAAAAGATAGGATCCCCGCATTGGTGCAGTGCCTTCCGACAATGTCTCTTTAACTTATGGCTATCGGCGAAGGTTAGAACTCATCGGGACTCAAAGCAATATTTTCAGAACGCGAGAGCAAGTAGATCAGACTCCATCCTCTCGTTCAATGCTCTTTCCAACTTTTTTTGACCTTGCAATCGGAGACTGATAATCTCATTTTCAATTAACTTTTTTGGTTTGTTGAGCTAAGAAAAATAACTGCCCTTCTCATTAAAAGATGAAATTACGTCGCCAAATGAATTAACCAAACATGTAGCCAACATCTCGAGAAGGGCAGATTTTATTTTAATTGTTTATCATTTTAATTCATTTCTTAAATCAATCAAGTAGGTTCCAAAAAGCGTTTCGCAGTCAGGAAGCTTCTTTTTCATCATTGGCAAAAGCCAACCCTCGAAGACCTCTTCGACAACAAAGAGCGTTTTTGAGTCTTCTTTGTGCAGTGAATAGGTTCTCACTCCACGGAACAGAGGAGCCATCCCGCTGCTCCACGTCATTTCTCTTTCCGGGATTACATCCGAAATTTTGAGTTTGAACTTCTGATCGGGACTGATCTTGCTGCGCAAAGTCACTTTGCCACCATTGCGTATCTCTCCACTGATCTCCATGATCATGCTGTCCCAATTGCGTATTTCATCGACATCTGAAATTTTGGCCCAAACTTCTTCTGCAGATTGCGGGAAAGAGGCTTCCAAACGATAAATGAGTTTGCCGTTTTTTTCGATTGCCTCAATTCGGTCAGTGAAGTTTTCCATCATTGGACGATTTGAATTTTTTGAGTGAAGGTTTCTGACACTCCTGCACCGCGAAGCAAGTACATTCCCTCAGGCACTGAAGGAAGGAAAAGGCGAATTGACCTTATTCCGGGCTTAATCACTCCAAGATCGGATACCGCTTTTCCCTGCAGGTCTATTAGCTGAAGACGCAATGCGCTTTTTGCGGGAGTTTCGAGTGAAATCTCAACGTAACCTTGTGTCGGATTAGGGTAGGCCATGATGGGAATCTCTTCAGGTACCCCAATCACCGAAAGAGGACCATCGCCCTCCACGGCTACGAAATATTGAAGGACGTCAACATCTGTGTAAGTTTCAGTTGGCGAATTGGGCCAATCGATAATCAGCTGGTCTACTACCAGGGCGTCGCCCAATCCAAAGTGAGCGGCAAACATGTTTTGACCGCAATAGCTGCTCTGACTGGTGATCTCTCGCGTTTGCGAAACTACCTCGCCATCTATTGTCGCAACTACCGTCACGCGGGTGCCTATTGCTGAGGGATTGCTAATGGTACCAACACATTCTACTTCCAACCATGTAGGTGTATCTTCAGCATCGGAAGTGAGGTTTCGGTAGAGGCGATTGGGCTCGTTAGACTGAAAACAGTTTGCCGTGAGCAGATCCAGATCGCCGTCTCTTTCGAAATCGCCGAATGCATTTCCATAGGTCCATCCGTTATTTTGAGTTACCACATCCGTTTCTACTTTGGTGAATGTCTCATCGCCATCGTTGAGGTAGAGAAAGTTTTGAAGTGGTGTATTGCTATTGGGAGCAAAAGCATTGGAGACGAATAAATCGAGGTCACCGTCATTATCCACATCGCCCCAGTTGGCCGAAAAGGAAAAACCACCATCGCTGCTGAGAATTGTCTCGGTAACCTCTATAAACCCATCAGGCCCATTTTTGTAAAGGCGATTGTCAGAATCATAATTGCATAGAAATACATCCATGTAACCGTCGTTGTTGTAGTCGCCCCAAGTTGCGCTCATCGTGGCACCCATATCCGTTGCAATTATTTCGACCACGGATTGAAATGTGCCATCTCCTTGATTTTGATAGAGGCGGTTAGGGGCAGCGTCTTCGTTGGTCGCATAGAGGTCTGCGTCGCCGTCGTTGTCATAATCAATCCAAGTCACTCCTCGAGAAGCCCCTTGATCATTTACATGGACTCCTTCAGTTATCGGGAAGAAAGCTCCGATGTCGGAGGCTGTGTAATAGTGGTTTCGGGTGTCGGCACCGGCTGAATTGGTTACGTATAACTCCAGCAGCCCATCCTGGTCGGCATCGCCAAAGGCACCCGTTTCGGAATAAGTCAGTTGGTCTGCAGGAGGCGCAACATCGATCTGTTGGAAAATATCCCCGGCGAAAGAGTAAAACACATTCTGTTCCCCATACCAAGTGGTCACAAAAGCGTCCAAACCTTCAAATATATTTGCTTGTGCAAATGTGGCCCCGACAGAAGGAGAGTCGTCCATCAGCAAAGGGCTGAAGGTATCAAATGGAGTAAAATTGCCGTTTCCCTGACCCAAATAGGCTTCGTTGTCTTCACCCGCCGAAGAACCATTGGTAATGAAGACATCTAAATTTCCGTCGGAATTGAGGTCTACCCAATTGGCGCTGCGGCTATTTCCGCCCACTTCGGGAAAAGAGGTGTTTATTTCAAAGATTTGTGACTTTAGGCAAATAGCACTCGCAAGGCCTAACAGAAGGAGGGTTCTCTTTTTCATGATAGTTTGTTTTCGTCAAATTTGCATACTGATTGTAAGGCAGCCAAACAACTGAAGCGGACTGCAATTGGATCCTTTGGATTGCTCCAATTTGCTATTAAGCCCGCTGATACCGGCCGGTGATTGTTCGTTGCACCAAAGCGTATTTCGTAGGTTTTGAGACCACGTTATTGCTTCACAAATCTCTTCACCCCTTGGTGTGATTGAGTCTCCACCCGAATTATGTAAATGCCGCTATCCAAGGCTGAAATATCAATTTGTGATGAATTTGAAAATTGACTGATTACCTTTCCTTGGAGATCCAAAATGTCCACCTTCAATATCGGTTCGGGTACGCCTTGAATCACTATTGATTCCGTCGCGGGATTCGGAGCGATTGCGAAATCCTTCAACTCCTCTTTATCGAAATGATCTTGCGTAGACAAAAAGGTCGGTGTAAATCTATAAATCGTACCCTCTGTAGGAATACCGAGCATTCTCTCAAAAAGGGCAGTGGGGTTTTCTTCGATGTGAATGTCATCTATCTCTCCCGAAAGCCATAATTTTTCGTAGTAGAAAAAGAAATTATCCGGAGCGTATGCTATGCCGACATAAGGCCCGTTTTCATCCGTAATCCCTAAGGTATTATCACCGGTTCTCGGGCCATAACGAAATTCAATGACACCTGTTTCCTGATATACCCAAATCTGAAAATTGAAGAAGTTTCCCTGGGTTCCGGTAAGCATTGTATGATTTCTCCATTCGGTTTTGATCACATACGTGCCCGGTTCTCCATCTATCAAATACGACAATTGAGAAGTTTCATCAAGAATATTCATATCCAATGAGCGTGCGCCATCCAGAAGGATAGCCGAGGAGTCATTGTCTATTCGAACATTTCCCAAGGCTTGAATGACAAAAGTGGTAATGCCACCAAAATTAAAGTCCAATCCATAAAGGGCAATGGTTTCGCCTTCAAGATCAATAAAGTGAAATGAGTCGTCTTCATAATTGGCATCTTGAATAACCGTTGAACCATCCAAATCGGAATAATCTCCGCTTAACTCTTCGAAGGTGTAAGATTGCGCCTGTGAATAAACTGCGAATAGTAGAACTAAAATTCCCGGATAAAATTTTTTCATTGGTGTTGTTTTGGAGCTCAAGGTATATCTCCGTCAAACCCTTTCTGAATGGTTACGACAGAAAACAGAGAAATGACACAGAATGCAGCTAAATGCGACGAGCGTATAAGTCAAAAACTGACCTTGAGTGAATCTTCCTTAGATAGTAGGGGAGAGCTTTCTTTGAAAAATAAAAAAGCGGTTCAAGTATTCACTCAAACCGCGATTGCTTCATTTATCGTTGTGATATTTTTTAATTACCTCCTACGGGCATCATTGGATGCACCTCTATTTTTGTGGGAATATCTTGAAAAATAGGGTTTGCCTTTGCAATTTCAACGGCTTCATCTACATCACTCGCAGAGATATGGAAGAATCCGGCTACCACCTCTTTGCTCTCATTGAAAGGACCGTCTTTTAGACTTCCATTGTTTTCAGATACGAGTCTGCTTCCTGATTTTTCGATGGGATTGGCACCTTTCAGAATGCCTTTTTCCATTAAACCTCCGATGTAGGCGCTTCCATTTTCCATGTGCTTTTGCAGTTGTTCCGGCGACAGGTCAGTCCATACACTCCCTTCCGTCTTGATAATCATCAGGTAATCTTTCATTTTGCTTTGTTTTAAATTTATAATGATGTTTCACCTTACTGACAGCTAAGCTTTTGAAATAGGGACATCGAAGTGTTCATTATTCTCAAAATAAGATTTGAATCGTTTCTTAAGCATTTGCTTTTCTTTGGACAAAGGGGCGAGCTCTATGGCCATTTGAACGGTCTCCTTTGCCAATTTAAGTTCGGCTGTCTGCATTTGAAATTCAGCTTTTACTGCATAGAACAAGTAATTGGATTTAATGGATTTCTTTTGTTCGATTGCACCTAATTCCCGAAGCGCTTGCTTTGCTCCATCAACTTTCGACAAGGCAATAGAACGGTTAAGAATCACAATTGGAGAATTGTCTATTTCAAGAAATTTATCGTACAATTTTAAGATGCTTTTCCAATTTGTGGAAGCATAGTCTTTGGCAGAACAATGGTAAGCGGAAATGCTCGCCAAGAGGTGATATTTTGAAATGTGCGGGGCTTGTGCTGCTTTTTCCAAATGCCGAAATCCCTCTTCCATGATATGGTAGTCCCACTTGGATCGATCTTGTTGACTTAATGTCAGAATATTCCCGTTTTCATCTTCTCTTGATTTAAATCGAGAAGCATTAAGCT
>JGI12210J13797_10211096_pt1 | contig 12750 bp, 10 predicted proteins | sample ElkSlonscriptome_3_FD_13797 | JGI IMG/M metagenome (IMG submission 13797) | reverse complement strand
GCTCGCCAAAACCGACGCGAGCCTCGTGTGCCTCGCCTTCGGCTCCAACGAGGTGACCGACGGCAACATGTACCCCATGGAGAAGTACCGGGCGACGCTCGAGGCGGTGATGAAGCAGGTCGAGGCGGCACTGCCCGACGCCTCGTACATGCTCGTCGGTCCACCCGACATGGCGAGCGCCAAGGCTTCACAGGGCCACAGCCGGCCCATGGTCTACTTCATCGCGAAGGAGCAGAAGGAGCTGGCCGAGAAGCGAGGGTGGGCCTTCTGGGACCAGTTCCGCGCCATGGGAGGCGGCGGCTCGATGTGGTCGTGGATCAAGCAGGGGCTCGGCAACCCCGACATGTTCCACCCCACCGGTCAGGGCGGCAGCGTGCTCGGCAAGTGGGAGTACCTGGCGATGATGGAGGCCTTCGAGAACTACAAGACCTCGAAGCGCTGACGCGGCCGGCCGAGAAAAGAGCGAAGCAGGAACGGCGCGCACACCCCGCGTTGGCGAAGCCGAGGCCAGCGGCTACCCTCTCGTCGTGCGCATGCTTCGCTCAACGGGCACGATCGCGGGTGCGGCCCTCACCTTGACGACCACCGTCGCGTGGGCCCAGCCCGCTCCGCAGCAGCAGGCACCGCCCGCGGAGGCGCCCCCTGCGGTCCCGCCAGAGCCGGGCCCCAGCGCACCGCCGGAGACTGGACCGGGTGAGACGCCCCCGGCCCCCCCTGGCGCAGCTCCGCCGTCGGACGAGGACCCGCCGCCTCCTCCTCCACCGTCCCCGGCGCCGCCACCGCCTCCGATCATGCCGGCACCGCCGCCCCAGCCTCCGGCACCGGGCTCCGGCCAGCCCGGCTACGGTCAGCCCCAGCCCGGCTACGGTCAGCCAGGTTACGGCCAGCCCGGCTACGGCCAGCCCACCCGGGAGTACGGGCCTCCGCCGCCGCCCGGCTACGGTCCCTACGGCCAGCCCGGCTACGCGCCGAACCAGGGCGGCTATGCGCCGCCACCGCAACGGCCGCCGGAGCCGCCGCCGGCCGACACGCTCTTCTGGTCGGTACGCTACGACCCCTTCGACCTACTCTTTCGCCGCGTCACGATCGAGGGCGAGATCGCGCTGGGCGACCTGCCGCTCAGCGTGGAGTTCGCCCCGTCCTGGATCTTCGACTCTCCCTCGGACGGCATCGACGAGAAGGGCTTCGACCTGGCCGCACGGTTCGCTTGGTACATCCAGGGCCGCCCCCTCGAGGGCTTCTGGCTGAAGGCCAACGCGCAGTTCGAGCGATTCGAGGCTACCCTCTACCGCGGAGACCTCGACAACGAGGTCTATTTCGGCCGCCCGAATCCCGCTTTCTGCGACGCGGACTCGCAGACCGGCACCTGCCGCCGCACGCTGCAGAACTTCATCCTCGGCGCCATGATCGGCAACAGCACCGTCTTCGGCTCCGATGGCGGCTTCACCATCAGCGGTGGCATCGGCATCGGCGTGGCCGTGACCGGCACCGAGCGCCTCGAAGTCTTGCCGTGCACCGACCAAGACCGATTGGCGGGCGATCCGAACTGCCCCCTCAACCAGATCGACGAAGGCGAAGGCGTGTTCACGACCTACAACGACAAGGCAGGCCGCATCCGCCTCCTCGGGTCGCTCAGCCTCGGCATCACGTTCTAGCCTCGAAGCTCGGAGCCCGCGGCGCGGGGGCAGCAAGGCCGCTAGCCGGCGACCGAGCGTTGCTGTCGGCCCGGTCATCGAGCGTCGACAGCCAGGCGCGGAGAAGTGGCGAGCTTTTCGATGATCGGCGCCACCTCGTCGAGATAGAGCACTTCGCCGGCCATGTTCTTCACCAAGCTTCCGAGCTGAGCCCGGGTCAGCTCCGGGTGGGACAGGACGAAGGGCACCATGCTGTCGGTGGGCAGCGCCGAGCCGTGCGTCGCTTCGTATTGCTGTCCGAAGTAGTACCGCTTCTCGACGTGGTCCGGGTCGGTTCGGGCGATGAGCATGACGTCTCCCGCGCGCTCACCGTAGCGACCTACCGCAAGCCGATGGAGGCGCTCGGCCATGGCCGGGCCCGAATGCTCGGGATGGTTGGCGAGGTAGGTGCCGACATCCATCGTCTTGCCGGCCCCGAGGTAGACCTCGAACGCATGATCCTCCTCTTCGAAAGGCACGGGCTGCCGCACCAGGACCATGGCCAAGCTCTGCTCCATCGGTCCTCCCTCCGAACGCGCTTCGTGAAAAGCGTCGGCGGCCACGAGCACCTCTTCTTCGTAGCGCGGCGGGAAGGACCACGAGCAACGGTCTTCATCACACTTGGACCGGTCGGCGAGATAGACGAAGGCCGCCCCCGATTGATGAGCGAAGACGGCGTCGTCGGACCCTTCGAGCGTCCCCAGGCTGGGGGCATGGGGCTTGAAACCCGCTTCTCGCAGAACGCGATGGCCGGGGGCGTCCTCCCCCCCTACGGCGAGAGCATGGGCATCGTCGGGCAGAACGTCGGTGTGGCCGTGGTCGGCGGTGAGGATCACGTACCAGTTGCCGTGATGGCGAAGATAGGCGGCGAGCTGCCCAGCGCGCCGATTCAGCTGCTCGCGTAGGTAGCGGCGTTGCGCGTCGAGCCCAGGCGCATTTTCATGATGGGCGAGCAGGTCGGTGCCCGACGCGTAGACCATCAGTACATCGGGCGGCTCCTCGTCGGCCTCGAGGGCATCGAGGACGGTGGAGAAGGTCCCGTCGTCGAGCTCGCTGTAGGCCGCCTCGTCGCCATCGGTGAGCCCCATGTGGCCCATCATGGTCTGCGCTACCCCCTGAACGAGATCCTCGCGGCCTGGCAACAGGAGCCGGTCGGCGCCCACGTGCACGTGATTGGTCGCGACCCAGCTCGTCAGACCTCGCTCGTGAAGACGCGTCCAAACCGTTGGTGTCTTCAGCAGCTTGGCGAAGAGCTGCTCGTTGTAAGTCGCGAGTACGTCGCTGCGGTCGTCGACGGACATGGGCACCGGGGCGACGAAGCGGCCCGAGGGGCGGAGGAGCATCTCGTTGCCGGTGACGCCATGCTCCGCGGGAGGCTTCCCGGTGACGACGGTGCTCCACCCGACTGCAGTGACGGAGGGATAGGGAGCGATCGCCTTGTGGTGCACGTAGGCGTGGGCCAGCTCGCCCTGGTCGTCGACGCCGCCGAGAAGCTCTGCGAATCCTGGAAGGTTTCCCGCCTCGAGCTCTTCCTCGAAGATGTCGGCGCGCAACCCATCCACGCCGAGAAGCAGGACGCGCGCCCCCACCGCCTCCGCTTCTGGCCTGTTCTCGGGGTCGCGGAGCTCTTTTTCTGGTGCCTCCACCAACAATGCCACCGGCGCGCAGGCCGCCGCCAGCAGGAGTGCGAAGGCGTACGCAGACCGAGGGTGAGCCATGGCGACATCGTATAGCAGCTTCGCGCGTCGAGACGTCGCCGGCCTAGGGTACAGCTTCGGTTGCGCTTGGGGTGGCCCGCCGTGGTCGCGGGAGGTGAAGCTCACCAAACGAGTTCGGGCAGGAAGCTCGGTAGACGACCGTCGCGCACTCAGCTGGCCGCGGCCATCACAGGTCGCCGGAGGCGCCAAACCAGCACGAAGAGCGCCGGCACCACCATCAGCGAGAGCAGCGTCGAGCTCGCGAGGCCGCCGAGGACGATGGTGCCCACCCCGCGGTAGAGCTCGGAGCCACTCCCGCTCGCCACGACCATTGGGGCGAGCCCGGCCAGGGAGGTGAGGGTGCTCATGAAGATGGGGCGTACCCGCGCTCTCACCGCCTCGGTGGTCGCGGTCTCGAGATCGTCTCCCTCCCGCAGCCTCAGCAGCGCGCCGTCGACGAGGAGGATGGCGTTGTTCACGACCACACCGATGAGGATGAGAAAGCCGAGGGCGCTCATCAGATCGAAGGGCTGAGGCGCGAGGAAGCGGTTGACGAGCCAGAGCGCGAGCACCCCGCCGGCGGCGGCGAGGGGGATGGCGACCAGGACGACGATCGGGGCCAAAAAGTCTTCGAAGAGACCAGCCAACAGCAGGAACAGAATGACGAGCGCGACCCCTAGGATCCCCGTGAATTGCTTCTGGGCGACCACCAATTTTCCCGCCGAGCCCCCGAGCTCCACCTTCACGCCTGCGGGGATCTCCCCTTGTGTCTCGAGGTCGCCAAGATGACTGCGAACGTCGTCGATCGCTTGCTCGAAGGGCATGTCGTCGGGTGGGGTGACTTGGAGCACCACCGCCCGCGAGCGCTCGATACGCTGGATGACGGTAGGGCCGAGCTCGGTCGTCACGCCGGCGAGAATGTCGAACGGCACCACGTCCCCGGACGGGGTCGCGACCGGGGCTTGGGCGAGGGTCTCGTCGTCGACGATCGCGGCGGCCCGCTCCTCCCCGTCACTGATGAGGACGATGTCGATCTTGCGCTCCCCCTCGCGCCCGAACTCGCCGAGGATGGCGCCGTCGACGTAGGTGTCCGCCACGAGGGCGACGTCGCGAGCGGAGAAGCCCATGGTCGCCGCCTGCTCGCGGTGGGGCAGGATGTGCAGCTCGGGGGCGCCGTAGTCGAGCAACGGGATGGGCCGAACCTGCGCGCCCGGGACCACCTCTTTCAGCTGCCCGAAGAGCTTGCGGCCGGTGCCGATGAGCTGCTCGAGATCGGCACCGCGGAGCTCTACCTCGACGGCGCGCCCCTCGCCGATCCCGCGGGAGAAGAGCGCCGCCTGAGAGGCGAAGCCGATGGATCCGGGGATGCGACCGTGAAGCTGTCGCATGAAGTCCCGAAGCTCCTTCACCCGGGTCTCGTCGACGGCCACGCCGCCGATGAGCAGACGGCTCCCGTCGCCGACGAAGAAGCTCCGGTACACCGCCGGCACGCCGTCGACCTCCCGGCCGGTGTGCTCCATCATGACCGCCTGATTCTGGTAGCCGGTCTCGCGCAGCTCCTCGATGGAGTAGCCCGGGGGCGGCAGCACGATGCCGAAGACGAGGTTGCGATTGCCCGTGGGCAGGTACTCCATGCTCGGCAAGAGCGTGACCGCAACCACCACCGCCGCCGTCACCGCCACCCCCACCGTCAGCCCGGCCCGGGTGGTCTTGGCCGCCACCCAGCCCGCCGTCCGCGCGACCCTCTCCCGAACCGCCATGGCCACCTGCGCGGGCCGTCCGGGGGTGGCTTCTTCGTCCTTCGTCCGAAGTCCGAAGGCGGCGAAGCTGGGGATGACGAGCACCGACACGAGAAGCGACGCCATGACGGCGAAGGCGATGGCGAGCGCGATGTCGCGCAGCAACTCTCCCACTTCGCCCTCCCACGTGAGGATGGGAATGAACACCGCTGCGGTGGTCGCGGTCGACGCGAGCAACGCGCCCCAGACCTCGCGGATCGCGGACAACGCCGCGGTCTTCACGTCGCTGACGCGCTGGCGCCAGGTGTCGATGTTCTCGAGGGCCACGATCGAGTTGTCGACCACCATGCCCACCGCGAAGGTGACGCCGGCGAGGCTGACCACGTTCACGCTTCGCCCGAAGAGCGACATCCCGAAGGCGGTGGCGAGGATGCAGAGCGGGATCGCGAGCGCGACGATCCCCGAGGCGACGAAGCTTCGCAAGAAGACGAGCAGGGTGAGGGTCGCCAAGAGCGCACCAATGCCCAGGTTGAGGCGCACGCGGTCGAGGGCGGCGTAGATGTAGCCACTCTGATCGTCGACGACCTCCATGCTCAGGCCCTCGGGAGCGAAGTAGCGGGTGTCGAGATCGGCCACCACGGCCTTGAGCTGCTCGGTCACCTCCAAGACGTTGGAGCCTGCTTCACGCCTCGGCAGGACGGCGATGGCCTCGCGGTCGTCGCCGATGGCGAAATCCTCGGCCCGGCGAAGCCCGAGCTCGACGGTCCCGACGTCGGCCACGCGAATGGGTTCCCGGTTGGGCCCCACGGCGAGCACCAAGTTCTCGAGCTTCTCGACGGTGTCGGTGGTGACCATCGTGCGCACCACGAAGCGCCGCTTGCCGATGTCGAGCTCTCCCGCCGATACGTTACGGATCTCGGCCCGCAGCTTGTCGGCCACGAAGGGAACGGTCAGACCGCGCGCGGCCAGGGCGTGCGGGTCCACCTCGACGTGAACCTCCGACTGCTGGCCCCCGCGCATGAAGATGCTGGCCACTCCGGGCACGCGCTCCAGCTGAGGAACGATCTCCTCTTCGACCCAGGTGCGGTAGGGCCCCACCGTGGCTCCCTCGTCGTGGCGAATGAGAATCACGGCGAGGGGAGGACCACTCGCATCCGAGGTGGAGACGACCGGCTGATCGGCGCCGGCGGGGTAGCTGGGGACCTGGCTCAGCTGGTTCGTGACGCGGACGAGGGCCTGCTCGAGGTTGGTGCCCACCTCGAACTCGAGGGTGATCTGTCCGGTGTTGAGGCTCGCCGTCGACTCCATGCGCGTGAGTCCCTGCACGCGCTTGAGCACTTCTTCCTGCTCGTCGAGAAGCTCGGTCTCCACTTCGACGGGGGAGGCGCCGGGCCAGCGTGTGCTCACGGTGACAGTGGGCGTGGTCACGTCCGGGGTGAGCTGAATGGGGAGGTCGACCACGGCGAGGACGCCGAAGAGCACCGTGAGGAGGACCGCGGCGGCGACCGTCACCGGTCGTGCGATGGCGGCCGCAAGCAGGCCCCCAGGGGCGTCGCTCACCGCGACCCCGAGCCCGACGCGGTCGCGCTCGCAGCGGGGTTGGTGATGGCCCCGTCCGACGTGACCGCTTGGCCGGGCTCGAGCCGCTCGTTTCCGCGCACCACCACCACGTCTTTGGCCGCGAGCTCGCCCTCGGTCGCCCGCACCATCGCCATCTCACCGTCGCGGGCCAAGACCTCGACCGCGACCGGCGTCGCCTTGCCGTCGACGACTTTCACCACCCTGGTGTTGGCGATGCCGCGCACCAGCGCGTCACGCGGTACCACCACGCCTCCCCGGCGCGAGAGGCGAAAGGCGACGAGCGTGGTACCGCCGGGGTGGATCCAAGACGGCACCGTCTCGGGCTCGAGACGCAACAGCGCAGTGCGCGTGCGCGGGTCGAGGGCATCGACCACGCCCTCGACGTGAGCCTCGACCCGCTTCTCGTGCGGCGGCGCTCCGTGCACCAGGGTCACGCCCCGCAGGTCATCCAAGGCCTCGAGCAAGGCCGGGGGCACGCGGACGTGCACCTCGACCCGGTCGCTGGTCACCAGCTCGATGGCCGCCTCTCCGGGCGTGAGCCAATCCCCCGGGTCGACGTAGATTTGGGAGACGACCCCTTCGAAGGGCGCGTCGATGCGGTGGCGCTGAATCCGCTCGGACAGCGCGGCGATGCTGGCCCGAGCGGCGCGACTCTGCGCCTTTAGTCGGTCGGCCTCGACCTCTTCGCGTTCGAGCTCGCCGGGGGAAACGACGTCGTCCTTGGTGAGCCTCCGAAAGCGGGTGCTGCGCCGCTCGGCGTACTTCTGCAGGACCTGGATGCTCTTGCGGGTCGCCGAGGCCTCGCCGAGCTCCGCGCGGGCGAGTCGGTCGTCGAGCGTGAGGAGCCGCTGGCCGGGTTGGACGCGGTCGCCTTCAGCCACCTCGAGCTTGAGGACGCGCCCGGCCTCGCCCACCGTCAACGACGCGTTCGCGATCGCCCGGATCTCGCCCTGGTAGCGGCGCTCCGCCTCCAGTGCGTCGGCGGTGACGACGTAGGTGACCACCTTGGCGGGTGGAGGAGCGCGCTCGGCGCCGGCAGGCTTGACCGCATCGTCACACGCAGCCGTCGTCACCACGACGGCGACGCATAGAGCCGTGAAGCCCAGTCGGGCCGAGGGGCGGTCGAGCACCACGCAGCGCTTAAGGTGCAGCCGAGCACTCGTCAACTCGGCTCGTTCCCCCGCCGGGCGGGCGACACGGCCGTGCCCGGCGAGCGCTCGATCTCCGCCGCGCAGACCGACTCAGTACTGGTCGCGCAGATGCCGAATGAGGTCGGTGGAGGTCACGATCCCCTTCAGGTCGCCTTGCTCATCCACCACGGGTAGTGCGTGGAAGCTGCCATCACAGAGGGCATCGGCGGCCTCCCGCACCGTGGCACTGGGCGTGAGGGTCTGAAGATCGGTCGCCATGAGGGTCTCGATCGTGAACTGGTGGTCGAGGTAGGCATCCATCGAACGCTGATCGGCACCGGTGCCCTCGACGCTCACCGCGAGCATGTCCGAGGCCGCGATCAGGCCGAGCAGCTTGGTGCCCGACACCACGGGGATGTGGTGGAACTTGTTGTCCGCGATCACTTTGCGCACGTCACTCGGCTTCTGCTGGGTGTGCACGGTGACGGGGTTCTCGGTCATGATCTTCGAGACGGGCTCGTTCTTCTTCATGCGCACAGGCCTAGCAACATGCAGGCCGTTCGCAGAGGGTCGCTCTTCGGGTCAATTCTCGCAGTTTGGCGCAAAATTTGCCGCCTTCTTGCCCTCAACAAATGCATAATTTGCGCACATGGCCGTCGTGACGGTGATTTAGCCCTGGCGCAGATCCTGCTGGGCCAGGGCTCATGAAGGACGCACCCATCTCGGATTTCATGACCGCATCGCCCCACACGGTAGGCGCAGAACAAACGATCAGCTTTGCCCTCGACTTGATGGGGGAGCACGGTTTTCGCCATCTCCCGGTGCTCCACGGGGGCGAGCTCGTGGGGGTCGTGAGCGATCGGGACCTCGGACTCATCGCCGGGCTCGACGACATCGACCCCGCCGAGACGAAGGTCGAGGAGGCGATCACTCAGGTCCCCTATCGCACGACCGGCGACGCCAAGCTGTCGGCCGTCCTCGCCGAGATGGAGGCGAACAAGTACGGCTCCGCCCTCGTCGTCGATGGGAATCACGTCACGGGGATCTTCACGACCCACGACGCCGTATCCCTGCTCGCCAAGGCCCTCGGTTGAGGGCTCGTTGAGACCCCTGCTCATCGATCGCGTGTCTCCGCCGTCACATCCATCGTCGCGCCGCACTACCAATCATGGGGGTCGCTGCGTGGCGATCTCCCCAGAAGAGCACGAGCACGAGAAGGAGGAAGAATGACGAGAGCGCGTATCGCATCCGTACTGCTGAGTCTGTCGCTTGGTCTGTGCCCGCAGCTGGCCGTCGCGAAAGCGGGATCGGACAAAGCCGGGAAGGACCGACCGGCGCCGCCGAGCAAGGACCGCGGGAAGAACAAGCCGAAGGTCAAGTACAAGCGGTCGACCTGTCAGCTCTACGTCAAGGGCTTTCCCGACGGCGACCACGAGGAGGCGAGCTCGGCGCGGCTCACCATCGAGCTCAAACCAAACAACCTGACGACCAAGAAGTTCAACCGCTCGTACTTCTGCAAGCTCAAAACGAAAGACGGCGTCAAGAGCGTCATCGGCGTCAAGCGGGAAGGACCTCGGATGATCCTCATCGTCGGTGGGGGAGCAGAACACAAGATGCCGGCCGGGCACTACTGGGTCAGCACGCTGGACCAGAAGACCATGAAGCCCAACGCGAGGTACGCGTTCGAGATCGGCTCGCGCAGCTTGCTCACTAGCTTCGAGCAGGTCTCCCACAAGACTCGGGGGGGCTGACCACACGCCGCTCCTTCGCCCCGTTTCCCGGCGCCCGGTTCAGGTTGCAGGGTCGTCCACGCGCCGTCCGAGGTTGTGGCGGCGGCCTTCAGGCCGGGGCGGGAACTGGCGACGGGCGCGCCGGCGGCGGTCGGGGCGCCCGCGGCGATTGAAGTCAGGGTGCGCAAAGAAGCTCTGCAGGTCGCCGAAGCGCTCGGAGCCGCCGTCCGTGAGCTTGTCGTGATGGACCGCGCAGAGCAGCATCGGGCGACCGGCGATGACCACGCCGATGAGGTCTTCGGTGTCGGCGCACACGGCACAGCGCTGGGCATCGGAGATCGGCATGCTCCGATTTGAAGAGGCCGTCGGCCGTCTGGCCAACTTTTTTACCCTTGTGCGAGCGAGCTCACGCCATGGCCTTCACCCGCTGCTCGATCCAACGGATGACGTCGTCGCTCCGGCGCTTGCCCTCGAACTGGCTCAGCTCGCGGATGCCGGTGGGGCTGGTCACGTTGACCTCGGTGAGGTGCTCACCGATGAGGTCGAGCCCCACGAAGTAGAGGCCGTCGGCCTTCAGCCGGGGTCCGATGTCCGCCACGAGCTCTTTCTCACGCGGCGCGAGCTCGGTGGGAACCACGCTGCCCCCCACGTGAATGTTGGATCGTAGGTCACCCTCGGGGGGAACCCTGAGGATGGCCCCGAGGGGCTCGCCGTCGAGCATGATCACGCGCTTGTCTCCCACCGTGACCGAAGGCAGGTAGCGCTGCACCATCGCGAGCTGCTTTCCTTCGAGGGTGAGCAAGTCGACGATGGCGCGTGCGTTTCCGTCGTCGCTCTTGAGACCCACCACGCCGAATCCACCGGCACCGTCGAGGGGCTTGATGACGCCGCGCCCGCCCGCCTTCTCGACGAAGGCGTGGATGGCATCGCGATCGCTGGTGACGATGGTCTCGGGCATCCACTTGGCGAAGTGGAGCGCGTAGAGCTTCTCGTTGGCGTCGCGGAGGCCCCGCGGATCGTTGACCACCAGGGTGCGGTCCTTCACCAGCTCGAGGATGAGGCTGGCGTAGAGATAGGCCGCGTCGAACGGCGGGTCCTTGCGGATCATGATGGCGTCGACCTCGGTCAAGTCGATGAAGCGACGCTCCCCGACCAAGGACAGGCCATCCGAGGCGTACTTCACGTCGCGCACCGGCGCCTGTGCGCGACCGCCGTCCGCACTGACCTCGTGTATGAGGCAGTGCAGACAGCTGTGGCCAAGCTCTACCGCCGCCTGAACGAAGCCGAAGGTCGTGTCCTTCTGCGGGTCCACCCGGTCGAGGGTGTCCATCACGAAGAGGATGCGCATGGCGACTCCGTAGCTCTGCCGGCCCCGCGGGGCCACAGGCGAAGAAGCTCGCCGCCGACGCCTCGGGCTGATTGCGTTATGTCAGGGGCGCATGTCGCGCGCCCTGCCGTCCCTGCTCCTCGCCCTCGCCGCCTGCGGTCCGGCCCCTCCGCCAGTCGCCGCGCCGGCCCCCGTCCCCCGGACCACGGCCACGGTGCCCGCGCCACCGCCGGTGGCGCTGCCCGCCTTCGTGGTCGCCACCGACTGTCCGCCCGCCACCCGAGCCGCCGCGAAGGTGCTCGCCGAGGGCGGCCACGCGGCCGACGCCGCCATCGTCGCCGTCTTGGTCGCTGGCCTCGCTCACCCCTCCTCGAGCGGACTCGGCGGCGGTGGGGTCGCGATCGTCTTCGACGCGAAGACGGCGACGGCCAGGGGCTACGACTTTCGCATCACGGCGCCCGATCCGCTGCCCGAAGGCTCCCTCTGGGCCCTGAGGGGTTCGGCGGAGGCGCGCGTCGGACACCCCGGTGAGCTGGCCGGGCTGACCTCGCTGCAGGGTCATGCCACTCGCCCCTGGGCCCAGCAGATCGACGATGCGGTCACGACGGAGGCGGCGCTGGAGGTCACACCCCATCTCTCGCACGCGCTCACCCTCCATCCCGAGCTGGGCGCCGCGTTCGGCCTCCCCACGGGGCGCGTCGTGGCGCCGGGAACCCCACTGCGGCGACCGAAGCTCGTGGCTACGCTGCGGCGGCTCACCGACCTCGACGCTCCCCTGCCCCCCTCGATCGCGCCCGGCCCGGTCGCAGAGCTCCGGTTGCTCGAGACCGTGCGCGACGGGCGCCGGGTGCTCACGGTGCCGACGGCCGGGGGGCACGTGCTCTGGGAGAGCCTGGAGCTGCTTCCTGCGAAGCTGCCCGCCGAAGCGGCCGACCGTCGTCACCTCATCGCCGAAGCCTTCGGCCTCGCGGTGGAAGACCGCATGCGCAACGCCGGCGCGGGCGGTGCGCTCCCCCTGTCGCCCGCGCAGCTCGCAGCACGCCGTGCGCAGCTCGATCCACAACGGCACCGCGCCATCCCCTCGGCGCCACACGACGAAGGCGGCACCACCAACATCGCGATCGTCGACGCCGACGGGAACGCCGTGGTCTGGTCCAGCTCCCTGGGGCACAGTTTCGGGGCCGGGATCGTCACCAAGGACGGGGTCGTGCTCAACGACGGGCTGAGCCTCTTCGCCCGCCCGGCCGAGCGGCGGCGCTTCGGCGATGCCAACGCACCGCGCCCGCGAGCCGCCCCTGCGGTGAGCCTGGCGCCCACCCTGGTGCTCTCGGATGGCGGGGTGGCCTTCGCGCTAGCCGCCTCGGGCGGCGAGCACGTCCCCACCGCCCTCGCGCAGGTCCTGCTCGGTCTCGACACCGACCATCCCGTGGCCGCACCGAGGCTGCGAACCCCCGTCGCAGGCGGCCTCTGGCTCGAGCCCTCCGAGGCCGCACTCGCCCCTTCGCTCCGGGCCCGGGGGCACCACGTCCGCATCGACCTCGTCGATCACAGCGGGGTGGTCATGGTGGCCGTCGACGGAGAACATCGACACGGCCGGGTCGACCCCCGCCGCGGTGGCGCGAGCGCGGTGTCACCGCCGCCGGCCACGTCCGACTGACGCATCGCTCCCTTGTGAGCGTCCGTCGCCGCGAAGTAGGCTCCCGAGCGCATGGCCACCGATAGCCGCCGTCCGAGCCGTCGCGCCCGCGCGACGCGACGCGCCCGCGCCGAGGCGAGGCGCGACGAGCGGCTGCGCCGGCGACGAGCGGCACGACAACGACGTGCCGAGACCCGGCTGCGACGCAAGGAGACCCGCAAGACCCTCTGGGAGGAC
>JGI12210J13797_10561769_pt1 | contig 12752 bp, 9 predicted proteins | sample ElkSlonscriptome_3_FD_13797 | JGI IMG/M metagenome (IMG submission 13797) | reverse complement strand
GAGTGCTTTGCAATCGAGATTCGTCGATTCCTGGCTCGCCGAACTCCTGCAAAGCATCTCGCACTTGTTCAATTTGGTTGTCCGTTCCTCGGACGATGATGGAGCGACTGGCCAATTCAGCTCGGACCATCGGCCGTTCATCGCGATCATCGTTCGAAAACATTTCATTCAAAAACGAAGCCACGGCTGATGGATTCGATCGACGCAGCGGGATTACTTCCACATCACGTTTTCCGCCTTCGTTGACATCCAAAATCCGAATTAGCCGCTCGACTTCGCGGTGTTGCTGCTCATCACCAAAAACGTGAATCGTGTCTTGGCGTCGGTCCTCATTGACAATGACTCCTGGCATGAGAACATCGATGGTCTTCGCGACTTCACCCTCATCAGCCGACACCATCCCATAGACACGCAAATCGGGCTGGTTGCTCGATACCAGAGCGGGCGTCGAGCTTCCCGATGGAACATCGATTGATTCGAGCACGTCCTCGACCAAACCGAGGCCTTCTGGGGTGGCGGTTACCAACAGGGTGTTTGTTCTTTCCAGCGACGATACCTGCATGTTCATCGCGACACGTTTGAGTAGCGGGATCGTCGGCGCCGCGTTCTGATCGCGATCACGGTCGTTATCACGACCACCACGTTCTCGATAAAATCTCATTCGGTCCATGTCGGACCTGGCTCCACTAACATTTCGCGCGGTGCCCGGACCTTCTACCCCAAACAAATTTCGGATCTGTCTTTCCGCGTCCGCCACAGGAAGAAACTTAATCGGGTAGGATCGAAAATCGAGCTTGTCATCCGTCACAGGCGGCCGGCTGACGCTTAGGATATCAAGAGCTTGGCGGAGTCCGCTACCGAAGCCACGCAGCATGATCGATCGAGATGAGGGAAGCGGCGTTGCCTCTCCGAACGGACCTAGCACATCACCGACCTCTTCGGCAGCCGCATCAGGCGTAATTTCCTCCACCGGCACGATGACACGAACCAAGTCGTTCTCACCCAAAGAATCAAGTTTCTCGACCGATACCGTTGGAATCAAGTTCGACAGCATCTCGTTGTCGGTCGCTAGACAGACGAGAAACTTATCACGTCGCAGCAGCACATAGCCACGCGGGAGCAAATAGCCATTGAGAATATCGATCGCTTCCTGAGGCGTGTGCATTCGGTTATCAAAGTAGCTGAAGTCACCGGGTGGCGTATCGGACATATCCAACGTCAGTCCCGCCCACTGTGAAAATTCGCGAAGCACCTCCGACCACGCCGCGTTTTGGAACGTAAAACGGACACGATCGGGTGAGGAACCCAAGTCGATCACCGAAGCAGCTTTCGTTACGGCATTCTCCTCTAAAACGCTAGACTTCGTTGAATCGGTAGACTCGACGCGAACGGCTGCATCAGAGGTCGCTTCTTGCGCCTGGCTAGTCGCTGTTCCAAACAGGCAAGCTGCGAAGACAAGCAAGCGGCAATCATAAAACGAGTCGATTCGGCAATGAAGTTTCATATTCATATGGGAAGGAAAACAAGGATTATTGGCGGGCGGACGTTTGCGGTCGACTCTTCGGTAGATCCACGATGACATGTTAGTCACCAAGGGAAGAACGTGACGCCTGTTCACTTTTTCAGGCATCTCATGCTTCAGCTTATTCGCAGAGATGCCAAACCCAAGCGTAAACCGATGAATTGCTTCGAATCATTCATTCGCGGTGGTACCTTGGTGGTAACGCATTTGACAGGCATACTCGACACAACGAGCTCACCGACTCTTCTTCAAGAGCTTGCTTGTAGCACGCCGATGCTGTTAGGAACGGCAGTGCCCAACCCAAGGAACTTGGCCGCCGAAAAAGTCACCGGAGAGACTGCTTGTGAGTACCAAAACGAACGACGACGCAGACGACGTCTTACCACGACGCTGTGAAACATCGGGGCTTCAAACCTTGCGACTGCGAGATGATCGCATTGTCGAAACGGTTTCGAAGCTACAGATCCGCGTTAGTGAACGTTTTCCTGAATCGGGGCTATCCAACCTGTGTGCCCATTTGAATCACGTTGCGTTGTCGGCGGCCGAACGGTCCGTCTGGATCGGGCAACCGATTTTGTGGATTCGGGTGGTAGGGTATTCCTTGGCGATCGGCTTGATCGCTGTGTTGATCGCGATAGCGGCTCATGCCGCACAACTGCGTACCGATGGCATCACCTTTATTGATTTCATCCAAACGTTTGAATCGGGAGTGAACGAGATCGCGTTTGTCTGCATAGCGATCTATTTCTTAACCAGTCTTGAGACTCGGATTAAACGACGTCGTGCGCTGGCCGCCGTCCACGAATTGCGTTCGATTGCGCACATCATCGACATGCACCAATTGACCAAGGACCCCGAACGAATCCAAGTCGACTGGCAAGCGACGGAGAGTTCACCGCGTGCGACCATGACGCCGTTCTTGCTAAGTCGTTATCTCGATTACTGCAGCGAAATGTTGTCGCTAATCGGAAAGATCGCGGCGTTATATGTCGAGCGGTTCGATGATGGTGTTTCGGTCGCTGCGGTCAGCGAAGTGGAACAATTGAGCACCTCGTTGAGTCGTAAGATTTGGCAAAAGATCATGATTCTGAATCAATCGCGACCTTCTCGCTTTGAATGATGCCCTATCTGACCGATCCGGGAACGAACTCAACGACCAAGTTTAGTTCCCCCGAATCTGGCGCGACCCCTTCGAATGCAACCATTTGGGTGCCTGGATTTGGAGAATCCCAATCGTGACGGGGGCTCTCGGTGTCGATTGTTTGCCATTTTGCCGATGAAGGACTATGAATCCTCATTTGCAATGTTTCCTCTTTTTGAGAAAGTTGGATTGCGTTTGACGGACTTTGACTGTTGAGTTTCGCATCGGTTACCATTCCCCAGCGAACTATTGATCCCGGTTTGATTCCCTTGATGGTGTCTTCGACGGTCACGATCCCGGTGGGGTCCATTTTGAAACGACGATGAATCAACGTGGCTTGACCACGATAGACGTCCGTCAGGTCAATGACCGTAAAAGCGTTGCTTGGATCATCGCTAAAATCGATCACTTTGGCAAAGCCTGAGGCATTCTGTCGTTGTCCATCAATGACAAGCGTATTGTGACCATCGTTGCGTTGGCGAAAAATCGTCCAACGGTCTGAATCCTGATCTCGGCTCCACAAATTCATGCCACGTTCTTCGATACCATGGTATCTTTCAGCTCCTAGATCGACAGCCCAACGCACCCCATCCGCATCGAGCACGAAGGAGCCAATATCCATTTGACCGTGGCTCGCCGAGGGTGAGCCCGCCTTCGTGCCCAAGAAAGTTGCTGGACGTTTCGTCCAGTGACTGCGGTGGATGGTAATGGGTACAGCTCCCTCGCTGCTAAAGTGCAACGGCAATGATTCAAATGGTTCGAGAAGACTCGCTTCAACGATCTCGTCATCCATCCATACAAGTGCCAACGGCAACAAGCGATTCGCTCCGGTTCCCGCGTTGCGTTTATCCAATTCGCTGGCAAGTTCCGTCATTCGAAATGCTTCGCCTTGCAAAGAGGCGGGCGAATGGTATCGAGAGGCGAACCAAAACAATGATTCCTGAGGTCGTCGCCCCGCACCGCCGTCGGCATAGTTGAACGTCAATCCAGATGGCCCTGTCACCATTGCTAGGTATTTGCCTGTTTCAGCAAATCCCGGAGCATGACTCAGTCCAAAATCGGTTTCTAAAACCGACTCTAGTGCATCGATTAGCACCACGTTGAACCCGATCCCATAAGCCCAATAGCCGGGTCCCTCAGGATAACTTCCCTTCGGTGCGATGGCACGCATGGAAACCGGCACATTGGTGACAGCGCTGTGGACCGTTTTGGCTGCCAACTCAGGATAGTCGTCCATGACGGCCAATGCTCCAGCAACCATTCCGGCATGACACACCTGTCCCCAATTGTTACTCGCTCGGACCCAGCGATTGTGCTTTGTTGTCCAAGGCAGCTTGAGCCCCTTTTCAACAATGGCTGAAGCGATCGAATGCCGTGATTCGACGCTAAGTTCATCGTAAAGCCAATCATAACCAATCGCGAGTGCAAGCGTCATCTCGGCGACATCAAGATAATGATCCGGGTTCCAGTCAGAGAACGCAGCGGCTGAGAGCATTTCTTTTTCACAGCGATCGACAAACTTGACGTCGCCGGTAAGGTGAAACGCAGTGGAGAGAGTCGTCACGCGATCGAGACACGTTCGTGATTTTCCCAATAATCGCCGCCCCTCGAGTTGCCGTGTAATCGGGGGAACCGCATCGAGGTAACGAGCTTCTTGAACCACCATGTTCGCAAGCGTCTTCTTAAGAGAGGAGGCGTCCGATAAATCGGATAGTCGAGCGAGTTTTTTTGCATCTGCAAACAAACGAGGATGAGGTTTTGAAGCCGCTTCCATACGATCACTCACCACATTCAAGGTGACATCGGGCGGATAGGAAGCACTGGAGTCAGACGTCGCTTGCGCAAAGAGCTCCGAAGCTAATAGGGACGTCAGCGTTATCAGAATCAGAGAAACGAAACGATAGGCGGGGGAGAACATGGTTCATTCGGTGGGTGGGAGGGAGGAGGTGAGCGAAGTATCATTCTAAGCCCAACCGACCGAGATGTCCAATCCAGAGAACCCCCGAGCGATCAATCGACCACGACGGTTCGTCTAGATGCAGCTTGTCGCATCCGTTCTAGACAGCGGTTAAAGAGTTGAACGGTCCGGGTGGTGCTAAGCTTGATTTCATCTGCGATGACGTGAAACGCAGCTCCCCCCGTTGACCGACCAATCCCGAATCGTGCCATGACAATTCTTCGGTCGCGGTCGTCGAGTGATTGCATTAGCTCATAAACTTGCTCTTTCGCTTCGTTTGCCTCGAACTCCGTACGGTCTGATTCTCCCGCGTCGCCGTCACACGACGCTAAGCAATTCTCTCCGTTAACGACTAGCTTTGCCCGCAAGCGGTTCTCACGTCGATACAAACCGTAAATCGACCGTTCGATTGCTTGGTAGGCATAAGTGCTAAGTCGGGTACCACGGCGAAAATCAAAACCTTCAATCGCTCGCATCAGAGCTTCGTTGCCGACGCAAACGAGTTCCTCGAACGACTCACTTGAGGGCGTAGCGTGGCGTTTGGCAATCGAGACAACCAGCCGCAAGTTCGACTCGATCAAGAAGTTTCGCACCTGGTCGATACTCTCTTGCAGTGCCTTTAGCTCCTCGGTGTTCCGCGCTTGATCTTTCTGCGCTTGATCGGCAGCGAATTTGGAGTTCTGCTTCGATCGGTCCAACAAGAACTTCAAGTAATTCAGCTGCTTGAAACAATGCTGTTCTTGCTCGGGGGAAAGGACTTGCATTTGCCATAAGTGATTCAAGTAGGCTGGCAATCCGCTCGGAGGCGTCTTGGGGTTCGCTTGCGGCGGCGCCAGCGGCATCGCTGCCATGAATGTTTCATCAGCTCCTTCCTCAGCAAATTCTTTGATAAAAAAGTAAGTCGGATCGGTCTCCTCTGTGGCTCTTCTTTTGACCTGCTGCAAGCCGTTCACGTCAGAATGCGGATGGCGTTTGGCGAGAATCATGACCAAGTCCCTCAAGAAGCAATGGAGTGTTTCGACGAAGTAGAAGCAAGAAGTCGACGATGGAATGATTCACGGAATCTACCTTCGTGCGATTGGTAGGAAGGGGCAACCTGCTGCGTTTTTCTAGTTAGATGATGGTAGGCGGACCGTGTGGAGATAGGCAAATAGAAAGAACCGTCAATTTGCATTGAAAAATACTAACATTGAGAAAAACCAATCAAATTCTACTTGAAATGAATTGGCCGATTGACTGAATCGGACGTAGAATTGAGGTGGCTTTCGATGTTCGAAATGCCCTTTTCAATGAACCCATTTGCGAAGGTAAACCACAATGATGCTCTCGACCCATTTCGGAAACCTGGAAGCTTCACCTTCTGTTCGAAGAGATGTAGAGGATTTACTTCTAGCGGCTGTCGATCGATTTCGCTCGCGAGTGCGAACGGTGAACGTCAGTGTTACGGATGTAAATGGTCCGCGAGGTGGGATCGACAAGAAGTGTCGTTGTGTGGTGCATCTGAAAAAGATGGCACCAATCGTGATTGAAGATGCTGACCACAATTATCGCAACTTGTTCAATCGAGTTGCCGAGCGAGTTGCCTACACGCTAAGCCAAAAGGTGGATCGAGTGCAAAAGAAAGGTCGTTCGAAGAAGTCGAAAGAGAAACCGAAGGGGCTGGCACTCAGCTCGCAAGACCAATAAGTTTTGATCGGTTGGGCGATGGCCTGCGAAGCGTATCAGCCGCGCTGCCTGTTAGCCGCGCTGCCTGTTAGCCACGCGGTCAAACGACAAAAAAAGGACAGGCCTTTTGGGGCTTGTCCTTTTTGTTTTTTCGAGGGCGTTGTTAAGTCTAATACTTAAGTTGGGCACCGAAGTTGAAGCCGATGACAAAGAAGTCGTCGTCGTTATCAACCGTTTGGAAGGAACCGCGTGTGATCACTTGCCTCGCTTGATCTTGAGCGTTGGCGACTCCGGTCACATACCAACCTTCCACGCCAGCTCGCATCGAGAGCATTTGGCCAACATCGTATCGGTAACCTGCACCGAGTTCGAAGACTCCTGCGAGATCGCTATCGTCCGAATCGGAGAAGGGTTGGAAGGTCTGCGTTCCTGCGACGTTCTTGAGCCCACTAACATTCGATTCAGCAAAATTGATATATCCGCCCGCTCGGCCTCGTAAATCCATGTAGCCGTGGCAGGAAACGGGGAACAGCATATCCAAGCCAACTTGCAAGCCGTACATCGAATTGTCGGTTTCGCTAATGAAGCTACCCGCGGCGCCAGGTTGGCTGAAGGAATATCGGTAGGTTTCATCGTAGTCGATATAGCGACCACCGAAGAGGACTTTTGCGACTTCCCAACCTATCAGTGTCTTATTCGCTTCGAGGCTCCAGAATTCAGCATTGTATTCGGTTTGCTCGGAGTTGACATTGGTAAAGTCATCGAAGAACGGTCCAAGCAGTGAATCGGAAGAGATTGCACCACCGGTCCCAGCAAAATTCAGTGCCGGGCTTAAGGGGCCGCCCGTTGCCAAGTCCCACTCAAAAGGACCGACATAGGTCGCTTCCATCCCGTGAACACAATCGGGGACCGATCCGATGGTTAGCCGGGTGCCCCATTCGAAGTCAAAATCGTCACTTCGGAAACTTTGGCCAATCAAAGGACGCGCATCGCCTTGGTGTTGCATGTAGAGTGCTTCGACTGTGACAAAACAGTAGGGATTACAGGGCGTTCCACAACCGGAGAAGCCACCGCTGCCGAAGCTACCGCCGCCACCGTATTGATTGCCAAACCCGCCGTAGGAGCTGCCGCAGTTGCCGGTGCTGCATGAGTCGCCGTAGCCGCCACCGACGATGCCGCCGCAAGAACCGCCACAGCTTGTTCCGCACGATTGACAACCGGTTTGCATGACCGAGCCGACAAGGTCGCTTTGCGGAATGCTGCCGACGGTCGCCACCCGGCTAGCACTTGCTGCGGTAGGAACGCCATCAGCCGTCATTACTTTGTACTCTCGGTCGCCGTGAACGATCGACCGGGAGCCATCCGCTTTGGTCGATTGAACCGAAGCAGACGGGTTCGGTGAACCGAGTGCTTTCAGGTTGGCGTTTTGCCCCCAAGCTGTGCTGGACGCGAAACCACTTGTTAGTAATGCACCGGCCATCAACCCACACGTCGCAAACGTGCGAGCGGCTTTGCGACCGAAGCGTTGTTGAATTGAACAGATCTTCATGATCGAACCTCGTAGACTCGAAGTGCCATCGATTGGCACCGCTGGGTGTGACCGGTTGGCAGTAGTTTGGATAAACGAAAAACAGTAGAGTTGACGAAACGTTAACGCACGCCGAGTTCATCGCGAACGGGAACTAAGCAGGCTTTGCGAACCATGCGAACAATTTGCTTGGCCGATGCTTCGCTATCACAGTTGCCTGAGATGACCAATTCGCTGTCCTGCATGTGGACGTCGACTTGAGCACTAGGAAACGTTTTGGCTATCGTTCGATTGAGCACACTGACTTTGTCTCCGACGGAGTCATTGGTCGCCGCCACTGCGTCTTGAACGTGGATATCAAATTGTCGAACCTTGGTTGGCATGTTTGTGGCCGTGTCGGCCCAAACCACCAACCGCGTCACTCCGCTACCCGCTCCGATCAATTTGATCTGGCTAGACCCGGAAGTGAATGCTCGGCAGATGTTCGGATTTTGAACACTCACTCGGCGAAGCTCACCCTCGACCGTTAAGGAACGGACTTGTGCAAGATTAATGTAGAGCGGTATGGGTTGGCTTGATCCAGCCGCGGGCATTTTGGCATCGCCCATGTCCAAGACGACGCGAGCGTTCGATTGAGTTTGTGATGCGTCCAGATTATTAGTTTGGGATCCGTCCAACTGCGGTGCAACAACTGCCGTGACCACCGGCCTCACGATCGAAGCGGTTGGATCGAGCGGGCCACGCTCGGAACCGAGTGGTACTGACTTGACATCGACCGGTGGACGGTAGCGTTTCTTGCGTAGACTTGCCGTACGCGAGTCGCTACTGACAACGTTGGTTTCATCAATGTGCGGAACGAGGTCGATCGCGATCGGCTTGGCCGGATCATGACTTTGGATACGCTCACTCGTTTCAAACGGTTGCAGATCCGCGGGAGCGGAATCGGCAATCACCTCACTACTGAGCTCATCCTCTTCGTTGAGCATGAGTTTGAGCATTGCCATTTCTTCTTCGCTATATTCACCGCCGCGCTCGATCACCACTGGTTCGGGTACAGCCGGTTCGGGCATCGGAGCTGCTTCAACTGCTTGCTCGGGCACGACTCTTTGCTCTGCTTCGCTAATCGCGGGCAAGGCATCTTCGTCGTCGCTCATCGAGAACAGGATTGGCTGCGACCGGGTGACAAGCTCGTCCTCGACTAGCTCAACCGTTTCCACCGGTTTTGACTGTATTTCTGCCGACGTGCAAGCTTTCACTTTGGCTGGCGGACGGAAACTCAGTTCGGAAGAATCGCTGAAAGTCGGACCGTCGGGTTCCATCAGTTCAGCAGGAACCAATTCACGATTTTCGTGGTGCTCCGATGCCAACATCGGATTCGTTCGTACGGGAGCCGAAGGTGGCATTTCAATGGTCATCGCCGATCGACCATCGCTCGGCAACTTGGGACTGCCGATCGGATGCAAGCCAATCGCCGCACCGATCGGTTTGAGCCGTACCGCCGATGCATCGTCGCCCGATAAAATGTCGCCCGAGGCGAGCTTGATCAGCGGATCAACTTGAACGGCTAGTTCACCACAGTATGGATTCACTTGGATATCCGTTCCCGAAACCTGGGTGACCGGGAATGGTTCCATTGACTCGATCGGCAGTGGCGGCAGCATCCGCACCTTGAGTGCCATGATTGGTTTGGTCGTTTGCAAGTCATCTGCGTCGTGGCGAGCGCCGATTGGCTCGGAAGCCGAAACCGATGTCCCGGCTGCGACGAGCAACAAGCTCAACATCGCACGTCGGTAATTTCGGCTCATGGTCCGTCGTCGTTTGTCCATTATTATTTTAGCGTCACGCATGCCGCTTCCTTGCGTACGAACGATCCTATCGATGGGCCCCCCTCGGCACATCGCAATCGGCCGCCCAATGCAAAATGCTGCATCCGACGTCCAGTTGCTTTATGTATCGGATACGCGCCGCTCCGACATTAACGATTCTGACGCTTCGTCCGCATCTATCGGTAAACGGAGTCCCGCCGGTCATGTCGCTGGCGTTGGATTTCGTATAGGATCACGGCGGCGGATACCGAGACGTTCAAGCTGTCGGCTGCCCCGAGCATGGGGATTCGCACCGCAGCAATTGGCTGGTTTCCAACGGTCAAGAAGTGATGACCGAGCCCGTTCGCTTCGCTTCCAAGGACGATTGCTAGCGGACCAGTCAAGTCGGTACTCCATAGCTCTGTCGACGATTCGACTCGTGCGGCGACGATCTGAATATTGTGTTCAACGCAGAACGCAATCGCCTCGTTCTCCGTTGCGGAAACGTTTGGGATGCTAAAAACGGTACCCAAACTGCTGCGGATGGCGTTCGGATTGTAGACGTCTGATCCGCCACCGCAGAGAATCACGGCATCCACGCCGGCAGCGTCCGCAGACCGAAAAACGGCACCCATGTTGCCCGGTTTTTCGAGACAATCGAGAATGAGAACAAGGGGGGTGTCGGGCAGTCGCAAATCGCTGAGCGTTTTTTTTGACTCAAAAAACTCTCCGACCGCCCCGCGTGAGTGGTCGCCGTAAGAGATTTTTTGCATGACGGAATCGGAAACCCGAATTAACTTGCTTTCGGAGACAGCCTTTTCGACCAGCGATGCATCCGCTTTGGAATCCCTGGTCGATTCGGGAATTACCAATCGCACCAGTTCCAATCCGGCCTCGATCGCTTGCCCCGTTTCACGCCATCCATCCACTAGCAGACGTTTTTCTTTGCGTCGTGTACGATTGTCTCTTAAGCGGACGAGATGACGAATGGTCGGGTTGGCGTGGCTTCGAATCACGATGTCAGGACTTGGATTCATATCAACTTAACGAGGCTTTGGCTGAAAAGGGGTCTGACCCTCTCCAGACGGGCTAACAACGATTGAAAAACGGGTGTCCTCCAAAGGGTCAGACCCCTTTTCAGACAAAGCCTAAAACAGATCGAAACGGATACGCAAAAGAATAACATGACGACGAACCAAGAAAACGTTGATCGGCCATCGATCACTGGGCCACTCACCTGCGGCAAAGTGGAATCAGGTCGCGATCAAAAAGAGTTTCTGTACTTAGAACGTGACGTCAACAAGGGGAATGCAAACTGGATACCACCATTGTGGTCCGAACGCCGCAAAATCGTCGGATTCAAACCGCACCCGTTCTACGAGGACGCCGACCGGCAAGCGTTTATCGCCCGCCGGGGTGGCCGCTGTGTCGGTCGAATTTTGGCGGTTGTCAACCATGCTCACAATCGTCGCTACGAAGAGAACCGTGGATTTGTCGGTTTTTTTGAGTGTTTCGACGATGCCGAAGCCAGTGCCGCGCTGTTCGAAGCTGCGTTTGATTGGTTGCGGACACAAAACATGACCGACGTTCGTGGCCCCGTCCACCCGAGCTTGAATTATGAAGTGGGTCTATTGGTGGACGGCTTCGATTCGCCACCCACCTTCATGATTCCCTACAACTTGCCTTACTACGAAAAGCTGTATCTCGCATCAGGCTTCGAAAAGACGCAAGATCTGTACACCTACGAAGCGCACATCGACATTTTGAGCACTCTCGATCCGAAAATTAAATTTGTCATCGAGGAATCGGCAAAGCGGTTCAATGTGAAATGCCGAATGCTCGACCGCAGGCGATTCAAAGAAGATGTACGTTCGTTTCTCGATATCTACAATCGCTCGCTCGAGAACACGTGGGGCTACGTGCCGATGAGCGAGGCGGAAATACGCGAACAAAGTGCGGGGCTAAGGCATTTGATCGTCCCTGAATTGACCAGTATTGCGGAAATCGATGGCGAACCGGTCGGAGCTGGTTTCGGTTTACTCGATTACAATGACATCATCGGCAAAATCAATGGCCGATTGTTCCCCTTTGGGTGGTTGAAATTATTGTCTCAGCGACGAAAAATCAAGCGTTTGCGGTTGATCAGTACCAATGTGTTGCCAAAGTACCAAAAGTGGGGAGTCGGTTTGGTGACCCTTTCGCGAGTCCTACCCGATGCGATCGATTTCGGTATCGAAATTGGCGAATTTTCGTGGATTTTAGAGAGCAACCAACTGTCTAAAGGCTCCGTCGAACGAGGGGGAGCGACACGCACAAAAACGCATCGATTGTACGATCGCTCGCTATAAGACCCTGGTAAGCCGCCGCCGGGCGAATCATACTCTACGCTCAACACTGTCTTTACGCCAAACACCGCTACTCTTTTGACCCGATTATGCCGGAAGTAAAAATTGTCATCACCGGAGCGGGCGTGGTATCGCCGATCGGACTCGGGCACTCGGACTTTTTTGATGCCTTACTCGATGACCGATCGGGAGTTCGTTTGTTGTCGGAGCGAGACGATGATGGGCCGAAACCACCGCCAGGATTCGATGCACCCGATTCAAGCTTCGGTGAGTTCAAAGGCGTTTGGGTCGGGGCGCCGGTGATCGGGTTTGATCCTAAGAAGTTTGTTACGCCGCGGAAGGCGATCAAGGTCATGTGCCGCGAAATCCAGTTGACGTTTGCGGCAGCGATGATGGCGGTCGAGAACGCCGATTTAGCGGACGATTTACCCGCCAATGACGAGGGGCGGATTCGTCCGAGCGAGATTGGCACCGTATTCGGCAGCGAAATGTTCTACGGACCTCCAACCGAATTGGCTGATGCGTTCCAATTGTGCCTCGAAGAAGATGGCGAAATGAACGAGTCGCAATTTGGCGAAGCCGCAATGAAAAAGATCATGCCGCTTTGGATGCTGAAGTATCTGCCCAACATGCCAGCCTGTCACGTCGGGATTGCCATCAACGCGCATGGACCCAACAACTCGATCTTGCAAGGCGATACGTCCGGCTCGGCTGCCCTTATCGAGACGATTTCGTGTATCCAACGTGGGGCAGCGAAATGGATTCTGACCGGCGGAACGGGCACCCGCA
>JGI12210J13797_10054696_pt1 | contig 12754 bp, 9 predicted proteins | sample ElkSlonscriptome_3_FD_13797 | JGI IMG/M metagenome (IMG submission 13797) | reverse complement strand
CCACACGGTCGGTCTCTAGCGCTCGGTTCATCTCGGTGTCGATACGATCCAGCGTTTCTAGCTCTTGCACGCGTAGGCTAAGTTGTTCGTCGGTTTCTTGGAACAGGCGCGTATTCTCGATCGCAATGGCGGCCTGCCCGGCGAAGGTCTCCAACACGTCCGCATCTTCGTTCACGAACAGGCTGCCGTCTTTCTTGTTCAACACCTCCAACACACCGATAACCTCATTGTTGGCAATGAGCGGCACGGCTAGCAAAGCGTCTGTGGAGAAGGAGCCATCATTACTGAGTTCACCCTCCCAGTGTTTGTCGTCGCGGGCATCGTTCACGATGATGGGCGTGGCACTGCGGGCCACCTCACCCACGACACCGTGCCCGGCCTCGACGGTTGTCCCGACGAGGCTCTCAGCACCCCCGCCAATAACCACACGGAACTCCAAGTCCTTCAGCTTATCTTTGCGATTGCTGCTGTCGTCATCTTTGGTCAGCAGCAACGATCCTGCTTCGGCCTCTAAAATGTCGACGGCGCTTTTGGTAATCATATCTGTCAGCTTGTCGATGTCGCGCTCCGACTGTAGCTGACGGCTGATTTCGTTAAGCGCCCGAAGCTGCCGCGCACGCTGGTTCGTCTCCTCGAACAGGCGGGCTTTGTCTAGTGAGGTAGCAGCCAACGCGCCGATATCGGTGAAGACTTTGAGCTGATTGTCAGTATAGGTGAAGGCCGGCTGCGATGAGCCAACGGCCATCACGCCCAGGCGCGTTTGCCCGGCAACCAGCGGAACGCCCATCCACGCCTTAACCTCCTCGTCGATGCCGCGTCGGGCCGCGTTTTGCGTTTGCACTGTGACGTTATAGTCGCTGTATCGTCTGGGCTGGCCTTCCTCCAAGATTTCCGCGTAGAGGTCGCTGCCCATCGTCCAACGACCTTCTTCCCGGTCGCGCAGTCGCTCATTAAACTCCAGGAAAAAGGCGTAGTACATCTGGTTGGCGCTGGCGTCCCGCAGGGCGATGTAGAAGTGGGGAGCCTCCACGAGTCGCTGTGTCTGCGCGCTAATGAGTTCGAGCAGGTCGTCGAACTCCACAGCGAAGTTGACCGCCTGGCTGACTTGGCTCAGCACGTCCAACTCGCTCACCCGCCGCTCTAGCGATTCGACAACCTTAGCCCGCTCGACGGAAATCGCCATCTGCGCGCTTAGGTTTTCCATAAAGCGGATGTTCTCGTAGGAGTACGAGTAGAGGCGGCCCGTGGGCGGCGGCCCGACGACCACAAAACCGTTCACGCGCTCCCCGCTGCCGCGCAGAGCAATGATGAGATGGGCTTGCAAAATATCGAGCTTGGCCTTCTCTGCGATGAGTTCAGGGCGCCAGGTTTCATCCCGGCGAAGCATGAGCGGCTCTTGCAACCGTTGCAGCAACGGCACAAGATCGCTGTCTGCATCGAACTGAATGTCAGTCTGCGGCTCCGACGAGCGGTGAGGCAGATACTCGCCGCTTTCTTCATCTGGCAAGAAGATAAACAGCCCGCGTGCGTCGGTCACGGTACGAACCCGATCTACATAAAGCTGTAGAATCTGCTCGAAGCTCTGTGTGCTGGCGACTCTATCGGTAAAGGCTTCGATTTCGTCCTGATGTTGACGCTGCTCTCGGTAGTAAATCTGGTCGATCTGGCGTTGCAGATAGGTGCGCACGGGTAAAAATAGCACCGCAATCACAAAGACCACCGTACCGACTACCAGCGGGTTGCTGGCAAGTTCGGTTGGTATCAGGTCTAGCGCGATGAGATTGATGCCGAACACCAGCAGGCCATATCCCAACACAAGCGCTGCCAGCATAATCAGGTAGGTAATTCCCTGGCCCAGCACACGCTCGGAGTCGAAGCCCCGGTACTGCAACACAGCGTAGGCCAGGCAGATAGGAATAACGGTGAAAAAGGGCAGCACCGTCGCGCTGTTAAAGGGAATTGCGAAGCCGCTGCCCGTCAGCACGCTGATGGTGCTGAGCGCCCACAAAAGCGCCGGGATGGCTGCTAGCCCCACGCCAATGATGCTGGTGTTTACCTGATCTCGGTGAATGCTAGAGACCGCGTAATGGCGTCGGAACAGCAAGCTGAGGGCCAAGGTGATATAGCAGGCAATTACAAACAGCACCGGGGTCTGCCAGGCGCTGGCAAAATTGCGCGGGTCTGCCAGGGTGTAGTACTGGAAGACGCTGAAACCGGCCACAATTACTGTCGCCACGATTGGGATTGCCAGCAACGCTGGGAAGCGATGCACCGAGGCGAACTGTGTGGGAAAAACCAGCGCCAGCAGCAAAGTCGCGCCGCCGCCGATGATGGACATTACCGACCAGACAGGAATGGGGAAGTAGGTGGTGGCGTTGTTGAAAACGCCCGCGCTAAAGACAGCCAATGCTGCGCAGAATACCGCGACCACCAGCGCAGAGGGCTGCTGGAAGCGTGCCACCAGCAACACCCAGCCCAGCATCAGCGCGATGACTCCGCTAACCAGCGGAAAGACAAAGAAGGTGAGAAAGTCGCCGTCTGGCATGGGGGCCAGGGTATAGGCAACATTGCAAGTGGCTACGTTGCCTTCCACCGGGCCGCAGGTGACATCCCCCGTTTCTGTGACTGTGCCGCCATTCGCCGGACGGGTGAAAGTCACCTCCAGCGTGTCTCCGTAGGCCATCTGGGCTGTTTCGTTTCGGATATTTGCGCGGGCGGCGGCGTAGTCATCAACAGGCAACGGCACATCGTTAATCTGCACGATGCGGTCTAACCTTTGGATGCCAGCGGCAATGCCCGCCCACTCCTGCCCGGTGAGCGACTTGTTACCGTCTACGACGACGGTGTAGGCAGTGTTGAAGCCAGCGAAGGTACGCCCGCGCCACTGGGCACCCGCCACGGAGTAGACAAGCACGATAACGGAGGCAAGTACCAGCGCCGCCACCGCCGTTCCTTGCAAAATCCGCAGCAAACGGGGGCGGGCAGAGCTAGCCGATTGAACTGGAGTACTGAGGGGAACTTGACGATTTTTTACCGCGCTCATGCAACTCACTTTCCTGCGTTATTTCTAGCAAAGGGGCTGGTTGCCGGATGCGCCACCGCGCCGACTGAAAAAAACAATGGAGAGATGATGTCTGTATCAATTCAAAATACACATTATTCTATCACAGCCATTGTTTGGGATGCTATGAATTAAGGTTTGTTTTTTGTTGAGATATGTCTGGATTGTATGCGGAGAAATGCCCTGTGGCGAAACAAACGTTTGTTACTGCTTTCCTACGAATAGGGCCTTATAAAAGGCCTAAAAGCGGTAGGACAACCCCAATCGTCTGCTATAATCGAATGCATAGGACAGTAGCGACGACAGATGCGAGGTTGATGTGCGTACTTCTCCCATCCGGGTACTGATTGCCAAGCCGGGCTTGGACGGCCACGACCGTGGGGCGAAGGTCATCGCCCGGGCACTGCGAGACGCCGGCATAGAGGTCATCTATACCGGGCTACGGCAGACGCCAGCTATGATCGCTGAGGCGTCTTTGCAGGAGGATGTCGATGTGGTAGGCCTCAGCATTTTGAGCGGCGCACACATGACCATTGTGCCGAATGTGCGCCAGGCCCTGGACGACAATAATCTCCAGGATGTACCGATTGTCATCGGCGGCATTATTCCAGAAGACGACCAGCCCGACCTAAACGCGCTGGGTGTACGAGGCATCTTTGGCCCCGGCACCCACACCGACGACATCGCCGCCTTCATCCGAGATTTGGTAGAAGACCGTGGGGCACGCTCCGACACGCTATGACGGCCCTAGCTGAAGCGGTTCTGGCAGGCAATCGACGGGCGCTGTCGCGCCTGCTCACCCACATCGAAAACGAGAACCCTATTGCAGCAGAGGCAGTAGCCGCCCTCTTCCCGCATACCGGGCAGGCCCATCGCATCGGCATCACTGGCGCGCCGGGAACGGGTAAAAGCACCCTGGTCGCCGCCCTAGCAGCGGGCTATCGGCAACGCGGCCAAACCGTCGCCGTGCTAGCCGTCGACCCAACCAGCCCCTTTACCGGGGGCGCTGTCCTGGGAGATCGCATCCGCATGGGCGCACTGGCGGGGGACAAAGGCGTATTTGTCCGCAGCGTGGCGACCCGTGGCAACCTGGGCGGTATCACCCGTAGCACGCGCCAACTGATGCATGTGCTAGACGCGGCGGGCTACGACCGAGTTATTGTGGAAACTGTAGGCGCTGGGCAAAGCGAGGTAGAGGTGGTAGATATGGCCCATACCACCGTTGTCGTAGAAGCCCCGGGATTAGGGGATAGTGTGCAGGCCATCAAAGCGGGTATCTTAGAAATTGCGGATGTGCTGGTGATAAACAAGGCGGATTTGCCCGGGGCCGTGCAAACCCGACGGGCGCTTCAGCAGATGTTAGAGCTAGGCCACCCGACAAAGACCATGACGAGCGGGCATCACGGGCCGCTGATGCAGTCGCAAACGCCTGCCCCTACCGATACCGAGTTGTGGTTGCCCCCACTGCTAGAGACCGTGTCCCCCCAGTCGCAAGGCATCGACGAGCTTATTGACGCACTCGACAGACATAGAGAGTATCTGCAGACGAGTGGATTAGGACAGCAACATCAGCAGCAGGTCGCTGCCGATGATTTTTTCGACGTTTTAAAAGAGACACTTTTCGCGGAGTTTCTATCGCATCTACCATCCGATACCCTCGCTCAAACACTCACAGATATTCAAGCTCGTAAAATAAGCCCCAAGGAAGCAGTTGACCATGTCCTCCACGAATACCAAGCACAACAGTAGGGCCACTGAGTTGAAAGAACCCTTAAACCAGGATACCGCCGAGAAAGTACCCGGTACGCTTTACATCCCACCCCCAGAAGAAAATTCAGCAGTCCGGCAGAGTACCATCAAGCTGTTTGCTGGGTCCACGTCCGACGAGATTGTCCAGGAAATCTCCGATTATCTCAACAACGTCGGTTATCTACACATCAAGCCCGGAGAATACACCAAGGCCGAGTTCGCTAACGAGAATATTTTTATCCGCCTGCAAGAAAGTGTACGCGGGCAGGATGTGTACCTGGTGCAGACGATCGGAGAATACACCAAGGCCGAGTTCGCTAACGAGAATATTTTTATCCGCCTGCAAGAAAGTGTACGCGGGCAGGATGTGTACCTGGTGCAGACGATGTGCCCGCCGAACCTGCACAAGAACATCTTCGAGATGCTGATTATGGTCGACGCGCTCAAGCGCGATTCGGCCAAGCGCATCAATCTTATCTTCCCTTACATGGCCTATGCCCGCAGCGACAAGAAAGACCAGCCGCGTGTGCCAATCACTGCCCGCATGCTGGCAAACATGATTGAGACCGCCGGGGCAGACCGTTACATGACGATAGATTTGCACTCCGGGCAAATCCAGGGCTTCTTCGATATTCCTGGCGACGCGCTCCACGCCTTCCACCTGCTGAGCGACCATGTCGCCGACATGAACATTCCGAACCTGGTTGTGGCAGCAACAGACCTGGGCTTCGCCAAAAGCGCCCGTGACTGGGCAGAGAAGCTGAACACGGAGACCAATTACATCGAGAAGCGCCGGGTTGGCAACGAAGGGTCCTCCTCTGCTCTGGCCCTGGTCGGCAATGTGGAAGGCCGCAACGTGTTGCTGGTAGACGACGAGGTGCTAACAGCCGGTAGCGTCGTCAATGCGGTCAATCTGCTGCGGGAGCGGGGCGCGCAAGACATCTATCTGGCGTTCACGCACGGTTTGCTGGCCGGCGATGCCGTGGAGCGGCTGGCACGTTGCAACTTCAAGCGTATTGTCCTCACCAATACGATTCCGGTGCCGCTAGAAAAGCGTTTGCCAAACATGGATGTGCTTTCGATTGCACCCCTGCTGGCGGAGGTTATCCGGCGGGCGCACGAGGGGCGTAGTGTGGGCGAACTGTTTAATGAGTAGCGCTGCTTGAAGGCCAGTCTCAAGGATTATGTGCGTGCGGCAGCGCTGGGGTTATTTGTCGTTGCCGTCTTTATCGGCATCCGCTGGATTGGTGTTGAGCGCTTACAAGCATGGGTAGGCCAGGCAGGGGTATTTGCGCCGCTGGTCTACATGTTTCTGCGCGGCTTGCTAACGGTTGTGGCCCCGCTGAGCAGCGGCCCGTTACAGTTGGCATCCGGTATTCTGTTCGGCTTTGTGCCGGGCGTTCTATACACGGCAGTGGCCTCTACGCTGGGCTACTGCGTGAGCTTCTGGCTGGCCCGCCGCTTTGGTCGAGATGTCGTCCGGCGTTTCGTCGGGGACAATCTCGACCAGGTGAATGAGTACATCGACCGATTGGACGGCGCGTGGAATTTAGCGGTTGCCCGCTTGGCGCTATACTTCGCTTATGATTTTGTGGCCTATGCCGCCGGGTTGTCCAAGGTCAACTTCGCGCTATTTGTCGTTGTGACTTTCGTACTGGGGCTGATCCCCACGGCGACGGTGATTGGCTTCGGGCTGCTGTTTGCGGGCGGCTTCGACCTGAGCGCGTGGCTGCCGTTTTAGAAACCCACGCTGGCAGTGTCCAGCCGCTCTAGCGCCTCGTCGGTCAACTCGAATTCCATCGCGCCGACTGCGCCCTCTAGGTGTGCCATCGTCCGCACGCCTACAATCGGCGCAGTGATAAACGGTTTGCTGAGCAGCCAGGCCAGCGCCACCTGCGTCATGGGGGCGTCGTGGGCCGTGGCGACCTCTTGCACCACATCCAGCACATCGTAGGCCGCGTCTTGCTCAATCAGTTCTTGCACCGTGCCTCGGTTGTCCGCCTGACGATCCTGCTCGCGGCTTTCGCGGGTGTACTTGCCCGTCAGGAAGCCCGCTGCTAGTGGGCTGTAGGGAATGACACCGATTTGCTGATCCAAACACAAATCGGCCAGCTCGCGCTCAACCTCCTTGCGGTGCAGCAGGCTGTAATGGGGTTGCAGGCTCTCGTAGCGCACCANGTTATGCACATCGCTGGCCCACAATGCCTTAGTCAGCCGCCAGGCGGGGTAGTTACTCGCGCCGATGTAGCGCACCTTGCCCGCTTGCACCAGCGCGTCCAACGCACTCAGCGTTTCTTCGATGGGTGTGTTCTCATCGAACCAGTGCGTTTGATACAGGTCGATGTAATCGGTCTGCAAGCGTCGCAGGCTGTCCTCCACGGCTTGAATAATGTGCGCCCGGCTCAGCCCGTCGCCGTTGGGGCCATCCCACATACGCGCCCGCACCTTGGTTGCAATGGTCACGCGCCGTCGGTCTTGTTTCTTGAGCCACTGGCCGATAACCGTTTCGGACTCGCCGCCGCTGTTACCTTCCACCCAGTGCGAGTACATATCGGCTGTGTCGAAAAAGGTAATTCCACGCTCCATAGCCGCGTCCATAATACTGAACGCCTCGCGCTTGCTCGTAGCGGCTCCGAAGGTCATCGTGCCCAGGCACAGCGGGCTGACCTCAAGCCCTGTCCGTCCCAGTCTTCTCGTTTTTACCATCGTGGTTTACATTCTGCTTTCGTCAGCGAAATATTGAGGAACATCATATAGCGGCAACCGAAATGGGGCTGATATGATAGAGGCAGTATAACCTGAGCGCCTCATTTTTGAGGCATATGTGTAGAAAATCAGTATTCCTGTTGGAAAGAGGTACAGCAGTCGATATGGTACTAAAGAAAATTCAAAACTTCATCATGGGGTCGCCCTCAGAGCGAACCCTGCGAGAGTATAAGCATGTTGTGGAAGCTGTTGGCGCGCTAGAGCCGGAAGTACAGGCGCTGAGCGACGCAGAGCTTCGTGCGAAGACAGACGAATTTCGCCAACGCCTGAAGGACGGCGAGACACTTGACGATTTACGAGATGAGGCTTTCGCCGTGGTGCGAGAGGTGGCTGTACGCACGATTGGCATGCGCCACTACGATGTGCAGATCATCGGCGGGGCCGTGCTGCACGAGGGACGCATTGCGGAGATGAAAACGGGTGAGGGTAAGACGCTTGTTGCAACCTTGCCTGTCTACCTCAACGCGCTGGAGGGACTAGGCGCGCACATCGTGACGCCGAACGACTATCTGAGCAAGGTCGGCTTGCAGACAATGGGGCCGGTTTACCACTTCATGGGCCTCAGCGCGGCAGTTATCCAGAACACGGGCGGCAACCCGGATACCGGCTCTTTTGTCTATGACCCGGACTACGACACCGACGACGACCGTTACCAAGCACTGCGCCCCATCACCCGCCGCGAAGCCTACCAGCAGGACATCACCTACGGTACGAACAACGAGTTCGGCTTTGACTACCTGCGTGACAACATGGTGCACGATCTATCTCGCGTGTCGCAGGCCCACCGCCACTTCGCCATCGTGGACGAGGTGGACAATATTCTTATCGACGAGGCGCGCACCCCGCTCATTATCTCTGGCCCGGCAGACAAGCCCTCTGACTATTATCAGCAGTTCACGCAAATCCTCAAGCGGCTGAAGCCCAGTAGCCAGGAGAGCGTGGATAACGACGAGATCGAGCCGGACGGCGATTATGTGGTGGACTACAAAGACCGCAGCGTCTTCCTCACGGAGGAAGGTGTGGAAAAGGTGCAGAGGTCGCTGAACGTTGACGAGCTTTACCACCCAGATCACTCCGAGATGATCCCTTACTTGGACAACTGCCTACGCGCCAAAGCCATGTACGAGAAAGACAAGCAGTATGTGGTGCAGCACGGGCAGGTGGTCATCGTAGACGAGTTTACCGGGCGTATGATGCCGGGCCGCCGCTTCTCCGAGGGGTTGCACCAGGCAATTGAGGCCAAGGAGGGCGTCGAAATCCGCCGTGAGAATGTCACCATGGCGACAATCACCTTCCAGAACTTCTTCCGTATGTACGACAAGCTCTCCGGCATGACGGGTACAGCCGAAACCGAGGAAGAGGAGTTCCAGAAGATCTATGCGCTGGACGTGGCCGTCATCCCGACGCACAAGCCCATCGTCCGCAAAGACCAGCCGGACTTTGTATATGTCAATGAAGAAGCCAAGTTCCGGTCGGTGGCCGATGAAATTCGGGAGCGCAGCGAGCGGGGGCAACCGGTGTTGGTCGGTACCGCCTCTATCGACACTTCCGAGCGGCTCAGCAAGTACCTCAAGCGGGCCGGTGTCAATCACGAAGTCCTCAACGCCAAGCAGCATGAGCGCGAGGCCAGCATTATTACGCAGGCCGGGCGCAAGGGCGCGGTCACGATTGCCACGAACATGGCCGGGCGTGGTGTAGACATCTTGCTGGGCGGCAACCCGGAAGGCATCGCCCGCGAGAAGCTACGCCGCCAGGATGTAGACATCACCGAGGCGACCAAAGAGCAATGGGAGGCCGCCCTGGCCGAGGCCGAGCAGGAGACCGAAGCCGAGCGACAGGAAGTGCTCGATATGGGCGGTTTGTACGTGCTAGGCACGGAGCGCCACGAGGCCCGACGCATCGACAACCAGCTACGCGGACGGAGTGGCCGCCAGGGCGACCCCGGCGAGACCCGCTTTTTCCTGAGCCTGGAAGATGACCTGATGACCCGCTTCGGCGGAGACCGCGTCAAGAATGTGATGTCCTGGGCTAACATGCCGGAGGACGAACCGATTGAGTCCGGTGTGATTACCAATACCATCTCCCAGGCGCAGATCCGCATGGAAGGCCACAACTTCGATGTGCGTAAGCGCGTGCTAGAGTACGACGATGTGGTGAACAAGCAGCGCGAAGTTATCTACCAACAGCGCAAGGAGTGGTTGGAACTCGACCCGCCAGAGCGCCGCTCAACTTACAAGCGCATCTTGGAAGAAGTAGTGACAGACCTGCTAGACGAGTACCTAGACGAGGAAATCGCCGCCGAGGACCTGGATTTTGACGGGATGTATCGAAAGCTGCTCACGATTTTCCCCGTGCCGGAGGAAATCACGCCGGACACGCTGGCCGCTATGGACGAGGACGACATCGAGCCGCGTCTACTGGAGGCTATGGGGGTAGCCTACGACAGGCGTGTCGAGGAAATGAAAGAGGCGACCAACGACGAGACAGCCATGCAACAGGCCGAAAAGGCCGTTATGGTGATGGCGGTAGACAACCTGTGGCAGCAACACCTGACCGATCTTGACATGCTGCGTGAGGGAATCTGGACTCAGAGCTTGCAACAGCGTAATCCGCTTGTAGAATATCGCATTGCTGGGTTCGAGATGTGGCAGGATTTGCAGGACAAAATCCGCGAGCAAGCCGGGCGTAACATCTTCCGCGTGCGGGTGAATGTGCCTAAGCCGCAGCCCCGCCAAAACCTGAAGCTGTCCGGCGGTTCTTCTGGCGCGGATGCTGGCACGCAGACCGTCCGTAACAGCGACAAGGACAACATCGGGCGCAACGACCCGTGCTGGTGTGGCAGCGGTAAGAAGTACAAGCAATGCCACTATCGGCAAGATCGCAAGGAGCGGGCGAAAGTCGCCGCTCGTTAGGGCCATGTTTCCGGTTGTTGGGGCGCGGCGCTCATATGCCCCGTGCCCTGCCTATGCCAGACGCAACCGACAGCGAACCTGATACCAGCGGGGTGGGCTGGTCAAGGTTAGACAAATTGGAGAATTCTCGTTAAAATGAGAACCCAATAAGATACACCCATATTTCTCGCAAACAAAAGTTTACGGCCTATATTGGCCGAAACGCTTTGTGATGTGCAGGCGCTATCATCTAAAAAGGAGCTTCAATGCAAACTCAGGACACGTTTCCTCATGCAGCGGACAACACTACACCACAGCTAATCGAGTTCATCGACGACAAACTCGACTCACTTGTGAAGTGGGATCTTATCCAGTTTTTCTACCGGAAACCGGGTCTTATCTGTTCCGCGCCGAAGATCGCTAGCATGATTGGACGCGACCTGCGTAAAGTCGATTACGAACTCCGCGAAATGTCTCAGCGTGGCTTGCTAGACACGCGAGATAAAACCGGTGTAAGGGTTTACTGCCTTTCTACAGACGACAACACCCTTAAGATGATCGCCCAGTTTGTAAAAGCCTGCGATAACCGACAATTTAGAGAGGCAGCCATCTACCACACGGTGACTGTCACCAAACGGTAATCTATTGAGCGTCTTCTCCGTTAGCCAGGTGTTAGCGTTGTACACCTGGTTTCCGCTGGCAGTTATCCTGGCGATCTATCTGCTCATCGCTCGGTTCTATCACCGATTCTCTGGCGAGCGAACCTACTATTGGTTCTTCATCATTCCAATCATCTTCTACGGGGCGGCAGCCGTCCGCGACGCCAGCCTAGAAAGCACCGCCGGGGACCCGCTCGGTGACCTCTACGGCGTCATCGGGGGCGTGGTCATGCTTGGCCTAACGCTGCATCTCTTTTGGAAGATGACTCGCAGTAAGCAGGGATAGAGACGATGAGTTGGTTAGGTTGGGCGGGGGATGCTTGCTTGGCTGTGGCCCTAGTGCTGCTGGGGTTGCTCAGCCGACGCCTGGGCGCGGTTACGAAGGCTCCCCCGTACTACATCGGGTTGCTGGTAGCGGGGGGCTTCTTGGCGACGAGTGCTTTCGCCCAGTTTGCGAACGCGGCCCTGGTTACACCGGCAGATCAGCAACTTGCCTGGGCGCTAATTTATGAGGGCCTGCCAGCGTTCGGAATGACGGTCGGGTTGGTGTTCGCCTGGCGCTATTGGAGCTGGTTGCTGGCGGAGCGTGACTAAGGGAGCAGAGGGAGGACCCGCGTTATGGACGAACTGAGAAAGACCTTGCTAGACCGAGTGCAGCGTATGCCGAAAGTGGAGCTGCACCGCCATCTTGAGGGGTCGATGCGGCTGAGTACGCTGCTAGATATTGCGCACAAGCACGACCGCGAACTCGCCAATATTACGCTGGATGAACTTCGCCCGCATGTGCAAATGGTGCCCGGCCAACAGCTAAGCGTGGGTGTCTTCCTCGGCAAGTTCAAAACCCTCCGCCAATTTTACAACTCTCCGCAAACTATCCGCCGCATCGCCCGCGAAGCCGTCATCGACGCCGCCGAGGACAACATCAAATACATGGAGTTGCGCTTTACGCCCAGGGCACTGTGTAATGTGCTGGCCTGCGGCTATGAGCAGGCCATGGATTGGGTGTGCGACACCATTGCCCAGGCGGCCACCGACGAGGATATCACCGTCAAGCTCATCGTCTCTATGAACCGCCACGAGGGCGTAAACACCGCGGAAGAAGTAACGGAGATTGCGCTTGCTTATCAAGACCGTGGGGTGGTCGGCATCGACTTGGCGGGGGACGAAACGGCTTTCTCCTGCAAACCTTTCGAGAGGGTGTTTCGCAAGGCGCGGGCGGGTGGGCTAGCCGTTACTGTCCACGCCGGGGAATGGGCCGGGCCGCAGAGCGTGCGCGACTCGATTGACTACCTGGGCGCGGAGCGCATCGGCCACGGTATCCGCGCTAATGAGGACGAGACGCTAATCAAAACATTGGTCGATAGGCAAATTGTGCTAGAAGTCTGCCCCACCAGCAACCTGCACAGCGGCGTCGTGAATGACTTAGACCAGCACCCGCTCATTGATCTATATAGAGCAGGCATTCGCACCACCATCAACACCGACGACCCGCTCATCAGCAATGTCACGCTCACCACGGAATTGCTCGACACCATGTTTGCGATGAAGTTCACGCTGGAGCAGATCAAGCATCAAACGCTCAACGCCGTAGATGGCGCTTTCTTGCCGGACGGAGAGCGGGTCGCTCT
>JGI12210J13797_10090486_pt1 | contig 12755 bp, 12 predicted proteins | sample ElkSlonscriptome_3_FD_13797 | JGI IMG/M metagenome (IMG submission 13797) | reverse complement strand
GGCCTGGCGCCGCTCGTCGGCGGCCGGCGACGCCGGGCCGCTCGGAGCCGGAGGGCTCGCCGGTTCGTCCTGCGTCAAGGGCTGCTCTCTTCCGACCGCGACCACGAGTAGCCTGCTAGACGCCCGCGACGCGGCCAAGTTCCGAGCATGCGGACCACGGAGGCCATGGACCTAGTCCCCTGGAACCGTGATGGCTTGCAAGAGAACGGCGTCAGCGTCGGCCGTGCCAAGGCGCCCGACCGAAGGCGTAGTGGGCCTACTTCGAGGGTCGGGCAACGCGGGCATGGTCGACGGGGGCGTTGTTCTCTTGCAAGTCATCACGGTTCCAGGGGACGAGGAAGCGAGGGGTGCATCGGGGGGCCGGGGAGGGCCGATCAGTCGAGCCGGTAGATTTCCTCGACCTTCGCGAGCAGCGACTCGAAGGGGATCTCGAGGTCGTGCAGCAGGCCGTCGGAGAGGGCGTAGCACCAGCCGTGGACCACGGGGAAGCCCTTGGTCCGGTAGCTGCGCTGCACCCACGAGGTCTTGATGACGTTGAAGCACTGCTCTTGGACGTTCAGCTCGACCAGCCGCCGGTAGCGCTGGGTGTCGTCCTCGATGGCGTCCAGCTCGTCGCTGTGCGTGCGGTACACGTCGCGGATCTCTCGCAGCCACCCGTTGAGCTGCCCGAGGTCCTGGGGCTTCATGGCCGCCGCCACCCCGCCGCAGCCGTAGTGCCCGCACACGATCACGTGCTGCACCTCGAGGTGCTCGACCGCGTACTGGATGACCGCGTGCACGTTCATGTCGGTGTTGGGCACGAGATTGGCGACGTTGCGGTGCACGAACACCTCGCCGGGCTCGAGGCCCATGATCTCGTTGGCCGGGACCCGGCTGTCGGCGCAGCCGATGAACAGCACTTCGGGGTTCTGCCCCTGGGCGAGCTTCTCGAAGAAGCTGGCGTCTTGGCCCTTCTTCTTCTCCACCCACGCGCGGTTGTTCTCGAAGATCTGGTCGTAGAGTTCCTGGGACACGGCAGGGCGCACTATAGCCGGTGGGCCCGGCCGGGGTCACTCTCGGAGATCGATGCCCAGCTGCAAGCACGAGCTCTCCAGCTCGCGTCGCGCCTTGCCTCGCAGCCGCCGGTGCGCGTACTTGGCCTTGGCATCGCTCTCGAGCCGGCACCCCGCGTGACCCATCAGCTGCAGGGCGGTCTGGGTGCGCTTGAGGTCGTAGGCCGCCTTGGCGTCGCGGTAGGCCTCTGGCGGCGAGGTGAGCAGGTTGGACCGCGCCCGCTCCACCAGCCGAGCCGCCCGGGCGGCCTGCGAGGCGGACACGCCCGAGGAATCGTCGTCGTCGGCATCGGCCTCGGAGTCGCTCCCGGGAGCCGGGTCGCTCACGGGAGCCGGGTCGCTCCCGGGAGCCGGGTCGCTCCCGGGAGCCGGGTCACGCTCGGGAGCCGGGTCACGCTCGGGAGCCGGGTCACGCTCGGGAGCGGGGTCGGGAGCGGGGTCGGGAGCGGCGGGGGACGACGCGAGGTTCGTCCCGTCGGGGCCGGTCGACGGCAGGGAAGCGCCGTCTTGGCCGCCCGAGGCGTCGGCGGACACGGCCACGGTCGAGGTCCGCGGCTCGACCGCGGCGGACGAGGCCGCAGCCGGCGGAGGGGTGCGCTGCATCCATATCACCACGCCCGTGGCGATCGCCCCGCCCAGCAGCCCGGCCACCAGCAGGGACCCGAGACGCCGGGAGCCGGAGGGCAGCGCCACCGTGAGGGGCTCGGAGGAATCGGCGAACGAAGGGGGGAACGACCCGGTGGGGTGGGTCGCGGGGACGGGCGACGGCGAGGGGGAGGAGGTCGACGTGCGATCGAGGAGCGGCTTGCCGGTCGTGGTGACCTCGTCGGCGTCGGGGTCGTCATCGAAGGGCACGGGCGCGGGCGCGGCGTTGGCCGGGATCGGCGTGGGCACGCCCGGGCTCGGCATGACGAGCTTGGCCGGCAGGGCGGGCCGCGGCGGAGCATCGGCGTTGCGGGGCGAGGTGAGGGTGGAGTCGAGGTCGGCCCACGCCCAGCGCGGCACGGCCGGCGGGCGCCGGGCATGCTGGAGCCACGGGAGGGGCTTGGGCCCGAACAGGTGCTCGAGGTAGCGGCCCAGGGCGCCGGGCAGGGCCAGCAGCTGGTGGTCGCGGGCGACCAGCTCCAGCTCCTCCTGCATCTCGAACACGGTCTGGTAGCGCTCGGCCACGTCCTTGTGGAGGGCCTTGAGCACCACCCGCTCGAGCGCGGGCGGGCAGTCGGGCCGCAGCTCGCGGGGGGGCACCGGCTCGGAGCCGAGCACGGCGTGCACCGTGCCCAGCACGCTGGTGCCCCGGAACGGCCGGTGCATCGTGACCATCTCGTACAGCACGATGCCCAGCGCGAAGATGTCGCTGCGCCGGTCGAGCACCTCGCCGCGGCACTGCTCGGGCGACATGTACGAGACCTTGCCCTTGAGCACGCCCACCCCGGTGTGCTCCTTGCCCGACGCCGCCTTGGCGATGCCGAAGTCGATGAGCTTCACCCCGTTCTGCCGGGTGACGATGATGTTGGAGGGCGACACGTCGCGGTGCACGATGTCGAGGGGGTGGCCCTCGTAGTCGGTCTGCTCGTGGGCGTGGTGCAGGCCCGCGGAGCAGCCCACCACGATCTGCAGCGTCAGCTCGAGCGGCAGCGGCTCCTCCAGCCGGCGGGCGGCCGAGAGGATCGCCTTGATGTCCTCGCCGTGGAGGTACTCCATGGTGAAGAAGCACTCGCTGGCGGTCACCCCGATGTCGTGGGTGTGGACGATGTTGGGGTGCTCGAGCGTGGCCGCCACCCGGGCCTCGTCGCGGAACATGGCCGCGTAGCTGCGGTCGTTGGCTCGGTCGGGGAGCACGCGCTTGAGCACGACGATCTTCTCGAAGTCGTCCATGCCCACCGCGCGCGCGAGGTAGACCTCGGCCATGCCGCCCGACCCGATCCGGCCCAGTAGCTCGTACCGACCGCTGAGGGTGTGGCTGGGCACCAGGCGCCCGCGTTGGTCCTCGCCGCCGAAGCTCTGGGACGGATCCATCGCCAGGCTCAGGGTATGCGCAAACGCGGGACCATTCGAAGGGGTCGAGCGGCCGAGGGCGGCACCGCCCGACTCTGGTCTCGTAGGGGGGCGTCGTGCCACCATCCGGGGGTGTTCGGCGGGATGTTCGGCGGGGGGTCTCGGAAGATTGCGTGTGTGGTGGCGCTGGGGCTGGCGCTCGGGGGGCGGGTGGCCCCGGTGCGGGCGGAGGTCCCCGAGGCGCCGGCGGAACCAGCCGCCCAGCGGGCCCCGGCCGTGGTGCTGGGGCTCGACGCCGACGACGTGGTGGTGGGGAAGCGGCTCACCTCGGCGCTGCGAGAGGCGTTTGCCCAGCGGGGGCTGAGCGGCGGGAAGCCGGCCGAGTTCTCCGAGCTGCGGCTGGCGCTGGGGTGCCGCGCCGATCAGCCGGTGTGCCTGTCGAAGGGGGGCGAGGTGCTGGGGGCGCGGCGGCTGGTCTACGGCAGCCTGCGCGAGACGAAGGGGGGCACGTGGCGGCTGGAGCTGACGATCCTCGAGACCGAGTCCCGCACGGTGGCGGGGTACCAGGCCTTCGGGCTCGAGCCGAGCGTCCTGGTGCCTTCGAGCGTCGGCTCCACGGCCCAGCGGGTGGTGGCCACGATGATGCCGGACGACCCGACCGACGTGCCCGACGATCCGGCGATGGCGGGGATCCCCCAGACCGTCCCCGCGCCGGCGATCGGGAGCGAGCCGACCAAGAAGTTCGTGTGGGGGCTCGAGCGGCCGACGCCGACCTGGAAGAAGGCGGGCTTCGGGGTGAGCGCGGGGCTGATGGCGTTCGGCGCTGCCGCCACGGTGGGCATGTCGGTGTGGCTGCGAGCTCGGAACGTGGGGTTCAGGAAGAAGCTGCTCGCGGCGGCCGAAGAGAGCGTCATGGACGACAAGGCGCTCAATGACGTGCCCACGTCGCTTCCCGAGAACGTGAACCTGTGTAACTACGCCAGCTCGAGGCCCACCGATCCCGACACCGGGGAGCCGCTGGGCGAGCCCGGACAGGTGCGTAACGCCGGGATCGTCAAGCTCTGCGGTGACGCGAATGATGTTCGTCAGGCTCAGATGGGCCTCGCGATCTTCACCGGGGTCGCGGCCGCGTCCACCCTGGCCTTTACCGTGTTGTTGTTCGTCCACCGCAACGCCCGCAGCGCACGCGTGGCTCGGGCCTGGCGTCGCCGGGGCCTGCAGATGGGCGGGGCCCCCTCGCCGGGCGGTGGTGGGTGGCTGAGCCTGGGCGGGCGTTTTTGACCGATCACCGGGCGTCGATGACGGTCGGGCTCGGGTTCCTCGGGGTTCGGCGTCGTGACACCATGCGCTGCGTGCGGACACTGCGAGCCCGAGGGGGAGCGCTGGCGCTGGCGCTGGCGATGACGGTGACGATCCCGGCGGGCTCGGCCCGTGCGGCGCTCGGCGAGCCGGCGGTGCCCGAGCCGGGCGCAGCCGGGCCCGCGGTGCCCGAGCCGGGTGCGACCCAGCCGGGTGCGATGCAGCCCGAGGCCACCGCGGTGGTCGGGCTGGACGCCACGAACGTCGCGGTGGGGGCCCGGCTGTCCCAGGCGCTGCGGCGGGCGTTCGCCTCGCGGGGCCTGAGCGGGGGCGGCGAGGCCAACCTCTCGGAGCTGCGGCTGGCCCTGGGCTGCCGCACCGACGCACCCGCCTGCCTGGCCCAGGGCGGCGAGCTGCTCGGGGCCCAGACGCTCGTCTACGGCACGCTGCGCGAGGGCGAGGCGAGCTGGGACCTCGAGATCTGGATCGTCGAGGTCGATCCCCCCACCGTGGTCGAGCACCAGATGCTCTCGTTCGGCCGGGCCGAGCTGCAGCCCAGCCAGGTCGACACCACCGCGCGGCGCGTGGTGGAGCGGCTGCTGCCCGCACCCGACGACGAGCGGCCGACGGTCGAGTCGGAGCCGGGGCTGGAGCCGGTGATCGAGTTCGAGCCGGAGCCGAACGCCGAAGAGGGCGCGTCCGGCCGGCTGGTGTGGGGGATGCAGCGGCCGGTGCCCGCCTGGAAGAAGGCCGCCCTCGGGTCCTCGGCCGGGGTGGCGCTGGTGCTGGGCGGGGCGTGGGTGGGCATGCAGGTCTGGCTGCGGGCAGACGGGGTGGGGTTCAGGAAGAAGCTGCTCGCGATGGCCGAAGAGAGCGTTCAAGACGACAAGGCCCTCAACGACGTCCCGACCACCCTCCCCGAGACCGTCAACCTCTGTGACTACGCCGAAGCTCGGCCCACGGACCCCCAGACGGGGGAGGTGCTCGGTGAGCCGGGCCAGGTGCGCAACGCCGGGATCGTCAAGCTCTGCGGCGATGCCGATGCCGTACGACGCGCCAGCCTCGGGGTGGGGATCGGTGCCCTCGCCAGCGTGCTGTCCACGGCCGTGTTCACCACCTTGCTGTTCGTGCACCGCGAGCCCGAGCGGGCCCGCGCCCAGGCGCGACGGCAGCTGCACCTGGGCCTCGCCCTGGGGCGAGGGCGGGGGGCCACCCTGAGCCTGGGCGGCCGCTTCTAGCGCCGGCCGGGCCGGTCTCCGATCGCGGCCGGGTCAGCGCCGGGGGGCGTCGGGCAGCACCACGTCGGCCCACAGGATGCCCAGCTCCAGCTCGATGGCATGGAAGGGCTCGGCCCGTGCCCGCTCGTCGTCCCGCCAGGTGCCGCTCAGCACCCAGCTGCTCTCGCTGCGCTGCAAGACCTCGAGCGTGTGCTGGAGTGGATCGATGAGCCACACCCACGCCACCGCCTCTCGGTGGTAGATGCGCAGCTTGTCGGTGCGATCGTACTTCCCCGTGGAGGGGCTGAGGATCTCGGCCACCCAGTCCGGCGCGAGGGTGAAGAAGGGCTCGTCGGCCACGAGCGCAGGCATTCGTTGCCGGCGCCAGCCGGCCATGTCGGGCACGAGGATGTCGGTCCCGAGGTGGAGCTCGGGCTCGTCGAGGAGGATCCATCCTCCCGGACCGCCCCGGCCGCGCTTGAACGGTGGGCCCAGCTCCTCCCCCAGGGCGGACGCGGCCGCGGCATGCGGCTTGGCCGGTCGGGGCTGCAGGCGCAGCGCTCCATCGATGACCTCGGCGATCATGTGCGGCGGCGCGGCGAGGACGTCCTCGTAGGTCGCCCGTCGTCGTGCCAGCTCGCTCATCGGACCTCAGGGTAGCACCGCGCGTCTGGGTTCGGGGGGGGCCCGCGCGGGCAGCGGCGAGTGAGCGTCGCTCTGGCTGAGCCAGCGTCGCTTTGGCTGAGCCCTTCGGGCGTCGACCCGGCTCCAACGCCTTCGAGACGACCGCGATCCGTCGGTCGGAAGACCCACCCATGAAGACCACCATGATCCTGCTCGGCCTGCTGTTGGCCGGTGGCTGCCGCACTTCGGCCGACACGGCCAATCCGAGCGACACCACCACCACGCCGGCCCCCGCCTCGTCCGACGACGAGGACGCGTCCTACGACGACATCGACATGGACGACATCCGACGCGACGAGTCCGACCGTCCCTCCCCCAAGCCGCCCGCCTCGCTCGAGGAGCGGGAAGAGGTGGAGATGGAGGGCGACGAGGAGTTCTACGACGACGAGGAGGATTACGAGGGCGACGAGCCCTACGACGCGTAGGGCGGCGCGCCGAACCCCGTGAGGGGGACGGCCGTGAAGCCCGGGCCGAAGGGCGGGGCCTGGGCTCCACGGTCGTCGATGATGGGTAGACCCGCGCGCGCGCGGAGAGGTTTCGATCGATGTCGCGCTCGCGGGGCGGGCGGCCCGGCGCGCGGAGCCGACCGGGGAGCGAGCGCCGGCGCGCGTCGGGGTCGACCTGTCTCATACAGATGAAACAGGCGTCCCGTATGGTGGGGGTCGAGCTTCCCCGAGCGGCGGGGAGGGGGCGGGGCCACGGACGATCCATGACCCGCCGAGGGCGTGAGGCGGCGGAGAGGGGTGAATCCCGTCGCGGCACGCCGATGGTATGGCCGTGGGTCTCCGTGACCTCCGCTCTCCGACCCGCCGCCCCGGGGTTCGCTCGATCTTCGCGCCGAGCGGGCGCGCGCGCGGCCGTGCTAGCCTGGCGGCGCATGGAGCCGAGGCGAGCCCAGAGTCGAGCGCGGTGGTGGCTGGGCTGGGGCCTGGGGCTGGGGCTGGGCTTGGGGCCGGGCGGCTGCACGTCCGACGAGTGGCCGCCCCTGGCGGAGGCGGGCTCGTCGAGCGACGGGGCCGCCAGCGGCGACGACGCGGCGTACGACGACGCGCGGCTGGAGGTCTCGGGGCCCGCGTCGGCCGCCATCTTCGAGCTCGGGCACGCGGTGCCCCTGCGCGCTCGGGTGCACGCGCCGAGCGGAGCGACCCTGCCCGAGCCCGCCGACGCCGGCTGGATGCTCGACGACGGCACGATCGTGCTCGACGGGCTCGAGGGCGACGTGGAGCTGCCCGCGGGCGTCCACGACCTGCGCGCCTTTGCCCGCCTGCCCAACGGCGACCGGCTGGAGACCACGGTGGGCGACGTGCGGGTGCAGGCGCGCTGGACGGGCGTGTACGAGGGCGAGGTCGAGCTGACGGTGGCGCTCGATCTGCCGGGCGTGCCGATGACCCCGCGGTGCGTGGGGCCGCTGGACCTGCGGGTGGGCTTCGACGGGCGCGAGGTGGAGGTGCCCGAGGGCACGTGCTCGCTGGACGTGTTCGGCCAGACGTTCGAGGGCACCTACGCCGTGGTCGACGTGGTGGTGTACCCCGCGGGCCTGGTGCGCGGCGTGGTCGACTTCGACTTCGACTCGCCGCTGGGGCCCATCGCGTTCCCCATCGAGTGGGCGGGAGCGTTCTACGACGACCGGTTCTCGGCGGGCCTGAGCGACACGGTCGCGCTGGGCCCGGTGGGGCAGGCGGAGGTCTCGGGCAGCCTGCAGGCCACCCGGGTCGATCGCTACCTCGATCCGGAGGAGTAGGCCGGGCCGGGCCGGCCGCGGCGTCTCGAGGGCCCGAAACGGCCGAAGGAGGCCGGCCTCGCGGGCCGCCCTCCTTCGGGTGCTCGATGCTCGCGCGGGGCGAGGCTCAGCAGTGGTCGTTCTTGTCGGCGCAGCAGTCCCCGTACTGGGCGCACTGGTCGTCGCACCAGCACTGGCCGGCGTTCTGGCTGCACTTGCTGAAGCAGCTGGTGGGGCTGGGCTCGGCCCGCGTCGTGACAGTCGAGGGGCGCTCGAGAGCGGCAGAGTCAGCCACGAGAACGGCGCGGATCGACGCCCCGGGCCTCGGCGTTCGAAACGAGCGATGGAGGACCGGTCGATGACCGATCCTCCATCCAACGAAGTCCAGGGAAGGGAGGGCGCGGAGGCTACCCGCAGACCTCGGCCTTGTCGTCGCAGCAGTCGCCGTAGGTGGCGCACTGGCTGTCGCACCAGCAGTTGCTGGCCTTGGAGCCGCACTCGTTCACGCAGCTATCGGGGCCAGGCTGCGGCTCGGGCTCGGGCTCGGGCTCGGGCGGTGCGTCGCACACGGCGGCCTTGTCGTCGCAGCAGTCGCCGTAGGCGGCGCACTGCTCGTCGCACTGGCAGGACATCCCGGCGTTGTAGTTTTCGCAGCGGCCCTCGCAGGAGTCGGCTCCGCCGCCGCCGTCTCCGCCGCCATCGCCGCCACCGTCGCCGCCGCCGTCACCACCGCTGACGCCACCGGTGGTGTCGTCGATCCAGTCGATGAAGGAGGACACGCGGGCGTACAGGCCCGGGTAGTTGGGAGCGGCACAGCCGATGCCCCAGCTCACCACGCCCGCGAGCAGGGGGCCGTTGGGCGAGTCGACCACGAAGGGGCCGCCGCTGTCGCCCTGGCAGGCATCCACCCCGCCCACGCCGATGATGCCGGCCGCGAGCTGGTCGCTGGTGATGCTGCCCGCCCCGTAGGCCGCGTTCGCCTCGTCGTTGGAGACGATGGGGACCTCCACCGACTGCAGGATGGTGGGGGTGGAGCCGCCCGAGGACAGGGTGCCCCAGCCGCTCACCAGGCCGTCGATGCCCGGCGCGAAGTACTCGCCCTGGGCGAGGGTGGCCAGCGAGATGGCCTTGGCGTTGGCGCCGCTGAGGTCCAAGGGGCTGCTGAGGCGCAGCAGCGCGACGTCGCGGCCGTTGCCGGGGTCGCCGTCGTAGCCGGGCGCGATGATGATCTCGCTGACGTTGCTCACCTGCCCGGAGCCGTTCTTGTTGGTCACGCCGGCCTTGACCCGCATGCTGCCGGGCGAAGACCCGTCCACGCAGTGCGCCGCGGTCAGGACCCACTCCTCGTCGATGATCGAGCCGCCGCAGAAGTGGAAGCCGTTGTTCTGTTGCAGCGAGATCTGCCAGGGCACCGCCGTGATGTTGGTGTCGGTGCCGCCGACGATCCGATCCTCGTCCTGGTCGGCTCCATCCACGGGCCGGACTGCGTCGGGACGCCCCAGATCGTCCCCCTCGACGTCGCACGCCGCCGCAGAGAGGCTCAGGACTGCACCACAGAAGACCCTACCGAACAACGTGTTTCGCTGCATTACGGTGAGTAATAGAACCGCCAACTACCGAGCGGTCAAACGAAAATCACGACGCCAATCTCTGCACAATTGGGCAACTGGTTGGGCAAACTGCGAGAGGGTGGGCACAGTCGTAATCGACTGATTCCTTGGTCTACATCACGCGACTTCGAACGTGATCGCAGTATCTCGGCCAACCCATCGTGCGGCTACGAGGCCGATCGTTGCATCGACGGTGCCCTGGATCGACCCTGGTTCGCTTGGTGACGACCGACGGTGAGGCTACGGGGTAGGTTTGGTGGGCAGGTGAAGGGCCATGAAGGGAGAGGTGCTGCGCAATGGGTGCACAGATTGCCCAATCTCGCCGCGTGTCGAATCTTCACGCCGATTCGGTGGCCGGGCTCGCGAACTCGGCGGAGAGGCGCGGAGCTGGCCCCACCATGAGACCCTGGTCACGGGCTGGTGGGGCCGACGGCGGGCTCGCCCTCGGTCTCGAGGGGCTCCGGAGCGGGCGGCTCAGGGCGGGGGCAGCCATCGGCTTGGGTCCCAAAACGGTCCGCACAGCGGTCATGGAGGTCGATGATGCCGTCGTCGTCCTGGTCCGAGAGGGGACACCCGTCGAGGCCGGGACCGGCTTGGTCGGGGCAGCGATCGTGGAGATCGACGATGCCGTCGTCATCGGTGTCGAGGACCACGCAGCCATTCGGGCCGGCGCCGGGCTGCTGGGGGCATTGGTCCCGCTCGTCGGCGATGCCATCCCGGTCGGAATCGCGCACCAGGAGGCTGGTCGAGGCGGGCTCGGGGGCGGGGGTGGGGTGCAGGCGGCCGAGGGCGAAGGTGAGGCCCAGGGTGACCGCGCCGTGGTGGGCCACGGCGCGGCGCTGGGCTCGGGCGGCGGACATCACGTGGCGGCCGTCGAGGCGCACGGCCAGCCACGGGGTGGCCAGCAACTGCAGGCCCAGCCCGTAGTGGCCGGCGGGGTCGACGTCGTTGCCCACCGCCGCTCGGCTGGAGCGCACGCCCATGATGCCGTAGCCGCCGAAGGCGAAGGGCACCAAGCGGGCCAGGGGCAGCCGCAGCACGGCGTGCCCGCGCAGGCCCCAGGCGAACACGGGCTCGCTGCCGTCGGCGCGCTCGGTCCAGGTGCCGTCGAACTCGGCCTCGGCCCCCACGAAGGCGAGGGGGAAGTAGGCCGCGCGCAGCCCTCCGAGGGGGCCGGCGCGCCGCAGGGGCGGCGGGGGCACGGTACGGAGGTCGTAGAGATCGTTGCGCTCGGAGAGCACGAACGCGCCCCCGTACACGCCCAGCTCGGCGGAGTCTCGGGGTGGCGTGACGCGCTCGAGCCACGGGGTGGGGGCGAGCAGCAGGGGCAGCAGGCAGCCGAGGGCGATCACCGGCGGCATGCTACCGCAGGGCTTCGAAACGAAGAGGCGCCCTCGGCTCGCCGTGCAGGCGAGCCCAGGGCGTCTCGAAAAGACGCGGGGCGCGGTCGGCCCTTACATCTGGTGCTGGAGGCGGTTGAGCACGTCGTGGGTGCGCTGCTGCTCGGGCATGAGCTCGCGCTGCACGAACGCCTTGGTGGTGAGGGTGAGGTCGTCGAGGTCGTCGTACTCCTTCTTGCCGTGGTCCTCGCCCTCCTCGAGCGCCGAGATCGCCGCGGCCTTGCCGAACAGCTTCGCGCCGCCCTCGACGAGCTTGGCGAAGGTGCCCCAGGCGCCCGAGCCGGTCTCGGGGTCGCCGCCGAGCTCGCGGACCTTCATGGTCAGGCGATCGGCGCGGTGCTGGTGCGAGCGGGCCAGGGTGCGCAGCTGGGCCACCACCACGGTGTCCGAGGCGTCCATCTTCTCGATGCACTGGGTGTAGGTCTCGACGGCAGCCAGCTCGCCGCGCAGCAGCGAATTGAGCTTCTCGATGTCGTTGTCGTAGGTCTTGTCCATGGTCGTTGATCCTTGTGTGTGTAGGGTTCGTGTGTGCAGAGGCCCGAGCACGGGGAACGCCGACGACGAGGGGCCTCGAGCGCCGTCGGAAACTCGGGGCGGGGCCTAGAGGAAGGTCCAGCCGAAGTTCAGCCCGAAGAGGGCCTGGTGGGTGGGGGCGGGGCTGGGCTGGGGCTGCTCGGTGCAGCTGGTCTCACCGCCGCGCCGGCGGCAGGACTCGCGGTGGGCGTTGAACACCAGGTCGACCTCGGCCCCGATGAAGAAGCGATCGGTGAGGTACACGTCGACGGTGGGGCCCACGAGCATCGCGAAGCCCTGGGAGTAGTCGGCGTCGCGGCCCTCGTTGCGGCGGAAGACCTGGCGCGAGTAGCCGGGGGCCACGTTGAAGCCCAGGTCGAAGCGCCACACGGGGATCATGGGGCGGATGAACACGGCCGCGGTGTGCTGCCCGCTCCAGCGGTAGGCGTCGGTCTCGGAGAGGGTGTGGTACGAGGAGTTGAACATGCCCCAGCGGTACATGCCGCCCACCATCAGCCAGCGCAGCGGGCGGGCGCCGATGGTCAGGCCGGTGCCGAAGGAAGGACGGGTGCGGCCGTCGAACTCCACGTGGTCGTAGTGGCAGTCGGCGCGACCGTTCATGCACGCCGAGCCGCCGACCATGCCCTCGACCTGGATGCCTCGTCGGTTCTCGTCGGCCGCCGCGGTCGCGGAGAGGGCCAGCGATCCGGCAAGCGAGAGGAACAGGGCGGCGCTGGTCGGTAGGGCACGACGGGGCATGGGCCGTTCGTTCTGCAAGGACGATGCCGCTTCGGATCGACGCGATGAATAGAGGTCTCGCGGGCCTCCTCGGGGCTGGGCGCAGGGCTGCCTGAGCGCTGGTGCTCAGCGTGGTCCGTTGTGACACGACCGATCTGGACGATCGGGGCCTCCGGCGCGCGTGACGACCGTTTCAGCCGCGCCACAGCGGGTAGAACTCGGTTGGTACGGCGGTTGCAGAGTTACTGGGCGAACCGAACAAGGAACCCATCATGCTCAGAGCCGTCATCGTCCTCTTCGTCCTCGCTCTCATCTCGGCCGTCCTCGGATTCGGAGGCCTCGCTGCCGGCATGGCTGGCATCGCGAAGATCGTCTTCTATGTGTTCATCGTGCTCGCCGTGCTCGGCCTGGCGATGAGCCTCATCCGGCGCTGAGCCGGAAGCGCGTGCCCAGTCACCCCTCGCCGAGCGCACGCGCATCCCCCTTTACACTCGATGCCCCGCCGCGATTGCGGCGGTGGGTCGGGT
>JGI12210J13797_10607281_pt1 | contig 12758 bp, 12 predicted proteins | sample ElkSlonscriptome_3_FD_13797 | JGI IMG/M metagenome (IMG submission 13797) | reverse complement strand
GAAAAGGCAACGATATAATTTTTGGCGGCGATGGCAACGACACTTTACGAGGGAACGCTAACAATGACCGATTATCAGGAAATGCGGGCATAGATTCTATTCGAGGAGGTAGTGCCCGAGATAACTTAGTGGGCGGAGGCGGGCGCGATCGCCTGGATGGCGGAGGAGGTAATGATAAGCTCCGGGGCGGTAGTGCCCGAGATCGCTTAGTGGGCGGAAGCGGGCGCGATCGCCTGGATGGCGGAGGAGGCAACGACGTGATCACAACCGGAGGTGGGCGCGACCGGATTGTGATTCGTCAGCGCCGCGATGATGTGTTGATCAAGGTAGGCAATACCAATCTACTGCGCTTGGAGGATACTAACCTGTCCGCCATTGATCGGTCGGATTTTGTGTAAGTTATCTAATTTTTTGGTGCGATCGCTCTGGCTTACCGAAGAGCGATCGCCCGATACGGATCGTCTAACTCAGCCAACAGATACTGAAGCTCATCGGGTTCCAACACGGCGGCCTTCCCCGAACGATTCTGTTTTCCTTCCCTCGGCATGAGACAGCCTCATATAACGACTCTTTTACTATATTTCGTGTTCACATTAAAAAGACGAAAGAGAAATATAGAGTTGAGGGCGGTCTTTCAAAACCCAAGTCTCTTGATGAGAATGACCCCCGTCTTATTGAGAAAATGGCATCATTACCAATATCAAATCGAGACGAGCAAAACTAGAGTGAGACTATTGGCCGTTGAGTCAATACTGAATGAATCTCAACCAGACTGCCATAGTCCCATCGATATTGCTGAAGGAATTGATAGCGCTGCTCGTGCCACGGGACAAAATCGAAATCAGGTGACTTTGCGTATTGAGAGCGATCGCCTCGTTCGAGCCTGATTAGCTGAACAACACTGTGAGGCCGTGATTTCTTCTAAATGCAATCGGAAAACACCTTACCCCTCTGATTGTCTACCCTCAAAACTGACACACGGATATTCTCAATTACCTTTCACTAATGAGAAGAACCTAATGCAAACTAAATAAACTATATATACAATTTATATTATTTTTGTCTTGAAGGTCTTCCTGTTTTGACCTTCTCTAAACCATCGAAGACTTGCAGAAGCTCTGAGTCATTCAGGTGCCCCAGAGCATGAAGACCTGCCCTTATCACTTCGCTCTTGGTTGCATTGACAGCAAGATGGAGGCATCTCTGCTTCATCGCATCGATTAACTCATAATCATCAGATGGCAGGGTAAAGCTATCGCGAATAACTTTTGTTTTCTGCGATGAATTATCATCTTCAGGTGTTTTGCCCTCCGACTCCGAATCGTCTGAGGAATTCCCGGAAGCTCTACCGAAGATGCCCTCTGCTTTCTCAAAGCGACTCCTTACAGCTTCATCTTCTGCCTTGAGAGAATTAGACAGAGCCGATTTCATATTTTTTCTAGCCATAGATATTGAGCCTAGCGAGATGAGTAATGCAGTGAAAGCATATAAACCATAAAAATAGTATATATAGTTTTATGGTTTATATGGCAGAGGTCGGGTAGTCGGGCAGAATCTTTGTAGAGAAACGAATTTCACGCCAGGTATCCGTAGGCTGCCAAAATAAATACTATGCAAACGATATATATAGTTAATACCTTACAAAGGGTTATTACTCTTGTACAATCAGTGGGGCTCTTCATTCGTTGAGGCCAGGCACCGTTCAAACTCTCCTTGCGATCATCGCTAACTGATGGCTGAAAACCTAGACGAAATTTATGCGGAAGCCACTCGACTTCTTGAAGGCTTTAAGGCTATTCCATTTGAAGACTGCTGCCCTCTGAGCAAAGAATTTAACGAACTCCCTTCTCAGCCAGGAATTTATGCGCTGAAGCATCAGGCTCTAGGCATTCTCTATATCGGCAAGTCTGGCAACGTAAAGGGAAGATGGCGTGGAGGACACAAAGCGTTGGGCTGGGCGTTTATCGATCGCATGAACCCAGATGACGTCAGAATTGCGGTGGCAACGCTGACCTTTCGGTGGACTCGGTTATCATTGCAATTAGAGCGCACGATGTTGCGACAAGCTCTGCCTCCCTATAATCAACGCATCGGACAGGAGGAATGACTCTATGGCGATATCTCACCCCAATCATCAGGTTCAAGGGTTGGCTTGGCTGCCTCAGTCAATCCGATCGACGATCGCCACCTATGCTGATGCCGCAGATCTTCCGCCTCAATCCGTCGTCGAGTTTGCGATCGCCTCTTTCCTACAACTCGATACAGACTCAACTCAGGTTGAAGCCCTAGCAGAGCCTAGCGATCACCTAGCAGATTTGCCAACGCATCTCCAAAACAGGCTCCATCAATACGCTGAGTTCTATGACATGCCGATTGAGTTTGTGGTGGAACTGGCGATCGCCTTTTTTATAGACCCAGATGCCGTCACGTTTGATGACTGCCAAGTAGGGATTCGCAGAAACCAAGTGGAGCAGTTGAAACTTAACCGAGACTTGCTCCAAATCAGTGCGGCATAGCTTAACGCTAGGTTGCCTTAAGCGGCCATGTAGTCTGTCAAATAAAGTCAAATAAACAGAATAAACCGTATTAACTCTTTTTCTTTTTTATATCGTTAATACGGTTTTTGTATAGATGAAGCAGAAGCACTATTCCCCCGACCTGGATGACTGCTTCATCACAAGCGTGGGATTCCTTGATTTTTATGTAAACAGTATAAACCGTTTACACTCGTGGCTGATGAGCAGAGCCGTGCAAGAATATCGCTATGCGAAGTGAATGAACATCTAGGGGGATATCCCTTAGCTCACGACTCATTTCTAAAACAATATAAATCGTTTATTCAGTAAAAATAGTTTTTATGGTTGCCAAAATTATTGCTGTTGTAAACCAGAAAGGAGGCTCAGGCAAAACCACGGTGAGTATGCAGCTCGCTGGGGCGATCGCCCGTCGCAAAAAGCGAGTATTGGTGGTTGATGCCGATCCTCAAGGTACGGCGACGCGGTGGGCGGCTTCGGCTGAAGATGAGAAACCTTTTCCAGCATCGGTGATTGGACTCAGTGCCGCCAGCGCCAAGGTGCATCGAGAGGTAAAAAAGTTTATCGACGATTATGACTTCATCATCATCGACTGCCCACCAGCGGCAGATTCGCCCGTGCCTCAAAGCGCTCTCCTCATTGCAGACTTGGCTCTAGTGCCGATCATTCCATCGCCTCTCGATATGTGGGCTGCCGTTGGCATTCGTCAAGTCATTCTCAATGTAGAAGACCTCAATGAGGCGCTGCAATCGAGGCTGGTGCTCAATCAGTGTCAGCCCAAAACAACACTGGCTCAAGAAAGTCTAGAAATTTTGCCCGAATTTGGCATTGGCCTAGCAAAGGCACAAATCCATCATCGCCAGGTGTATCGGCAATCCGCTGTGTATGGTCAGACGGTACATGATTTTGGAAGCAAGGCTTCGGCAGCGATTAAAGAGATCGAGGCGCTCACAAAAGAAGTGATGGCGATCGTCAAGACTCAGTAGCCAAACACAGCCTGATTGAACTCCGTTACTTTAAGGATTGCTTGGAAGTGCATCCAACCTGACTTGTTATCGGCAAAGTGATGGTAAATACACTGCCCTGCCCGATCTGACTTCGCACCTGAATGTCACCACCGTGAGATTGGGCGATCGCCAGCGCAATTGACAACCCCAGTCCTGAGCCACCGCTTTGTCGCGAGCGATCGTGCTCAACGCGGTAGAATCGATCAAAAATTCGGGGCTGGTCAGCTAGGGCAATGCCGATGCCTGTGTCTTCTATCGTGATGCATACTTGTCGTTTCTCCCCTTCAGGAAAGGTGCTACGAATGCCATGCTGAAGTTGGATCAGCACCTTTCCCCCTGCTGCAGTGTGTTGAACGGCATTGCTAACCACGTTGAGCATCAGTCGGTAAAGGTGCTCTTCATTCCCCATCACGATGATGGCGGGTTCGGTCGATTGGTTGAGCATGAGGTGAACGTCATAGGCGATCGCCATGGCCGCCAATTCTTCTTCAATATCGCTAAGAATATCTTGCAGGCAACAGGGCACCCTCTTCGCTGGGCTTTGAATATCTAGGCGAGACAGCAGCAGCAAATCGCTCACCAAGATCGTCAGTCGCTGGTTTTGCCGGGTCGTGACCTGCAACATCTCACGGGCATCAGCATCAGAAATCTCCGGTAGCCGCATCACAGATTCGGCAGTCGCTTGTACCGCAGCGAGGGGCGTTCGCAGCTCATGAGCCGCGTCGGCAGTAAACTGTTGAATTTTGCGATAAGACACCTGGACAGGCTCCATCGCCAGCCCCGCCAACCACCAACTCGCCGCAGCAATCAATCCCATTGTGATCGGCAAACTGAGTAAGATCGTCCAGCGAATCGTCGTTAGATAATCGGCAAAGTCGCTGAAGGAGCGACCAATTAGCAACGTTCCCAGCCGTTCCTGATTGTTCAGATCCATCAGTGGCAAAACAATCTGCCGATACTGGGTGCCGTCGGCATCCGTTAGAGTTTGCCAAGCCAGTTCAGGATTAACAACAGGTAACCCCGCCGGATTAATCCCAGCGGTGGCCATGAGTTTTCCCGTGGGTGTGAGCACTCGAATGTAGTAGCTCCCCCGGTATAAAGTTCCACCATGATGACCGCGAGAACGCTCGAAAGGCACTCGGCAAGCTTCGCCAGCGACGCATAAATTTGGGAGTAAATTAGGAGATACGCCATCCAATGCACCTTGAGTACTGAGGGTCTTTTCCACAGCATCATGAACCGTCTCAGCCACTGACTTGAGTTCACGATCAGCGGTTACCCGGTGAGCATGGGCGATCGCCTCATAAACACCAAAACCACTCAACCCCAATACCACTGCCATCACTCCGGTATACCAGACGGTGAGTTGCCAACGGCTGCGACGAAATAGCCTATTCGGTTTTGAATCGATATCCCATGCCATAGACAGTTTCAATCAAGTGAGCACAGTCAAATTGGCCTAGTTTACGGCGCAGCAGCCGCATTTGAGCCGCAACTACATTGCTGTTTGGGTCAGATCCTATTTCCCACAGTTGATTCAGCACCTGGTCACGGGTGAGAATTTGATCAGGATGCTCCATAAAATACTGAAGGAGTTGAAACTCTTTCTGTGTCAATTCAATGAGACGCTCTGAAGCCTCACCGTGATGCAGAATCGCGATCCTGCAATCACAATCTAGAGTCAGTGACCCTATCTGAATTTTAGCTGGCTTAAAATCGGGCGATCGCCGTCGCAATGCCCGCAGTCGAGCCAGTAGCTCTGCCATACTGAAAGGCTTGACCAGGTAGTCATCGGCTCCGGCATCTAGGCCGATAATGCGGTCTTCGATTTGATCTTTGGCAGTGAGAATGAGCACGGGTAAAGCGTGGCGGTGTGTTCTGAGCCACTGGCACAGTTCAATACCAGACTGCCCCGGTAGCATCCAGTCAAACACGCCCAGGGTATAAAGTGACAGGTCGTGCTCTAGATAAGCCAGCGCTTCATCCCCCGACTGCACCCAGTCTACGACATAGGCTTCTTGGGTGAGGGTGCGCTTGATGGCTTTGCCTAAGTCGGGCTCATCTTCGACCAGCAGAATCCGCATAGGTAAAGAAAATCACTACTTACCAATCATAGGCTTCAATTTTTTTTGAACCCGTTGCTGTCGCCTGCGTCGCTTTAGCCATACGGTGGCATCGTCGATAAACGAATACACCACGGGCACCACCACCAGGGTCAGCAACGTCGAGAGCAGCAGCCCGCCCAAAATGACCGTGGCGATCGGGGAATAGGCATCCATACCGATCTCCGGGAAAAAGGCCAGCCGCACGATCACAATCACCGTGGTCAGGGTCGTCATGGTAATCGCCTTTAGCCGTACTGGCCCTGCCATGCGAATCGCCACATCGCGGGGTACCCCTTCTGCCCGCTTGGCCAAGATCAACTCCAGCAGCAAAATGGCCGCCGAAAGAGATAGACCCGACAAAATCACAATCCCCAAAATCGACACGCTAGATAGGGTCTGCTGAGCTAGGATCAACCCGCCGAAAACGCCCACCAGTTGCAATGGCACCGACAGCATCATCACCAGGGGCTGAATGAAGGAGCCAAACTGAATCACCAGAATCAGGTAAATCAGAATCAGCGATACCAGCAAGCCCTTCAACAGTCGGTCGAACTCGATCATCATGTCGGTCATGTCGCCCATGGAGTCAACTCCATAGCCGGGGGGAAAGCTGAGTTCTTGCCCTGCCCGCATGGCGATCGCCATCGACAAATCCATCGATGCAGGGCCACCCTTGCGGTAGTAGCCATTGACGTAGACCACCCGCTTGCCGCCCACATGTTCGATCAGGGTGGGGCCGCTCTGACGCTCTAGGGTAGCAACAGTGTTTAGCGGCACTTGCTGCCCCATGGACGTAGTAATATAGGTGCCCGCTAAGTTGTCGAGAGTCCCTCTATCCTCTTCCTCATACCGCACCAAAATCGAGTTTTGCCGCAGGTTAGGGCGATTGTAGTAGCGCTGGGTGAAGCCGCCATTTAGGGCATAGCGAGCCTGTTGAGCCACCATGCGCACGTTGAGGCCCAGTTCTTCCGCACGGCGGCGATCGACCGTGAGCTGATATTCCGGCTGGGTCAGGGCAGAGCTGGTTTGAGCCATCACTAACCCAGGGGTGTCTTCGGCAATTCGGAGGACGCCTTCAGCCAGACGGTGCAGCACTTCCAGGTCGTCGCCATAGACCGCCAGCTGAATCGGCGCAGAGGAGGTCGCCATCACATCAACGCCCATTTCCTTGAGGCCAATGCGGCGCAGACCCGGAATGGTGCGGCGGGCTTCGGCATCAACGCGGTCCATAATCTCCCAGATGTCCCGTTCTCGTTCATCCTTCAACGTCACAATCAGCGACGCCGAGTTGACGCTGCCCATGCTGTAACCACTGAAGTAGGTGCTGTTGCGAGTCAGCTCAAAACCTGTTTGGGCTGACACCTTGGCAATATCCGGCTGGGCCAGCAAAAGTTGTTCTAACTGATAAACGCTCTCGTCAGTTTTGGCGAAGGAGGTGCCCGCTTCCATTTCCAGGGACGCCATAAATTGACCAGAATCCCCCAGGGGCATCATTTCCTGGGGCACAAAAGGATAGAGGGCGATCGCCAAGACGATGGCTGAACCAGCGATCGCCAGCGTCACTTCCCGGTTGTTCATACAGCGATCGAGCAGCCAGCTATAGCCCTGCTCCAGCTTTTGAAAACCCACCCGCACCGGGGTCATCAGCCACTGTAGCCGGGTCTGGCGCTGCCGTCGCTCTTGGGGCGGCTTCAGCACAAACGCCGCAATCAGCGGAATCAGCGTTACCGACACCACCAGCGAAGCAATAAAGGCAAACACCATGGGCCAAACGATGCCCACAAACATCAGCCCCGTTAGGCCACCCGCAAGAATCGTCGGCAACAGCGCCGCAATCATCACGCAGCTCGCCGCCGCACTCGCCAAAAACACTTCTCCCGTGCCCTTAATCGCCGCCTGCATCGGCTGAAAACCCTGGCGCAGCTTTTGGTCAATGGAATCGATGACAATAATCGAGTCATCTACCAGCTTGCCGATCGCCATCATCATCCCAATGAGGGTTGAGGAGTTGAGAGACATCTCAATGGGGATAAAAGGCAGCGTTGAGAGCGCTAGCGACGTGGGGATAGAGATCATAATGATCGCCGTCGCCCGAAAGTCTTCCAGAAAAACCAGAATCACGACGCCCGCCAGCAACACGCTGATCAGCAGTTCCTGGAAGGTACTGTCGAGGATAATGTTAACCAAATAAGAATTGTCGTAGGCTTCCTCAAAGCTAAGGCCCGGATTTTCCGCCTGAATCTTTGCCAGCTCGGCTCGCACCCGCTTGATGACCTGGGGCGAACTGGAGTCGGGCTTTTGAATAATATTCACCGCTAGAGCAGCTTGCCCGTTGTAGCGATAGCCGCTGCGGCGTTCTTCAAAGGTGTCTTTCACCGTCGCCACATCGCGAACATACACCACCTGTCCATCCTGCGCTAGCACCGGATAGTCCATCACGGCGGCGGCACTCAGCGCTCGCTCGTCGGCTCGCACCAGAATCTCAGAATCGCCCTGAGTCAGCACTCCCGCACCCTGACTGACGTTGTTGGCATCAATCGCATCCCGCACCTGCAAAATCGACAGCCCATAGGCCGCTAGCTGCTGCCGATCTACCACCACCTGAAGCTGCCGCCGATAGCCACCAAAGATCGACACCGCCTGTACATTTGGCACCTGAGTCAGGCGATCCACTAGCGCATTATCGGCAAACTCCCGCAGCTGCACTGGGTCCCAGCCTTCACCGCGCAGAGCCAAGGTCAACACCGGACGGTTTAGGGGGTCAATGGGCAACACCCAATAAGAGCGGGAGTTAAATCCATCCAGCTCAATATCTCCCTCTGCCGCCGTCATCACACTCTGAACCGACTGCACCGCTTTATTGATGTCGTCGCCCCAAGCAAACTGAATCGTCACCAACGACATATCCTGCTGGGAACTAGAGCGGATAAATCGCACCCCGTCGAGCACAGTCATCCGCTGCTCAATCGGCTTACTGATGTAGGTTTCGACTTCTGTGGGCGATGACCCTGGTGCCATGGTGACAATCGACACCAGTGGGCTCTGCACGTAAGGCATCATCCGCACGGGCAGCAGAAATAGCGTCAGCAATGACAGCACCAGCACTGCAATATAGGCGGCGGCCACAATCACTGGGTGCTTAATCGACCAGTTGGTCAAGAAACTTTTCATTGTCTAAGTGCCGTCAAAACAAGGGAGAAATATTCAGAGGAAAAGGGAGCAAACACCATCCCCTCCTGGGCTACCGTGTATACATAAGTCCTCAACGTTGACCTATCCGAGCAGTGATCCCCCATAGCCCCCCTTAAAAAAGGGGGAATCGGACTCAAAGTCCCCCTTGAAAAGGGGGATTTAGGGGGATCTTGCAGGGTCTCACGCGTAAAAATGAGATGTGTATACACAGGAGCCCCTCCTGGGAGGGGATGGAGGACTTACTTCACTTCCAGTTCGAAGGTGGCCTCACCTTGCATAGCGGGATCGGCGGATGTCACTTCCATCATCCACATGCCCTGCATGCCCAGATTGGTCATGACTTTGTACTGACCTGTTTCCTCACCGGGTTCCACGACGACCATGGTGGTCATCGGCTCCATGCCATCCATAGGCATGGAAAGATCAACCTCTAAATTTTCTACTGCCATCGGTTCATTTGTGGCGGGGTCCATCACTTGCAGCACCAGCTCAGCATCGCCCATGGGGATTGTGCCGTCTTCCGGCGACAGCAGCGCGATCGCGGCACCTTCTGCCGAGGTGTCTGCAGACTCTGTCGTCGGTGCGGTGGCGGTATCTGTCGTGGGTTCGCTGTCGGCTTGGTTGCCGCCACTGCAGGCTGCGGTCAAAAGGCTGACGGTGACTAACAAAAACAGAAGTTTCTTCATAAATAGCTCACTAGATTGATCATAGAAAAGAACACAGACAAAAGCGCTGCATAGCGCTACTCAACTGGCACGGTGATCAGGGTTTGGCCCGTATGATCAGGGTCGTTGACCTCGACTTTGATTTGCCAATCCCCGGCCATGCCAAAGTGAGTCTTGACCCGGAACTGCCCTGGTTGGTCAGCGGATTCAAGCTGTACCATCGTGGTCATTGGAGCCATGTTGGCCATGGGCATGGTGATATCTACCGCCACATCGTCAACGGCTAAAGGTTCCTGGGTCGCCGGGTCGCGCACTTCTAAGGTGAGTTCGGCGCTTCCCGATTCAAAGCCATTGCTCGGGTCGGGGCTGACGATCGCCACTTCGACATCTCCTTGGCTGCTGTCACCCAACATGGGCAAGGGGTTGCCCGTGTCATCCATAACAGCGACCGACACACCCGGAACAAGCTGACTGTGCCCAGAGGTGATCACCTGATCACCCGCATTTAGGCCACGGGTGATTTCGATGCGATCGCCACTCACCATGCCTGTCTCCACAGGTCGTCGCTCAGCCATCGAGCCGACCATCACCCAGACAGACGATTCCCCATTAAACTCAACCACTGCGTTGTGAGGAACAGATAGCGTATTCGCCTTACGCCGAGTCAAAATCGCCATTTCTAAAAATTGCCCAGACGACAACCGACCTTGAGGGTTATCGATTAGGGCTTCAACCATCACGGTTCGGGTCTCGTTATTAGTCTGCGGAAAAATGCTAGTAATCTCGCCAACAAGCGGTGCATCCGTTGCACCAGGAACATGGGCTTGAATGGGCATCCCAACACGAACCGATCCGGCATCCTGCTGAGACACATTGGCCTGCAAGCGCACCCGTGAATAGTCAGCAATCTTCAGCACCCCCATACCCGGCTGTACAACAACCCCAGGATCGACCATTCGCTCTTGAACAAGACCGCTAATCGGAGACGTTAACGTGGTGTAACTCTCCATCACAACAGATGTATCGACTTCAGCTTGCGCCTGCCCAACTCGCGCTCGTTCCCGCTGTGCCTCGGCAATTAATCGATCCCGTGTTGCCCGCGCCCCGGCGATCGCCGACTGCTTAGCAGAGACTTCAGAGGCCACAATATCGTACTCATCCTGAGAAATAGCACCTTCCCCGGCTAGGGTCTCAAAACGTTCTTCGCGGAGCCGTAAATAATCTAGCTCTGCTTGCAATCGTGAAATTTCCTGCGTTTGCTCTTCAACTTCAACTTGACTAGCCTGCCATGACGCTCGCATCACCGAGGCTTCAGCCCTTGCCCCAGCCACTTCGGTTGATCTCTCTATAGCGTCAAGCTGCGCCAACACTTGTCCTGATTCAACCCGATCTCCTGAATACACTGAGTAATTCGTCAATAACCCAGAGATACGTGGATAAACCATCACTTCTTGGTAGGGCATGATCGAGCCAGTATATGAGACGCCTGCCTCAAACTCTCCTGGTTCTACGATCTCTACCGTTACCGGAATGGGATTAAACGCCCCATCAACTTTCATCATGTCGTCGTGAGACATGCCCGACATATCATGACCTTCCATGCCGCCCATAGAGCTAGCAGGATTGATATGTTGAGTCACTAAGAGGATGCCTCCACTTAATGCTGCAAAAACACCAAGCCCGAGAAAGACTGAACCGTATCGTCTATGTAAAGGACGATGAGGCGTGTCTTGGGTAAGAAAATCCTCACTTCGAGTGTCCTGATCTTCAGCTAGCTCTTCAGCTAGATCTTCAGATAAGCTCGGCTGAGAACCGTTGACATCAGCATTAGGAACGGGTGGTTCAAGAGACATAGAACATCGAGACTGAAGAACAACGTCTATATCAGGATATGAGCCAATTGTGAAATCAGAGTGAAACGCCAGGAAGGCAAGCTATACGGGTAAGGCTAAGTCTTTCATTGGTCATAGATTAATAATGAAGCGCACGTGCTGAACGGTTTCTGGAGAGTGCCACAGAACTAGCGCGAGAAAACTACTCGCCATACCAATCCTGACGCCACTGCTGCATCTGATCAATCTCGGCTTGTTGGGTGTCGAGAATACTTTGAGCAACCTGACGTAATTCGGGGCGATCGCTCTTTTCCAGCACCTCTTCTGCCATCGCCAGTGCCCCCTCATGGTGAGGGATCATCGCATTGATAAAGCGCAGGTCAAACTCGGCGTCGGCTTGACCCAAGTTGCCGTCCATCATCATCGCCGTCTGCATCTCTGGCGTCATCGCCATGGTGTGACCCATCTGGGCGTCATACATCACCAATTCTGCACCCGCACTTGGATACCAGGCTTGCCGCCATTCCTTCATCTGGTCAATTTCGCTTTGCTGAGCCGCGATCACCGCTTCAGCTAGCTGATTCATCTCCTCTCGCTGGGAGTTTTGCAGCACTGCTTCGGCCATGGCGATCGCCCCTTGATGGTGCAAAATCATGCCGTCGATGAAGCGCAAATCAAACTGAGCATCCTTAGGCCCCAAATTCATCGTCATCGCATGGTCAGCCATTTGAGTATCTCCCATAGGCATCGTCTGACCATTAGAACCATTAGAAACCGGATTAGAAGTGCTGCAACCCGCCAAAATGGCTGGAGCAGAGAGCAGCCCTCCTAACAACACCCACGAAGCCAACGTTCGCTGTAGGCGCATATATGTGAAACATCCTTTTTAGAAAAGAAGTGAGTGGCTCATCATCTAGTGAAGCGTTGCGGCGCTAACTGATGAGCAATAACCGCTAAAGACAATTATGGACTCAAAAAAATGAAATGAGGATGAAATCGATCCACTTGTTATTTCATCTCTAGGGCAATCAGTATTGTTCCCGCGTGTTGTCTAATCCTTCTCAACCAGCCTCTTAAGACAACAAACTTACCTCACAAAGGTTGCCTATATGGCTACACAATATATGAGGTTCCTTTATCATGTGGCTTGAGCCGTTAAAATCTGGGACTCGCTGTTGAGATCAGGTCACATCAAGTTTAGAGAGGTGGGTTTGTGAATCGTTGGAATAATCGTTACTGGATGGCACTTAGCAGCAGTTCTATCGCTGCCGGGGTTCAATTAGTAGCTGCTGCCGATGCTCTTGCCCACGGTGGTTCCCATGGAAAAGAAGCTGAAGTAGAAGCACCTGCGGCAACTGGAGAACAACACACGCCGTCTTCTGAAGCCGCTTCTAGTACATCACCTGCCCCATCGGAAACAGAT
>JGI12210J13797_10021307_pt1 | contig 12760 bp, 14 predicted proteins | sample ElkSlonscriptome_3_FD_13797 | JGI IMG/M metagenome (IMG submission 13797) | reverse complement strand
CCTGAGGAATTTCAATGCCGCCTTGCGATCCCGGCGCTTTGTGACATAGCTTTCCAGCACTTCACCTTCGTGATCGGCATGCCACAGGTAATGCGTCTCGCCGTCGATCTTCACGAAAACCCCGTCCAGGTGCCACCGCCAGTTTAACTAGGATCGCATCCGGCTGACCCGGTTTCGCCTGATCTCAAACGCGAACATCGGGCCAAATCGGTTCCACCAAAACCGCACCGTTTCATGACTGATTTCGATCCCACGCTCATGAAGGAGATCTTCTACATTCCGCAGCGAAAGCGGAAAACGGACGTAGTGCATCACGGCCAGGCGGATGATCTCAGAAGACGTTTTGAAGTAGCGAAAGGGACAAGATCTGGGCATCGTCTCTTGTTATGAAACCGCACTGGACGTCACAAGCCGAGTTCCTACGACAGTGCCCACGCGAGAATTCAGGCCAAAACGGACATGGGAAAATGAGACTGGGGTAAGTGGCGGACTGGGGAGGATTCGAACCCCCGACCCCTTGATTCGTAGTCAAGTACTCTATCCAACTGAGCTACCAATCCGCGTGATGGGGGATTTAGCCCCGCTTGTGGTTCGATGCAAGGGCCAAATCAGAAAGAATCCTATTCCGCCGCTGGTGCCAATGCGAGATCGGCTTTTGGGAGCTGGATCACGAAGGTTGTTCCGCTGGCGTCCGTACTTTGCAGTTCAAGCCGTCCGCCATGCCCGCGGATCAGGTCGGCTGCAATCACGAGGCCGAGGCCGGACCCGCCCTTGCGGACCCCCCCCTGGAAAGGCTGGAACAGGTGTTCCTGTGCCTTTTTGGGCAGACCGGGCCCTGTATCTGTGATCGTCAGACACCATGCATTGTCATCTTCGACCGCGCGCAGGCCGATTTCGCCCGCTTCGCCAGTGGCCATGATCGCCTGTCGCGCGTTGCGGACAAGGTTGAAGATCACGCGGAACAATTGTTCGCCGTCCGCGCGCAGCGTCATCGAGGCGGGGATGTCTTCGGAGAACGAAAGCGCGTAGTCACCTGCGGCGAGCCTTTCGCTGTCGATCACATCGCCGACAATCTGCGACAGGTTCACGCGTGACAGCGCCGGCGCAGGCTCCTCCGCGCGCCCGAAGGCAAGCGTTGATTCACACAAGTTCACCGCACGCGAAATCGAATTCACCAGCTTTGGCGCCATCCGCTTTACGAGTGGATCGTCAGAGGATTCGATGCGGTCCGTGAACAGTTGCGCAGACGTCAGGATGTTGCGCAAATCATGGCTGACTTTGGCAACGGCACCGCCCAATTGGGCAAGCCGCTCCTTTTGCTTAAGGGCGCCGGTGAGCTGTTGCTGCATCATCTGCAAGGCTTCTTCAGCGTCCCGCAGTTCTCTGACACTCGCAGAGGGCGTGATGATCTGGCGGGCATCCTCTGGCGCTTTGGCGTAGGATTGCATGTGTGTCACAACCCCCTTGATCGGCCGGACCAGCAGGATCTGGACGGACAAGAACAAAAGACTGGCTGTAATCACCGAGATAAATGCGGACAGTAACAAGATATTGCGGCCGTAGGCCCACAGCGCATCGCGCAACGGCATCTCGTCCATGGTGACTTCGATCAAAAGACCGCCATCGCGCACCGGATTGCCGATGACCCGAATGATCTGGTCCTCGCGGTTGAGCATCGTGCGGATCGCATCTGCGATCAGGGTCATGCTACTGGGATCACGAAGATCATAGGTCGCGGTGATCGGTGACGGGATCGGGGACGAAAGTGCCAATTGCCGGACTTCATTACGGCGCAGGACGACGTTGTAGACTTCGGCATTCTTCAAAAGCTCGGCCTCGAGCGCGGTACTGATCATATCATCCGCTTCCAGCGCCAGAGACGCGATTTGCGCCCGCTCGAGTCGCGCAAGCAGGTAATCCTCACGAAAGCGCGCGACCGATGGCACAAAGATAAAAATCTCGGCCAGCATCACGAAAATCACCGTGAGGATCAGAAAGCGACCTGAAAGTGAATTGGTCATGTTGCCTCGTTAATGGGGCTTTTAGGGCAACCAGCGCTGCACAAAGCCCACGACACGCCTTACCGTAGGGTTTTCGAAAAGTCTCGGGCTAAAATAAGCACCCGCAGCCCGTTTGTTAACCTCACTGACGGTCGGATAGGGGAGAACCGTGTTTGCGATGGCCGACATCTTCATTTTGTTGGCAATGGCCATGGCCCACATGCCGATCAATTCGCCCGCCATATGGCCCGCGATTGATGCACCGACGGGGCGCCCCTTGACGACCATGACCTTGATCAGGCCCTTGGTTTTACGTTCCGCAATCAGGCGATCGTTGTGGTGAAATTCGAACCGAACGACTTCGAGTGCTGATCCATGCTTTTTTGTCGCCTGCGCTTGGGTCAAACCGACCTGTGCCAGTTCCGGGTCTGTGTATGTCGCCCATGGAATATGATCGGTGCGCTGCTTGGATGGCAGGCCGAACAACATCGACCGGATCAACACACTCGCATGATAACCCGCGACATGCGTGAATTGCAGGCCGCCTGCGACGTCGCCGGCCGCATAGACCTTTTTATTCGTCACAGAGCGCAGATCAGGTCCGACTTTGACCCCCGACTTGTCATAGGCAATCCCGCCTTTCTCAAGGCCAAGGTTGTCGGTGTTCACCTTGCGCCCTACCGCCACGAGCAGGTGCGAGCCTGTAAAATCGCCCTTTGGCGTGTGCACGGTAATCGTATCGACTTTTCCGCTGATCTTTTCGGCGTGAGCTTCTTCAACGATGTTGACCCCCTCGGCCTTGAGGTTATCGAGCACAATTTCAGCCGTTTCCGGGTCGTCCTTGCCAAAGGCCTTTGCGCCTTCGATCACGGTGACTGCAGAGCCAAGCCGTCTGTGTGCTTGCGCCATTTCCATCCCGATGGGTCCGCCACCGATGATGATCAGATGCTTGGGCTTTTCGCGCAGGTCAAAGATGTTTTCGTTCGTGTAATAGGTGACATCCTCGATCCCCGGTATCGGCGGCACGAACGGGCCTGACCCTGTGGCGACGACAAAGCGCCGCGCCTCTATGATCGTATCACCGGCCTGTACTTCGGTCTTTGAGATAAAGGTGCCGAATTCGGAAATGACGTTGACGCCAAGCCCTTCAAACCGTTCAACGCTATCGACGGGGGCGATCGTCGCGATGACGTCTTGGATGTGGTCTTTGGCGGCCGCATAATCGACGCTCGCCTCGACCTCGCCGATGCCGTATTTCGCGCCGTGTGACATGGCATATGCCTGCTTGGCGGATGCGATCAACGCCTTGGAAGGCACACAGCCGTAGTTCAGGCAGTCACCGCCCATTTTGTGCCCTTCGAGCAGGACCACCTTGGCTCCCATCTGCACAGCGCCTGCAGCGACGGACAACCCGCCAGACCCGGCTCCAATGACGCAAATATCTGTCTTGATACGGTTCATGATCAAAGTCCTTTCTTGCCACGCAGGGCATTGATGGCGATGGGAAGGGCGGCGAGAACACAAAGGCCGATGATGGGCAGCAGGATCTGAGGTTCAAATATGATGCCGAGGTCGGGCGTTTCGCCCCGTTCGAACACTTCGCCCAGACCTGCACCCACGGATGTGAAGACGACGGTCCCGGGGATGATGCCCAGGAATGTCGAGATTACAAACCGATGAAGCGGAACATTCAAGAAAGATGGAATGAGATTGGCCAGAAAGAACGGCACAGCGGGAACGAGACGGATCAGAAAGAGCATCGACCACTGGTTGTGGTGGATCCCGTCCTTGATCCTTCTCACAGCGCCTTCCGAACCTTCCAGCTTCTTGCCAAGGCTTTCACCAAAGCCCCAGCGCGCAGCGAGGAAGATCGCCGTCGCTCCCAACGTGGCGCCGGTTACGTTGAAAAGCGCGCCGGGGAAGGTTGCGAACAAAAAGCCACCAGTAAGCGTAGCGATCGTTGCCCCGGGGAGGGAGAAGGCAACGATCACGACGTAGGCGCCCAAGAAAAGCAACACTGTAAGCAAATAATTTGCATCCCTGTACGCGATTAACGCTTCGCGATTCTCTGCCAACGCCGCAAAGGTCAGATAGTCACGCAGAAAAAATGCACCCAGCAGGGCTACGATCCCGATAATGATCAGGGGGAGCTTTTTGAGTATCGGGTTCGGTGTCGGTTCGGTCATATCGGTCATCTTTTCGGTCCAGCGTGTCTCATTTGTCGGGTTGAAAGTTAGATGAACCTCTGGTTGGCAAAGCGATACCCCCATCACGGCGCATTGATCCAAAATCGCCCGGATGTTTCAGTTTTGCTTGTCGCAGGTGTGGAGACTGAAACATTTCACGTGATCGAAATGTCGGAATTGTTGCAGTTTCACCCCGAACCCCGCGTTGACACGGGGCATGGGCACCTCTAAAGGACGGGTCTGATATGTAATTTGGCTTCGAATCCCTGCATCCGCGGATTTGGCCACTAACCCGGAGGACACGCGATGAAGCGTACGTTCCAACCTTCAAACCGCGTTCGCAAGAACCGCCATGGTTTCCGCGCACGCATGGCCACCAAGGCCGGTCGCAAAATCCTGAACAATCGCCGCGCCAAAGGCCGGGCGAAGTTGAGCGCGTAAGCGCCAGCTCTTGTTTTGACTGATATGAAACCGCCGGTGGGGCCAGACCAGGGCACGCCGGCGGTTTCTATTTGCGTGCTGACCAAGCGCGCTGACTTCGTCCGCGCCAGCAACGCCCGCCGCCAGGGGACCCCCGGTATTCATCTGCAAGGCCGCAAGCGCGGCGCAGGCGAGGCTCAGGGTATACGGGTGGGCTTTACCTGCTCAAAAAAAGTCGGCAATGCCGTGGCCCGAAACCGCGCCAAGCGACGCTTGCGAGAAGTTGCCCGCATTGTATTACCGCAAATGGGCCGCGACGGCTGGGATTACGTCTTGGTGGGTCGCAAAGACACGACCGCGACACTATCTTTCGACCAGCTCGTGGCTGATCTGCGCCGCGCGATCAAGAAGGTTCACGGATGACACCATTCGCCTACATCGTATCTTTGCCCGTGCGTGCCTACCGCATGGTCTTGTCGCCTTGGGTGGGCATGAGCTGCCGCTATCACCCCACATGTTCGTCCTATTCGCTCGAGGCGCTGGAAAAACACGGCGCGATCAAAGGCAGCTACCTGACCGTACGGCGCATCTTGCGGTGCCATCCGTGGGGCGGATCGGGGATAGATAACGTTCCTGACTAGGGCAGTTTTTCGAACGATATCGTCACGACCCCGATGTCAAAGCCGTAGCGCTTTACGTAGGCAAGGTTCAACAACCGGTCGTCAGCCAAGAGCCACATCCAGTCGTCGAATGTCACCCGCATCGTTTCGGTTTCGCCACTTGCCGAGGGGACCGGCAGGTCGATTTCGTAGACCCAGTTGAAACGGTCGCCATTCTCGATCCCTGTCGCTTTGCCTATCACGCCGGGGGCTGTGCCGCTCCAGCTATCGGGGCCTGTCTTCTCGAGGGTCCAGATGCGTTGTTCGGTCGAGCCGTCTTCGTATACGAAATCCTCGACCAGCCGGAGTCGCTCTCCGTCCCAGTCACCGTTGATGGTCACCACGAAACTGCGGCGAACGGTGCCGAGGATGTCCTGAAACTGTCCGTAAGCGACCAATTCCCCCTCAAAGAACTCTTCAAGGTTCAATTTGCGGTCACTCAGTGCCGGATCGTCAAACGACGGCTTTCCGGTGCAGGCAGCAAGCAGCAAGGCAATGGCGGCGGCAAGGATCAGGCGCATATTCGTCTCCGTATGTTCGTTCTTGTTACGGCTGGCAGCCGCGTTCGCATGTTGTTTGGTGGTCAGTTCGGCCAAGCGGATGGTTTGACCCCCAGCTGTGTGACGCCCCTCGATAGCACAATCACACAAGCGTATGTTGAAACAACTGCGAGGCCCTACAATAAATTCGCGAAAAGTCGAAAATTTTTGATCTGCTACAAGCCGTTTCGGTTCATATTTTGATTCTGATAATCCCTGCAAACCGCCCTGTAGAAATATGGCGACAGTGTGTAGGTCTGAGGGTTATTGTATTGCCGAAAAGCCGGTGCTACCAAGAAAATAAGGGATTTTGCATTGTTGCTGAAACCTGCACAATTTCACAAATATGTCGGTAATCATCCAAGTTTTGCCTGCTTTGCGTGATTTAGAGATAGTGAAATATCAACAATGGTGCTGTTAACGACCGCCGGAGCAAAAAAGAATGTTTAAGAAAATTGCCGCAACACTGTTGTGTTCCAGCGCCCCTGCCGCAGTGTTCGCGCAAGCTGTGGATCTGCGTTCACCAGATGACTTCATAAGCGTTTCAGGCGAAATCGTTGGATTTAACGGGGTGATGCTGCGGGTCCAGACAACTGTCGGTACAATCAGTGTGCCGGCTTCCGAGGTGATTTGCTTCGGAGAAGGCTGCAACACCATCGTCGCAAGTAACGACTTTGGGCTGACTGCTGATGCGTTTCAGGACATCGTCACTGTTTCAGCCACGACCGAAGACGTGCCGCAACCGCGTTCCGATACGCTGACTGTTGCCTTCGGGAATCCACAGTACGGTGCGTTGTATTCGACGCTTGCAAATGCATTTGCCGTGACCAGCAGTGAGACAATCGTGACACTGGGCGCCAATCGAAGTGTATCGCTTGTCAACGACGCGACGGCGGAAACGGCGACGGTCTCTGTGACGGATGACGTTGCCGCCGCAGATATCGTCCTTGAAAGCGTGTCGCTGAATGGCACGGACGCGCAGGCGTTTTCCGACCCCTCCGGATGGGCTGAAGCCAACGTGTTGCCTTACCAGATGATCGGAATGAACGCCTACACCGTCATGGTTGCCCCCAACGCAGCGATCGACAGTATCTCGTTGTCAGACCTCGCGCGCATTTTTGCCGGAGAGATCACAAACTGGTCGCAGATTGGTGGCGCTGATATCAATATTCTACCGCTCAAGCTCCCGACGGAAACGGTCGTGGGCCAAGAGATCGACAGGCTGGTCATGCAGCCTGCTGGCAAAACATCCGCTGACTTCGTTTTGACCATGGCGGACCAGGGGGGCATCGTTACCTCGATCAACCAATTCCCCGGCAGCGTCAGCATCGTCAGCGCCGCGCGGGCGAATCCTGACCTTGCCGTCGCGGTTTCAGGGGCGTGCGGTACAGCCGTCAGCCCGACCGACTTCAACGTGACATCCGGTGACTATCCTTTGGTCACCGCTATCGTCGCATCCTATAATACAACTCCTGAGACAGGACTGGCGACGGAACTGTTTGATTTCGCATCGGCCGAAATCGCTCAAGGTCTGATCTCCGCGGAAGGGTTCGTGAGCCATGCCTCTGTGCAACAGCCGGCTGCGGAAAAAAATGGCCGCCTGAGCGGTTTGCTGGGCGCGGCATTGGACGACGCACAGCGTGCTGCAGCCGCACAGAAGTTCCAGATCCTCTTTGATGCTGACCGTCTTTCGCCCACGTTGATCGGCGGTGCGGTCAGCGGGCCAGAAGGGGCGTGGAACCGTGCGATGATGCTCGACGTCATAGATGCGATGGCCGACCCAGCAAACGAGGGTCGCGAAGTGATCTTTGTCGGACAGGGCCAGAGCACGGCCGGCAGTCAGGCGGCAATCAGCGCATCTGCTATCGCCGCAGCGACGATGCGTGACATGTTCGCGCAGCAAGCGCGTGACGTGATTGCGTCGAATAACCTGACCTTGTCCAGTTATGGCTTTGGCAATGTGTCGCCAGCCACATGCATTGACGGGCAGGTTGCAAACCCCGATTTTACCCGCATCGAAGTGTGGATCCGATAATAACCGTTTCCTTATTGGCGTTTCTTAAGGGCCGTTTTGGATGTTCCAAAGCGGCCCATTCCGTTCGTCGGCCCAACAAAACAAGACGCTATCGAAAAACAACGGGCGTGATATCGCTTAGCAGCAGATCACATGCTGTTGTCTGGCCCATCCAAAGGGTGCAAACCGGCGCCCAAGCAATTAGGTAGCACACATGAGAAAACGCATCTTATATCTGATGGCCGTCGTCGTTATGGCGCTGTATGCGGGGGGCGCATCGGCCCAGACGCTGACTTTGGGCCAAATTTCGTCCTATTTGAACCAGCTGCAGACAGCGCAGGGCGGTTTCACGCAGATCAATCAGGACGGCACGATATCGACAGGCCGGATCTACATCAAACGGCCGGGGCGTATCCGCTTCGAATACAACACCCCCGATGACACTTTGGTCATGGCCGGTGGCGGGCAACTCTCGGTTTTTGACCCGCGATCCAACACCGGCCCGGAGCAGTTTCCGCTCAGCCGCACGCCGCTCAGCATCATTTTGCAGCAGAACGTCGATCTCGGTCGTGAACGTATGGTGACGAACGTCACCTCTGACGGGACGACCACGACGGTGACGGCGCAGGATCCGGACAACCCGCAATACGGGAATATCCAACTGGTTTTCACGGCCAACCCTGTTGAACTGCGCCAATGGATCGTCACCGATGAATTCGGCACCCAGACGACGGTGATCATGAACGATCTTGTCCCGGGCGGGTCTATCGGTGACATTCTGTTCAACGCCCGGGCCGAGGCACGAAAACGCGGTCTGGACTGAGACGCGGGCAACCGCGCGTCGAAAGGGCGGCCTTATGTGGCCGCACTTTTGCGTTTTTGTCTGCAGGGGTGAAATGCTTGCATTTTGTGCATCAAACCGGTTCCCTGCGCGGGACATTTCAGTGACGCGAGACAGCAACAGATGCACGAACGACAAAAAATGCAAAGCTTTGACTGGCTCATCTTCGTTTGCCTTGTTGCTGTGGGAACATATCTGGGCTCGGCGATAGATAGCATGATCGACCTCGCGCGCGCGGGCTCTTGGTGGTCGATACTTTTTGTACTGTTTCTTTTCGCCTGTGCGCTCGCGTTCTATCTGCTGTCGGGGGCTGTGTTGGAGTTTCTTTCCACGGGACGATTTACCGCTCCCAAACAGCTTCAAAAACGACGCAGGCCGCTTGCGCTGCTGTTGGCTGTTCCGGCCGGTATCGTCATCGGCATCATCGGCGCACAGTTTGGCCTGACCGAAATGCTTGTCTAAATCCTGTGGTGCCTTAGGAAATACGGCTGAGCCGTCTCCATCACGACGTGTCGCCGCCTTAGATCTTGCGACACGACCGCAACTGCTGATCATATATCAACGCGCGCGCTTCAACCTCGCCCGCGATCCGGATGAGCCAGCTTTTGGACCGCCATGTACCGCGAAGGAACCCGGTTCGACCGTCGTGATAGGCCAGATACTGGTTGCGGGTATCGTTGATCGGCACGCCGGTTTCCGCAACTGTCTGGGCCATGTACCAACCCATAAAGTCAGCCGCGTCATCGATATTGTCGCGTCGCGCGCTGCGTTTGCCTTCGCGGTCCTGATATTCTTCCCACGTCCCGTCAAGCGCCTGGCTATAGCCGAAAGCAGATGATTGCCGTCCGATCGGGATAACACCTAAAGCGTAACGGTGCGGCGTCCGGTTATCGCCGATGAATTTGCTTTCCTGATAGATGATGGCCATCAATGAAGGAATCGGCACGCCATAGCGGCGCTCGGTCGCGCGGAATGCACGCAGGTAACTGGGGCGCTCTGACAAGATGCTACAGGCGTTATCCAGGTCGCGCGGCGCAGAGTTATACCCTGTACCAGCACTACAACTACCCAGTAACAGCACACATGCTATGGCGCGAAAGATATTGCTCATCTGCCTCTCGCTTTTCTTTATTTTGATCCAGCATAGCGGTTGGCTGGCAATGTGGGAATCCCAAAGTCGCCGGATCAGATCACAAAAGCGAGGATGACCGGCAAAGCGATCACCGAAAGCAGGGTCGAAGCCACGACGAGCCCCGCGACGGGTTGGGCGTTGGCCCCGTATTTTTCTGCGATCAGATAGGACGTGACAGCCACCGGAGTCGCGACCTGCACGATCAGAACCGCCGCCGCGACAGGCTCAAGCCCGAACCACGAAGCGGCCCCCCACGCGCAGCCGACACATATGACCACTTTCACCAATGACAGCACAAAGGCTTGTGTCATCGCTTTGGTCTCGAGCCGCGCAACGGCGACCCCTAATGTGATCAGCATCATCGGGATGGCCATCTGCCCGATCAACTCAAGTGTGTTGGTCATGAAAACCGGGGTTTCCCAGCCTTGCCACAGGAACAAGGCCCCCAGCAAAGTCGCCCCGACCAGCGGCTCCTTGATCACGCGCATCAGCGATCCGCGGCCCGCCACCATCCATATCCCGATGGTAAAGGACAAGATCGCCATGACGGCAAAGACAACCACCGCATACCCCAGCCCCGTCTCACCGAATGCAAACAGCGCCAAAGGCAGCCCGAGGTTGCCCGTGTTGCCGAAGATGAGCGGCGCAAGATAGGTCTGCGTATCCAGCCGCGCCAGCTTGACCAGTATGAAACACCCGACCATCACCAGCCCGTAGGCCACAAACGACGCCAGCGACAGTGCCGCCAATGCTTGCGGGTCCACGTCCGTTTTCATCAACGCCACAAAGATCAGACACGGCACTGAAAGGGTCATCGCAAGCCGCGTGACGAACGCGACGCGGTACTCGAACCCCATCTTGACCCAGACAAAGCCTACCGTCGCAAGCAGGAATACCGGCGCGGTAATATTCAGGACTGTCAGAGCAAGTTCCACAGACTGTTTCCTTCAAATTCGCGTGCGGGCCGTGGACTTTGCACATGCAGCACACATATAAGGCCGAGTGAGAGGGGTAAAATGTTTAAGACGTGTGCGAAATATCATCTCGGGCAAGTGGTCCGTCATCGCAAGCATCCCTTTCGGGGTGTTGTCTTTGACGTGGACGCCATGTTCTCGAATACAGACGAGTGGTACAATGCCATTCCAGAGGACAGCCGCCCCAAAAAAGATCAGCCGTTTTACCATTTGCTGGCTGAAAACGACCAAAGCTTTTACGTGGCATACGTGTCCGAGCAGAACCTTGTCGCCGACTATTCCGGCGAACCTGTGGATCACCCTGACCTCGATGATCTCTTTGGTCCGTTTGAAGACGGTCAATACCCGCTGCAGGTTCAATTGAATTAGCCCTCAAAGGCTATGACCTCTTGGCGCATCTGCCCCAGCCCTGCGATTTCCGCCGTCACGACATCCCCCGCCTGCAGGAACCGTTGCGGCTTTTGCCCGCCGCCGACACCGGGTGGGGTGCCCGTCATGAATAAATCACCGGGTCGTAACGTAATGAAGCGGCTGACGTGGGAGATAATCTGAGCGACCGAGAATATCATCGTAGACGTCGATCCGTCTTGCATCCTTTCGCCGTTCACCTCCAGCGACATGGACAGGTTTTGCGGGTCGGGTATCTCGTCCTTGGTCACCAGATAGGGACCGACCGGGGCAAAGCTGTCTGCCGATTTGCCTTTGACCCATTGACCGCCCAACTCCATCTGGAATGCGCGTTCGGACACGTCATTGGCCACACAGTAGCCCGCTACATGCGCTAGCGCGTCCGCTTCGCTGACGTGATGCGCGCGGGTGCCGATGATGACGCCCAATTCGACTTCCCAGTCGGTTTTCTGCGCGCCTTTTGGCACGATGATCGGGTCGGTCGGTCCTGTGACATCACAGGCTTTCATGAACAAAATCGGGTTTTCGGGGATTGCCATATCCATCTCGGCGGCATGATCGTAGTAGTTCAGGCCGATACAGAAGACACGGCCCATGTCGGCGAGAAAGGGCAGGTGCGCGCCTGTGACGACCGGCAGACCGTCCAGATCGATCCCGTGCAGGTCTTGCAACGCGTCCGGCGTCACCCCCGCACTATTCAGATCGGCGATATGCGCTGAGAGGTCTCGCAGCACACCGTCACTGCCCATCGCTGCCGGTTTGATTCCCCCGTCTGTCTGAATACGGCACAGTTTCATCGTGTCTCTCCTTTGTCGTTGGCCAAGTGATAGGCCTGCCTCCCGCAATTTGCCAGAGGGCTGGTCAACCGCGCGCGACATGTTACATCCCTAAAAGCACCAAAAAGGAACGTCTGATGCTTGTTGTCGTCTCGCCCGCGAAATCGCTTGATATGGAACCGGTTGATGTGAACGCAACCACCCCTGATTTTCAGGAAGACGCGGTGCGGTTGTCCAAGACCGCGCGCAACCTGAGCCTCAACGACCTCAAAAGTCTGATGAGCATTTCCGACGATCTGGCGCGCCTCAACCGCGACCGCTTCAAGGCCTTTGCGGCCGAGCCGGATACCGAGACGACCAAGCCCGCCGCACTTGCCTTCAACGGCGACACGTATCAGGGCCTCGAGGCGAAAACCCTGTCCGAAGATGATCTGGCATGGGCGCAGGACCACCTGCGTATCCTGTCGGGTCTTTATGGCCTGTTGCGCCCTCTGGACGCGATCCAGCCTTACCGCCTGGAAATGGGCAGCCGCCTGAAAACCCGCCGTGGCCAATCGCTTTATGACTACTGGGGTGACACGATCGCCAAGGCGCTCAATGCGCAGGCGCAGGCCGTGGGAACCGATACGCTGATCAATTGCGCCAGTCAGGAATATTTTGGCGCGGCAGACCGCAAAGCGCTGAAGCTGCGGGTGATCACGCCTGTCTTTATGGAAGTCAAAGACGCCAAGCCACGTATCGTCAGCTTTTTCGCCAAACGCGCACGCGGCGCGATGGCGCGCTTCGTAGTGGAAAATCGCGTGACCGCAGC
>JGI12210J13797_10544955_pt1 | contig 12761 bp, 10 predicted proteins | sample ElkSlonscriptome_3_FD_13797 | JGI IMG/M metagenome (IMG submission 13797) | reverse complement strand
GCCGGTGCGGCTCGGTGCGCCGCAGCACGTCAGCGGCCTCTCCGAAGTGGTCAACAACCCTATTCATGCCACCGGCGTGGGGCTCCTGCTGCGCGGCAGCAAGCTCGACCGTCCCGGCACCGGTCGCGGCCGGTCGCGCGGCGCGGCCGGCAGCATGATCGAGCGCTTCAAGCAGTGGTTTCAGGGCGAATTCTGAATGAATTTAATGAGTAACCCGATTTTTCATATCAAGGTTGCGGGCAAGACAGGGCGCGGCACCAAGCGAACGAGAAGATTCGCGTGTCGCGTGCTTTTCGAATCCCGTGTTCAAAACAGCGAGAGCAAGGAGAATCATCATGGCATTTGAACTTGTAGAAAATTACACACCGAGCGCAACGATCAAGGTTCTCGGCATCGGCGGCGGCGGCGGGAACGCCGTAAACCAGATGCTGGAAGCAGCCATCGAAGGCGTCGAATTCATTTCGGTCAACACCGATTCCCAGGCGCTCAAGAGCTTTTCCGGAAAGAGCACGCTGCAGATCGGGTCGAGCGTCACCAAGGGCCTCGGCGCCGGCGCCAACCCCGAGGTGGGGCGTCAGGCCGCGCTGGAGGATCGCGACCGGATCTGCGAATTGTTGCAAGGCTGCGACATGGTCTTCATCACTGCCGGCATGGGCGGCGGAACAGGTACCGGTGCTGCGCCCGTGATCGCACAGACGGCAAAGGAAATGGGCATTCTCACTGTGGCCGTGGTGACCAAGCCGTTCCCGTTCGAAGGCCAGCGCCGGCTCGGCGTGGCGCAACAGGGGATAGATGAACTGACACACCACGTCGACTCGCTGATCACCATACCCAACGCGAAGCTTTTGAGCGTGCTCGGACCCGACATCACCCTGCTCAACGCCTTCAAGGCAGCCAACCAGGTGCTTTCCGGCGCAGTCCAGGGTATTGCAGAGCTGATCACCCGCCCGGGCCTGATCAACGTGGACTTCGCCGACGTCCGCACGGTGATGTCGGAAATGGGCATGGCGATGATGGGCTCCGGCAGTGCCACCGGCCAGGATCGAGCCCTTATGGCGGCCCAATCCGCGATTGGCTCGCCCCTGCTCGAAGACATCAACCTGGCCGGCGCCTGCGGCATCCTGGTCAACGTTACGGCGGGATTGAACCTGTCGATGCGCGAATTCGAGGAGGTCGGCACGACCATCGCCGATCTGGCCAGCGAAGACGCTTCGGTGGTCATGGGGACGGTCATCGACCCGGATATGAACGATGAGATCCGGGTCACCGTGGTCGCCACCGGCCTGGGCCAGAAGCGCGCCCAGCGCAAGGAAAAGCCGATGCAGATCGTGCGCACGGGCACCGACGATGCGCCAGTGTTCAGCGACGACGAGGATCAGGAGCATACGCCGTCTGCGCGCGGCGGCGGTCGGGAGCATCAGAAGCCGCGGGAGGCCGAGCAAAAGGAATTCGAGTATCTCGACATTCCGGCGTTTCTGCGCAACCAGGCTGACTGAAGCGCTAAGGCTTTGCGCAGTTCTGCCGGGCGCGCCTGCGGCGCCCGCCGACTTCGGATCGCGTCTTATCGGGCCGCGACACGTTGACGCTCAAGCTCTGCGGTAGCCGGAAAAAATGTGAAACAGAGCACATTATCAAGCGCGACATTGTTTAATTAACGTAACATTTGCGGAGCAGATCCCGCCCATATGCTAATATCGCGCGGATTTGCCAAGGAGCGCTCCAGTCCAGTGATTAAGCAGAGAACCCTGAAAAATGTGATTAGGGCGACGGGCGTCGGCATGCACAACGGCGAGAAGGTCGTAATGACCTTGCGCCCGGCACCGGTCAACACCGGAATCGTATTCCGAAGAGTGGACCTCACCCCGGTTGTCGAAATCCGTGCCGAGCCTAACCGGGTCGGTGATACAGCCCTGTCTACAACACTGGTCGGTGACGACGGCACGCGCGTGTCGACCATCGAGCACCTGATGTCGGCGCTTGCGGGGCTGGGAATTGACAATCTGTACGTGGACCTGAGCGCTTCTGAAGTACCGATCATGGATGGCAGCGCCGGGCCCTTCGTCTTTCTGATTCAGTCGGCCGGCATTGCAGAACAGCAGGCCGCGAAACGTTTCATCCGGATCAAGAAGCCGCTCGAGCTTTCGGACGGCGACAAATGGGTGCGCTTCGAACCGTACGACGGATTCCGCGTGGCATTCGAGATAGAGTTCGATCACCCAGTGTTTCGCAGCCGCAACTGCAAGGTGGATCTCGATTTCTCGACCACCTCCTACCTCAAGGAAGTGGCGCGGGCGCGAACATTCGGTTTTATGCGCGACATCGAGTTCCTGCGCCAGCGCAACCTGGTGCTAGGCGGCAGCCTGGACAACGCGGTTGTCGTGGACGATTACCGTGTGCTCAATAGCGACGGCTTGCGCTACGAGGACGAATTCGTCAAGCACAAGGTGCTCGACGCCATCGGCGACTTGTATTTGCTCGGGGCAAGCCTGATTGGGCGATTCGTCGGCCATAAATCGGGCCATGAACTCAACAACGCACTGCTGCGAGAGTTGCTGCTACAACGGGAAGTCTGGGAAGAGGTGACGATCCCGGACGACGACGGCGCACCGATTTCCTACCTTCAGCCCGCTCAGGCATTCTAGATTTTCCGGCTTTCGGCTTTCCGCTCAGGCATTCTAGATTTTCCGGCTTTCGGCTTTCCTTTGAATCGGGGATTGTGTGTAGCAGATTCCCGACTTCCTGTGTTTCGGTTCACCTCCACCGACTATTCGAGGGACATCTGCATTTGTCACGGCGTCCGGCGCAGGTCTGGCGTGACGATAATGCGGCTGCGGGCAAGTTTTCCCGGCCAGTGGGCCCGAGCCGCCTCGAGCAGCGAATCGGCCAGCAACCTGGCCTGGCTGGCTCGTGCCGATGATGCGGCGGCGATGACGAGACAATCGGCCTCAACGCAGGCGATCATGATCTCGCCGCGGGCCCGGTCGGGAATCAGGTTGGCCAGCCTTTGATTGAGAGCCATGTACGTTTCGGCCCGGCGAAGCGCCTGCCCGAGCCCGCCTTTCTCCCGGGCAATCGCGTCGGCCCGCCGCGCGCTTTTTGATGGCCGAGTTCCGTGTTTTGCGGTAGTCATGTCGTCAGTCTATCCGGTAGCTGCATCGGGCTGCGTCGCGTGTCGGGTGTACGGAAGCGATTTCCAATTGCGCTTGTTGGGCAGGGGGGCGGCGCAAGGTTGGCCGCAGGGCCAGGAATTGGCTAAAATGAAGGATTGCCCGCTTGACGGGTGAGGGGTTCAACCCCACTTCAATACCTTACGCCGCGGACTTCCGCGACTTACGCGCGATTTTTGCTCAATAAAGGCAGCAAATTCTTATGCTCAAACGCTTGATAACGAAGCTGGTCGGCAGCCGCAACGAGCGACTCCTCAAGCAGCTCGGCCGGAATATCGACCAGATCAACGAGCTCGAGGCGCAGACCCAGCAGCTCAGCGACGATCAGCTCAGGGCGAAAACGACCGAGTTTCGCAAGCGCCTGGACGAAGGCGAAACCCTGGACAGCCTGCTGCCCGAGGCATTCGCCGTTGTCCGGGAAGCCTCTGTTCGAACCCTGGGCATGCGCCATTTCGACGCCCAGATGGTCGGCGGAATGGTTCTGCACCAGGGCAAGATCGCCGAGATGAAGACCGGCGAGGGCAAGACCCTGGTGGCGACCCTGGCGGTATATCTCAACGCGCTGCCCGCCAAGGGCGTGCACGTGGTGACGGTCAATGATTACCTGGCGCGCCGTGACTCTGAATGGATGAAGCCGATTTACGAGGCGCTGGACATGACAGTGGGGGTATCCGTACCCGGCTTGAATCCGGCCGCAAAACGTGCGGCTTACGCCTGCGATGTCACTTACGGCACCAACAATGAGTTCGGGTTCGACTACCTGCGCGACAACATGGCCTTCTCTCTGGATCAGAAAGTGCAGCGTGAGCAGCACTTCGCGATCGTCGATGAAGTCGACTCTATCCTGATTGACGAAGCCAGAACCCCGCTGATCATCTCCGGTCCGGCAGACGAAGGCCCCGAGCTGTACATCAAGATCAACCGCATCGTTCCGAATCTTGAAGTCCAGACCGAAGAGGACGGCCCGGGCGACTTTTCACTCGACGAGAAATCGCGCCAGGTCCATCTGACCGAGGAGGGGATGGCGAAGGTCGAGGGTCTACTGTCGCAGGCCGGACTGCTGGCCGAAAACGAAAGCCTCTATGACGCCAACAACCTTGCGCTGATGCACACGCTCAACGCGTGCCTCAGGGCCAACCATCTGTTCAACAAGGACGTCGAATACATCGTCAATGACGGCGAAGTCATCATCGTCGATGAGTTTACCGGCAGGACAATGCCCGGCCGTCGCTGGTCGGATGGTCTTCACCAGGCCATCGAGGCCAAGGAAGGCGTGCCGATCCAGCGCGAGAACCAGACGCTGGCGTCGATCACCTTCCAGAACTATTTCAGGCTCTACGAGAAGCTCTCGGGCATGACCGGGACGGCCGATACCGAAGCTTACGAATTCCAGAGCATTTACGGCCTGGAAGTCGTCGTGATTCCAACCAACAAGCCGATGATCCGCAAGGACAATGCCGACCTGGTGTTCCTGACAACGGCAGAGAAGTACGCCGCGATCATCGAGGACATCAAGGAGCGCACGGCCATCGGTCAGCCGGTGCTGGTCGGCACGACGTCGATCGAAACGTCCGAACTGCTGTCGCGCGAACTCTCCAAGGCCAAGATTGCTCACGAAGTCCTGAACGCCAAGCAGCATGAACGCGAAGCCCAGATCATTGCCCAGGCCGGGCAGCCCGGCGCGGCCACCATTGCGACCAACATGGCAGGCCGGGGTACCGATATCGTGCTCGGCGGCAGCCTCGATGCGGAGCTTGCCGAGCTTGGCGAAGACGTTCCCGAGAAGAAGATCCGGGAAATAAAAGACGAATGGCAGCGCCGCCACGAAAAGGTCATCGAGGCCGGCGGGTTGCATATCGTCGGCACCGAGCGGCATGAATCGCGGCGCATCGACAACCAGCTTCGAGGCCGTTCCGGCCGTCAGGGTGACCCCGGTTCCAGCCGTTTCTACCTGTCGCTTGAAGACAGTCTGATGCGCATCTTCGCTTCCGAACGGCTCGGCAACATGATGCAGAAGCTCGGCATGGAACAAGGCGAAGCCATCGAGCATCCCTGGGTGACCCGCGCGATCGAGAATGCCCAGCGCAAGGTCGAGGCGCACAACTTCGATATCCGCAAGAACCTGCTGGATTTCGACGATGTAGCCAATGACCAGCGCCGGGTGATCTATGCGCAGCGTAACGAATTGATGGAGTCCGACGACGTCCACGACTATATCGAGGAAATGCGCGACGAAGTCTTTCACGACCTCATCAGCAGATATATTCCGCCGCAGTCCATCGAAGACATGTGGGACGCCGAGGGGCTGGAAAAATCGCTGGAGGGCGAATTCGGTATCGATGCCCCGGTCCGAGACTGGTTGGCGGCCGACGAGGACCTGACTGAGGAAGGCATCCGCGAGCGCGTCATGGAGCGCGTCGAGGCGCATTTCGCGGCCAAGGAGGCAGAAACCGGCAGCGAGGTAATGCGAAACTTCGAAAAGGCGGTGATGCTCAACGTGCTCGACCAGCAGTGGAAGGAACACCTGGCCAGCATGGACTATCTGCGTCGCGGTATCCATCTCAGGGGATTCGCCCAGAAGAAGCCGCAACAGGAGTACAAGCGCGAAGGCTTCGAAATGTTCACCGAGATGCTGGCCAGCATGCGCTTCGAGGTCATCAAGATCCTGGCGCGCGTTCAGGTGCGCTCGGAGCAGGACGTTGCAGCTGTCGACGAGCAGCGCAGGCGTGAGCAGCCGATGGAATTCAAGCACCGGGAGGCCGGGAACCTGGGTAACGAACCGGGCGCTGGCGGCGGCACCGGACCCGCGCCGGATCAAGCGCAGCCGTTCGTGCGTGACGGGCGCAAGGTGGGGCGTAACGAGCCCTGTCCTTGCGGGTCAGGGAAGAAGTACAAGCAGTGCCACGGCAAAATCGATTGAGAAAGCTCTGAAAACTACTGCGCGTGCGGCTGACGGCGTCCGGCGGTGCTCGAAATCCTCATGTATTGGCATATACATTCCGGTTTCTGCGCTCCGGCGGCCACCGTCAGCCACCCGCTCGCTACGTTTTCAGAGCTTTCTCACCGTCGCCGAGGCTTGGGTTTGGCTCGGGACTGCCGGTTCGGCTTCGACCAGCCATCGCGCCGCAGCGCTGTTGCATTCGGCCGGCGGTGTCGCTATATCTGGAAAGGAGGGCGCGGGAAGCCGCGTTCCTGCGGGTTTCCACGGGTCGGGGCGGCAAACAAGGGCGCTTGCGATGTGGGATAATCCGCGGCTGACATGAGACCCTGATGCGGCGCGCGGCCGGTGAGATTCCTGGTAGCGACCCCATTTCCAACGAGAGATTCGACCATGCTTGAATTTGTTTCCGAACTGTTGATTCCTTCAGCAATGGCCCAGGCCGCCGGTGAGCAGCCGAGCGTGCTGGCCTCGATTCTGCCGCTTGTATTTATCGTCGTGATCTTCTGGCTGCTTATCATTCGCCCGCAGATGAAGCGCACCAAGCAGCACCGTGAATTGGTCTCTAACCTGGCCGTGGATGACGAGATCGTCTCGGCCGGGGGACTGCTAGGCAAGGTGACCGAAGTTGGCGACAACTTCATCAAGGTCGAGCTTGCCGACGATGTGCTGGTCAAGATGCAAAAGAGCTCGGTCGGGCAGGTCGTACCAAAGGGTACGTTCGACTCGGTCGCCTGAGCGCCAGAGCCATCGCTCGCGCCCGGTCGCGGGCGCGAGCGCTGAAACACGAAGCGACAAGTACTAGTCGCAAGACCAATCAAACCGGTTAATCCATGAATCGTTATCCCGCCTGGAAATACATCCTTCTGACCGTCGTCGTGGCGTTCGGAATAATCTACGCGCTGCCCAACCTGTTTGGCGACGACCCGGCCGTGCAGGTCTCCTCGTCACGCGGTTTCGAACTCGATCCTGCGTTGCAAGGCGTTGTCGAGGAAGTTGTCGACGCCGAGGAAATCCAGGTCAGGTCAACTGAGTTCACGCCTGATCGGTTGATGTTGCGCGTCAACGGTTCCGAAGAACAGCTTGCGCTGGCCGACGCGCTACGCGAGCAACTCGGTGATGCCTACGTGGTTGCACTCAATCTGGCACCGGCCACGCCCGGCTGGCTGCGCGCGCTCAACGCCTCGCCTATGGTGCTCGGGCTTGATCTGCAGGGCGGGGTCCACTTCCTGATGGAAGTCGACATGGATACCGCAGGTGCGCAACGACTGGAGGACTTCGTTGGCAGCATACGCAACCTGCTGCGCGACGAGCGTATCCGGTATCGCTCGGTGCGCGCCGAGCGCGGCCAGGTGATCGTCGAGCTGCGCACCGCCGAGGACCGCGAGACGGCGCTGACCGAGATTGCACGCGAGCTGGAGCAACTCGACCTCGAGCCGGTCGACGGTAACGATACCTTCAACATCCGCGCGACGATCCCCGCCGAAGTGATGGACGAAATGCAGCGCAACGCGCTGCAGCAGAACATAACGACGCTGCGTAACCGGGTCAACGAACTGGGCGTGGCCGAGCCGATCATCCAGCAGCAAGGTGCCGAGCGTATCGTCGTCCAGTTGCCCGGCGTGCAGGACACCGCCGAGGCCAAGCGTATTCTCGGTTCGACGGCGACGCTGGAATATCGCGCCGCGGACGAGCAAAACGATCCATTCGAGGCCGAACGCACCGGCCGCGTGCCGCCGCAGTCCAAGCTGTATTTCGAACGCAACGGCAATCCGATCCTGCTGTCGCGTCGTACGATCGCTTCGGGCGAGAACCTGATCAACGCGGCGGCCGGGTTCGATCAGCGCAGCGGCTCGCCAAACGTTTCGGTGACGCTGGATGCCGAAGGTGCGCGCCGGATGCTGGATTTCACCAGCGAAAACGTCGGCAACCGGATGGCGGTGGTCTTCATCGAGCAGCGCCCGGTGACCCGCACCGTCGATGGCGAGCAGGTCCGGGACACGCGCCGCGTCGAGGAAGTCATTTCGGTAGCAAACGTGCGCGAGCCGTTCGGCCGGCAGTTTCAGACCACCGGGCTTGATTCATCGCGCGAGGCCAGTCAGCTCGCGCTGCTGCTGCGCGCCGGTGCCTTGGCCGCGCCGATGCAGATCATCGAGGAGCGCACCGTAGGCCCGAGCCTGGGCGCGGACAACATTGAACAGGGATTCAACTCGGTCATCATCGGTTTCTGCCTGGTGCTGGTGCTGATGGCCATTTACTACAAGGTCTTCGGCCTGGTGGCCAACCTGGCGCTCACCGCCAACCTGGTACTGGTCATCGCACTGCTTTCCATGCTCGGCGCCACGCTGACGTTGCCCGGTATTGCCGGTATCGTGCTGACGGTCGGCATGGCGGTGGATGCCAACGTGCTGATCTTCGAGCGCATTCGTGAGGAGCTGCGACTGGGCAACACGCCGCAGGCGGCAATCCGCGCCGGCTACGACAAGGCCTTCTCGACGATTGCCGACGCCAACGTGACCACGCTGATCGCAGCACTGGTGCTGTTCATGTTCGGCACCGGGCCGGTCAAGGGCTTCGCGGTAACGCTGTCGCTCGGCATCGTGACCTCGATGTTCACCGCCATTTTCGGCACGCGCGGCGTGATAAACCTGATTTACGGCGGGCGCAAGCGCGTCAAGTCATTGGCACTTTGAGACGCCGGTAAAAGGACGCTTACAGCATGGACATCATTCGCACGAACACACGCATCGACTTCATGGCCCGCCGCAAGATCGCGCTGATCTTTTCAGTGGTGCTGATCCTGGCCAGCCTCGGTTCGCTGGTCATTCGCGGGCTAGATTTCGGCCTGGATTTCACCGGCGGCACGCTGATCGAGATTTCCTATCCGGAAGCGCCGGATCTGACCGACGTGCGCGGCGCTCTCGCTGACGCCGATTACGAAAACTTTTCGGTGCAGACCTTCGGCACCTCGCGCGACATCGTTGTTCGGCTGCCGCCGGAGGTCGCGGCCGAAGAGGGCGCCGACGTGAGTACCGCGGCGCTGAATGCCCTGGAATCGGTAGACCCCGGGGTAGAAATCCGCCGGGTCGAGTTCGTCGGCCCCCAGATCGGCGAGGAGCTGGCCAACCAGGGCGGCTTGGCGCTGCTGTACGCGTTGGCAGGCATTCTTTTGTACGTCTCGTTCCGGTTCCAGTGGCGCTTTGCGGTTGGTGCGGTGGCCGCGCTAGTCCATGACGTCATCATCGTGGTGGGGATGATTTCGCTGTTCCAGATCAGCTTCGACCTGACCGTGGTGGCGGCCCTTCTGGCGGTCATCGGTTACTCGCTTAACGACACCATTGTGGTCTACGACCGGCTGCGCGAGAACTTCCGGGTCAAGCGCAAGGGCACGGCCAAGGAATTGACCAACCTGTCGATCAACCAGATGCTGTCGCGAACCGTGATGACCTCGCTGACGACGCTGATGGTTCTGCTCGCGCTGTTCTACTTCGGCGGCGAAATCATCCACGCCTTCGCCTACACCCTGATTGTCGGCGTGATCGTGGGCACGTATTCCTCCATCTTCGTCGCCAGCACGGCCGCGCTGATTCTCGGCGTGTCGAAGCAGGACTTGATGCCGGTGGTCAAGGAAGGCGCCGACCAGCCCGACCAGGAAGATTTGCCGGCGCGATTCAGAAACACCTGAGGCTTACGATGAGGTTGATCGCTGTATTGACGCTTTTCGTGCCACTGCTTTGCGTCGCGCAATCCGCCCCGGTCGACAGTGAACCGGCGCCGCGTTACGCGATCGAGTCCGCAGTCTGGTGTGCGGGTCAGTTGCGCGGGGAGCCCGAGCTTGTACTCAGTCCGGGAATCCCGGGCACGTTCGAGATCCACGGTCCGGATTCCTCTTGGCGCCTGAGCGTGGAAATCGATAGGCCGGCCGAAGGCGAAGGTGCGATTGCCGAATCCCTGTGGTTCAAGGTGGGCATCGAACAGCGCGTTGACGGTCACTGGGAATTCCTGACCGACACCATGCTCGGAACACCCTTGGGCAAGCCAGGCATCATCACGGTAGTCGAGCAGGGCGCACAGGATTCCGGCCGCGAAACCGCGCCGCTGTATGTCGAGATGACCGCACAGCGGATTGAGCCGGGCGTCTGATCGCCACAAGAACAATTTCGAGCTGAAACGCGCGGGGATTCAGGCGAGGTCGCCCAGTTCCTGTTGCACCGCATCCACCAACCGCTGTTCGCGCAACAGGTGGGCACAGTTGTCGATATCGGTACCCACTTCATAGTCCCTTTCCGCATGCGCGACGGTTCGTCGCACCGCGGCATGCGCCACTGCGACACCGCGTCCGGGCTTCAGCGGCGCGCGAAAATCCAGTGCCTGGGCGGCGGTGAGCATTTCCACAGCCAGCACCTGTTCGGTATTGCGCAACACCGACAGCAGCTTCAGCGCACCGATCGATCCCATCGACACGTGATCCTCCTGGCCCAGACTGGTGGGAATCGAATCGACGCTGGCCGGATGACACAGCACCTTGTTTTCGCTGACCAGTGCCGCGGCCGTGTACTGCGGAATCATGAAACCGGAGTTGATGCCGGTGTCGGCCATCAGCAGCGTGGGCAAACCGTCGTGACCGGCCAGCAGCAGGTAGGTTCTGCGTTCCGAAATGCTGGCCAGCTCGGCCAGGGCAATCGCTGCGTAATCCATCGCCAGCGCGAGCGGCTGGCCATGGAAGTTTCCACCCGATACGATATCGCCCGCCGCGCCCGGGTCATCTGAATCAGGCCCGAACACCAGCGGATTGTCGGTGACCGAATTCAATTCCCGCTCGATGATTTCCGCGGCGTGGGTCAGCGCGTCGCGGCTGGCTCCGTGGACCTGCGGTATGCAGCGCAGCGAATATGGATCCTGGACCTTGCCGCAGTCACGGTGCGACGCCAGGATTTCGCTTTGTTCGAGCAGGCGCCGGACGTTGGCCGCGGATCTGAGTTGCCCGGGGTGCGGTCGCAGCTGGTGGATACGTTCGTCAAAAGGCCGGGCAGAGCCCTGCAGCGCCTCCAGGGTCATGGCACCAAGAATATCGGCGGCCACCACCAGCTTTATGCAGCGGCTGAGCACAAAAGCACCGCACGCCGCCATCAGCTGGGTACCGTTGATCAGCGCCAGCCCGTCCTTGGCTTCGAGTTCGACCGGCGTCATGCCCGCTCTTTCCAGCGCAGTGGTCGCGGCCTCCGGGCCGCTGAAGTCCGACTTCCAGCAACGGCCTGCGCCGATCAGCGGCAGACTCATATGAGCCAGCGGTGCCAGATCGCCAGACGCCCCCACGCTGCCCCGCGACGGGATCCAGGGCACGATACCGTGCTGGTCCAGCGAAAGTAGCTGTTTGAATACCGGTTCCGAGATGCCGGAGTACCCAAGAGAGAGGGCGTGGATCTTCAGCCGCAGCATAAGGCGGCTGATGTCCGGGCTCAGCGGCTCGCCGGTCCCGCAGGCGTGCGACAACAGGAGATTGCGCTGAAGCTCGGCCAGGCGCGCCGGTGCGATACGCTTGTCGGCCAGCGCGCCGAAGCCCGTATTGATGCCGTATACGGGCGCGTCGCTGGCAAGCGCCCGCTCCACGTATCGCCGCGAATCGGCAACAGCCGTGGCATCGGTACGGAGTTCGCGCATTCGCCGTTTGAGGTCGGCGTCCAGGTTTTTCAGCGAGATGCAATCGGGCATAAGATTTCCGCATAGTCCGTGCGCCTGACAAACGACGCGATTTCGCGCGGCATGGTGGCAAGCCGCACACAACAACATGGCAGAATAACCGGATGAATATCAACCTTTACCCAAGAACCGGCTTTTCAGTCGTGCTCGGCCTTTGCCTGGCTTTGCTGGGCTATGCCTATTATTCACAGTACGTACTGGGCTACGAGCCCTGTCCGCTGTGTATTTTGCAGCGCGGCGCGTTCATCATCATTGCCCTGGGCGCGCTTGCCGGCGCTGTGCACGGCAGCCGGGGTGGCATGCGATGGCTTTACGGCGCGGTGGTTTTCGCCGGCGGCGCCTGGGGCGTCGTGACCGCGGGGCGCCACCTGTGGCTACAGAACCTTCCGCCGGATCAGGTGCCTGAATGCGGGCCCGGTTTCGATTTCATGATGGAGTATTTCTCGCTCGGAGAGGCGATCACCTCCGCGTTCACCGGCTCCGGTGAGTGCGCCGAAATCGACTGGGTGTTTCTCGGGCTGCCCATGCCGGCGTGGGCGCTGATCTGGTATGTTGTGCTCATGCTGATGACTGCGCTGTCACTGCGCAAGAAACGATTAGGTTGAAGGACCACCCCATGAGCGAGACACTCAAATCGATAACTCCGGCCAAGGACTGGGCCGTGGATTCCTGGAAGCGCAAGGAAGCGCTGCAGCAAGCGCGCTACGACGACCAGGACGCCCTGGACAATTCGTTGCAGCACCTTTCGGAGCTGCCGCCGCTGGTCACGTCCTGGGAGATTCTCAACCTGCGCCAACAGTTGGCCGAAGCCCAGGCGGGCAAGCGTTTCCTGCTGCAGGGGGGCGACTGCGCAGAAATCTTCGACGAATGTCGACCCGAGATCATCGCCAACCGGCTCAAGGTACTGTTGCAGATGTCGCTGGTGCTGGTCCACGGGATGGAAATGCCGGTGGTGC
>JGI12210J13797_10338137_pt1 | contig 12761 bp, 9 predicted proteins | sample ElkSlonscriptome_3_FD_13797 | JGI IMG/M metagenome (IMG submission 13797) | reverse complement strand
GGGAAAGACAAAACGATCTCCGATCAAATAGTCAAATTCTTCAAGTCCACTGGTCGCGAAGGAGTTGAACCAAGCCACTTGGATCGCGGCAGGCCGATGGACAAAGACTCCCAACCGTTTTGGTTCACTGAAGGCACTCAAATCGACCAAGATATCGATCTCCGCACGACGAATCTGCTCAGCAACCTGAGCATTACTCAGTTTACCAACAGCGTACTTTTCTGCTTTTGTATCGAGCCAGTGCCAGTCGGGGGATGGAACGTTCGAATCATCAAATAGGTGAATCTCGAATCGGTCGGGATCGTGACCATTTAGCAGGGGCCAAACCGGTTTCATATAGTTGGGGTGATGCAGATGTGCGGACAGATAGCCAATTCGCAGCTTGGGGGGATTCACTCGACGGGTCGTCGGCTTTGGCAACGTCACTCGTTCATGTTTCCGAACGACTTCGGCGTATTTTCGACGAACGTTGTGAATACGAAGATTGGACGCAGAGGGTGCACCGGGAAGAATGGTGGCTAAGCCCATCAAGAAGTTCGGGTTATCGATATCTTGGGCAAGCGATTCGGAAACCGCGATGGAAGAGTCGACATCGCCGAGCTTGTACCAAGCGCGAGCCAACTCATAGCGAGCTTCGACGTCATCAGGGACTTCACGAAGACAATTTTGCAAAGCACCGATGGCTTGGGAAAATTCGCCGAGCTGACAAAGCCCAACGCCCATGATTCGCCAATCGTTCGCGGTAGCGACTCCCCTATCGATGAGCTGGTCGACGCAGCGAAGCGTCGAAAGAATCTCGCCGGATCGCTGATGTGTGCGAACCCGTCGTCGCAGATCGCGTTCGGCCCTATTCATGTTTGTCGTTCAGGTAGTGCATCTAGTTGGGACAAGCGAAAGACGCCACGGGTCGCCGCGACAACGATTTGTCGCGGCGATTCGATCGTACAATCGAGGCAGAGCAAAAGGTTGCTCTTAGGTCTTGCCTTCTTCGACCTTCCAAGTGTACTCGATGTTGCCCTTCTTCTTCCCAGCATTGTCGTTTTCGGTATAAGTGACTTTGATTTCTTCAAAGTTCAACGAAAAATCTTCTGCGGGGACCTCTTCGCTTTGGGCCGCCCCCGAGACTGAGTAGCTGGTGACCAAAACGTTTTTCAGTTCATAGCGGTAGTATGTCACGCGGCCTTGATCGGTATAGGATGCCGTCAATTCAATTTCAACCTTAGGGAAAACCCTACCTTTGCAAACCGCTTCCGCAATTTTTGGACTCGATTTGTCGAGCAACTTCGAGACACCGATGTCGTCCAAGATGACGTCACCACGACGACGGGCCGTCCCCGTTGCTCCACCACCCGGTTGATGAACCGCTTGTGAGAACGACAGAATATCGATCCAGCCCTTGTGTTTGTCATCTTTGCATTCGCCTTCGACGCCATCAAATTTCATGTAGCCAGCCATTTTTTTGTTCCTGTGCGAGAGTGGGAAAGAAAACCGTTTGAGTTTTTGGGGGGCTGATGCTCCCCAGTGATAGTTCTATTCTCGTAGCGAAGGAGCAGTTGTTGCGTGAAACAAAAAAATTTCTGACATTTCTAGTGAATCGTAAAAGGATTGCCGTCAATTGACCCACCTCCATCCTTTTAAAGAGCATTAACGATGTCTATGGTTTGCCCGCTCGAATCGTTCGAATTATACTGTTTGAAATCGACCTATTTACCCCCTCCCTCCCTAAGACCACACCCGATGAATTCAACGCGAATGCTTCTCGTTGCCGCAGCTCTGTTATTGATTTCCAATTCAGGAAGTCCGCAGATCTTCGCTCAAGAAAACGCCACCCAAGCGGCAGCGGCAGCCGATCCTGCAGCGAATGAGGAAAGTCCTGCAGCGAAGAGCCCAACGACCGATCCGCAAAATGACGACGAAGCTGCCGAGGAGACGACGCCAACTGAAGTAGGGCCAGCTGAAGTAGGGCCAGCTGAAGTAGGGCCAGCTGTAGCGTCACCCTACGGCCCGAGCTATTCGTTGATGGGCGAATTCGCAGGCGAGATTCAAACCGACGGGGAAGAGGCTGAGCAGATTGGACTGCAAATTCGTCCAATGGGAGAGAACGGTTTCGAGGCGATCCAGTACACAGGTGGGCTGCCCGGACAACCCGCACAAAAAGGCAACCCCGTTCAGTTGGTCGGACGCCGAAGTGACGGGTTTGTTACATTGTCGGGCGGCCCGTTTGTAATCATCGTCGAAGAAGATGGTTGCATCCTTCTCGATCGAAAGGGAACCCAAATCGGCAATCTGGCTCGAGTGAATCGGCAAAGTCCGACGCTCGGAGCCAAACCGCCCAAAGATGCGATCGTGATTTTCGATGGAACCTCGACCGATCAATTTTCCGGAGCGAACATGACCAAAGATGGGCTTTTGATGCAAGGGGCAACCCTCAAACCAATGCTTCAGGATTTTGATCTGCACCTTGAGTTTCGCTTGCCCTATATGCCTGAACAAGATGGCCAAAGCCGTAGCAATAGTGGTATCTACGTCCAAAGCCGATATGAATGCCAGATTTTGGACTCCTTCGCTACGCCAGCCGTCTTCAATGGATTAGGTGCGATTTACCGTTTTCGAAAACCAGACGTCAACATGTGTTTGCCACCTTTGGTTTGGCAAACCTACGACATCCGGTTTACGGCGCCACGTTGGGAGGCCGATGGATCGAAACGACGAAATGCTCACATCACCAGTTGGGTCAACGGGGTGAAAGTACAAGACAACATCGAAGTGCCCCAGCAGACTGGACATGGCAAAGAGGAAACGCCGAGTTTGCTTCCAATCGTTCTACAAGACCACGGCAATGACGTACGGTTTCGAAATATCTGGGCCATCGACCGTGGCATCGCCAGCGAGCCATTCCCGGCAGAAGGTCTATGATTATAAAGCGCCTGATTTTAAAGTCGTTGTTTTAGGTAGCAGAAGTCGTCAAGACTTTTGGGCTTTTGGCGGATCGCATGCCGCTGCGAAACTCTTGACGCTTTTCCGCGACAAAAACTCACAACCTCGGAGTGCCGAGCGGCACTCGTCGGCTTAGATAACTAGTGGCAATGGAACTGACCACAAGCAAACACAGACCGCCAAATCCTGCGAGGCCCAGCAATCCCAGTCGGTCATTTACCTGCGACCGTTTCCACAACTCGTGAATTTCGTGACGTGCTTCTTCATCAAAAACTAGCTCTGCTGCGTGCTCATGTAACACCATGTCGCCCTGAGTGACTTTACCCTCGTACGTTCGGCTAACCAACCATTGGTCAATCCAATCGTCATCGAGCAAATTGGATTTGAACTCCTGGCCTCGTGGCACAAGGCTCTCGATCGTGTTGATCGCGACGGCTCGTTTCATCAATCGCAGCTCTTCAAGGCTCTCTTGGATGGTTTCGGATGGCGATGAAGTGACAACCATCGTTTCATCGTCGTCGGTTGAGGCGTCGTCATCCGGTACATGGTCGATCCAATCAGGACGGTTGCTCGGGTAGACGGTTTGATCGAGGGGAACGACAGATAACTCCGTTGACTTGGCCTCCGTTTCAGAGGCTTCGGCGGGCGCTTCGGCGGCGAAAACGGGCATCGAAACGGTGGACATGACCAGCATCGCTGCGGCGACGGCCGCCAGCGATGCTTTTCGCACGACTGTCTTCGGGCGAGGGTTTACCCAAGGCGACGACATTTGCACGGCGATTGCGATGCCACCGGCGATCAACATCCCCGCGGGTTGAGGAATCGGCAACATTTGATGAATCGCCCATTCGCTTACTACCGCGACCGCAACACTCCATAGGCTAAGACGTCGACGACGCAGCGGGTCAACGGGTTTCCACCACCGTAGGGCGGCAAACAACAAAGCGAAATGTGCCATGAAGGCTGAGGCACGGGGAACTTCGTTCCCCACATAGAGAGCTTGCGGCAGCGTGGTCGACTCGATTTCTCGCGCTAAACCGTAGTCGAGTGGAAGTATTAGAAATTGAGTTGCACCGTACGCAAACGCTCCGACGAATACGCCGACTCCCGCCAAAACCAATCGCCTCGGCAAGCTTTCTCCTTCGTCTCGTTCCCAGAACTTGCCCAGCCACAATATCGCCAATGATGAGAACAAAACGATCATGGCCATCGCAGCGTAGGGAGCGACGGCAACGGCATCGGTCGGTCCCCTGCCAAGGCCGATCACGCCAGCGACCACCGCCAGGACAAAGGTTGTCAAAAACGCGGTCAACCAAGATGTACTCAGTTCCGCGACTCGGTGAATCGTCGGTTTGGCACATAGTTCGGTCCGACACTTGGCTCGCCATTCAGACCTGCTTAGCGGGCGTGGCGTCGCCAGGGGTCGGCCAACGGTTTGGGCACCAACCGGATTGGTTTGTGGCGGCGATGCCAGTGATTGGGCTCTCGCATAACGGGGCTGCTGCTCATTCACATGCAACACCATTTGCCGAACCAAATAGCAGGGCACGTAGACGATCGCAGCGACCATCAATAACGGTAACAACCAATGGCCGTTGATCATCGTGACTAACACGACGCCTACGACCAAAAAGAATTTTGCCCCAGGCGATTGATCAAGCGAACGCCACCACCGCTGCAGATCCGTAGTATCCTCGCAGTGCCTGGCAGACGCGTGATTCGCCAGCGGCGATGGATACGTATGGGGGGGCGCGGTCGACGAGGCCAACGAAGCCATAATCGGTTCTTCTCGCTGCACGGTTTTCTCAGGTCGGCTCATGCCTAGAGCATCGGTTAGTTCCACCGCGCTGCGGAAACGCTTTTGAGGGTCTTTTTCCAAGCATTTGGCAATGACCGATCGATAGGGCTCACCAATCAACGCCAAATTGGGTTCCGCCGTCATGTGTTTAATGATGATCTCATGACTACTTTCACCATCGAACGGAACCATGCCAGTCAACATTTCATAGAGCATGATGCCGAGAGCGTAGATATCGATCTCACGACCATACTCACCACGTCCAATTTCCGGGGCCATGTAATGGAACGTGCCCACACTCTCGGTGTGCCCGGCACGGTGCGAGGACGAGATGAATTTACTTAGTCCATAGTCGCCAACCTTGACGATTCCCAGATCATCAAAAACGTTTCCGGGCTTCAAGTCACGGTGAACTAAGCCAGCGGAATGCAAATGATGGACGCCAGCAGCTATCGCGGCGAACCAGCGGCGTGCGTCGCTTTCGGTCAAACCGGTCGGCGATTCGTCGAGCACTTGCCGCAAATTTTTCCCGGCGACATACTCCATCACCACCCATGACTCATCATTCGAATCGCGACAGATATCAAACAGCGAAACGAGGTTGGGATGCTTCAGGTTCAGGCAATGCGAAACGCCGCGTAGTTCAACGTCCAAGTTTCGCTGAATCCGTTTCAAAGCAACTTCTTTACCTGCTTCGCTGATCGCAAAATAGACTTCGCCGAACCCGCCGATTCCGATCCCACGACGAATCGTGTAGCGAGGCAGAGGAGTCGATCCGGGTGAATACGTGAAGGTCATAGCATTAGAAACAGGTGTCGAGGGAGCCGTCTTCTGTAGTTTACTAAGGATTGCAGTCATCGTTTCTCTTAACCCCTTGAAAAATCGTTTTCGTCGAGCCTATTTCGTCGCAATTGGCTGATTTCTGTCGTTAAACCGCGTGCCCAACGGGCCGCGTCTTTCTTCCGTTAAACCGCGCGCCCAACGGGCCGCATCAAATCACATCCTACGCGCGGGGCGTCGCCCACGCGGTTTAACACTTCATCAGGCTCGAAACCGTCGATTTGGGGGCGCCAAAAGTCAGGCATTTTCGAGGGTGATGCCAACTTCCGCCAATTCCATCCGCTCGCCAATCGATAACCCCACAAACTCTTGCTCCCCTACCGCTTTGGCAAACCAACCTTCCTCGCGACGAACCAGTAACACTTTTCCCGTCAGCATGCTTCCTCGCGCGTGACAATCGGCCGACGGGCCAATCAAAATCGTTTGATCGGCCAAAAGAACTCCATCAACATGGTCGGCAAAACGATGGGGAGGTTCAAGCACCAACACCGCTGTCGGACTTAATGGATTCGGCTGATGAAGGACTAGTTTGGCGGACCCAGCCGCCGGTATCACTTTTCCCGACTCAATGAGCGTCGGCTTCTCCTCGTTTTCTGCTTGACTCTGCGTCCAGACATAATGTTCGTCTTGTCGAGAGATCGTCCCAGCATTGCGCGGCCAATCCGCCTGGACCCTAATGTCGACCGTGATCTCTCGGTCGCTGCGGCTCGCCGAAGCGATACCACCGAGCGACCAACTATTTCCCGTGAGCAGCAAGAAACCGCCACAACCATCGACCCAAAGCCTCCACCGACCTGCATCGGATAGAGGCTTTTTTTGTTGCAAGCGTGGATCAGGCAATTTGTTCACAACGGATGTCCTAATCGAGTTGAATTGAAACCAGCGAATCGGCTGACCTATCTTGATCAAAATAGCTGGTGATCTCGTCGAGCAGGTTCTCGTCGGTCGGTTCATCCAAATCAATTTCGCCGAAATACTCAGCATCGACGCTCATCGTCTCTTCAGCGACTTCCATTCGCGTTGCGATATCGTCGAGCAATTGGCGAGTCCGCGATAGATGGCTGTCGTCGAGTGACATCTCGTTACTCGTTTGTGCCACGCGAAGGGCTCCCAAGCGAGCTTGCAAGTTTTCGACTTCAACCTCCAATTGTTGACGAGCGTTGATCATCGCGTCCATTCGCTCATGAGCCGCTTCGAGGGTCGCCTGACGAGCCGTCAACATTTGGCCGAGTTTGTCGGCGGTCGCTTTGCGAGTCTTAAACCGCTTGAAACGGTTACCCAAATCGGTTTTGACCTGAGTCGACGTGTAGGTGCGGCCTGCGTAAGTATAAACGGTGCTATCTTTTCGCAAGTCATCAGATAGCCGCTCGATGTCGGACTGGGTTTTCGCCAACCGTTGTTCCGAATCGTTGAACTGCTTTTCCAGACGCGCGACCTGCACTTTTTCGAGTGCAATACGCTGGGCGTTCGACTCGATCTCGGGTTTCAGATCAGCAATCATCTGACGTGCCCGTTTCAATTCCCACTCCAGTGGCATTGAATCGGAAGCAGACGTTTTTAGCCATCCCATGCCGCAGCGAGCATAGCTAAAGAGCGGCGTAAACACGGCCATCGATGAGAGCAGTGCGGCGGCACCACCGGCAAGCATTAGTTTTTTAATCATTGAAAATCCCCTAAACGGAAGGTTTGGACACGTCGTTTCGTTACGTTTTTGGCACGGACTTGATGCCTTACAAACACTTATTCGCAGCCGAATTGGGATTCTTGGCAGAATCGGCACATTTTTGTCTGGTTTCGCTAAAGGCGACTGGGGTCGTGCAGCTTTACATTAGAACAATGGTGCGAGCGACTAGGGTCCAAGACTAACACCACCGAATCTTCGCCAGCAAAAAGCCATCACCACCAATTGTGCCCTACTTTGCCAGCTTTTTCCGCGAAAACACGCCATCTTGTTTCATCGGCTCAATGCGTGATGCTGATAGAGTGCCGCGTTATCCAGGCCGTTGGCCTGGTCTAGGCAAACGAATCGCCCTTTGGGCCGAAAAAAAAAGCAAGACCTTTCAATAAAAGATGCGCGGTACAACGAACTGGCTTCGCCGGGAGGGTGAAGGCGATTGACGTATTACATCCCCCCGGGGCTGATCGGGCTGATCGGTTTGAAAATCGGAAAAAACAACCCCTGGCAAACAAAAGGCTGGGGATACACGACGACCGAAGACAGCGAGGAATTAGAGAACCTTTATGCCAATTTTGCTGGTAGGCTGAAAGTGGATCCGAAGTGGATCGCGAAGGCCAATCGTTTTGAATGGACAGGTCCCAAGCTTGAACCGATGGTTGCGACATCTCAGCAGGTGAGTCAGGAGTATCAATACACGTTAGAGAGGCCACGCGAAAATTGGACGAAGCCGAGTTTCAATGCTCAGGATTGGCAAAGCGGAAAGGGCGGCTCGCGTCGGATGAGAACACGTGGGCTTTGGGTAGAGGCTTTGGGTAGAGGCTTTGGGTAGAAAATCAAAACGAAAAAAGCCGGGCGTGCCTCAACTCGTTGCACGCCCGGCCTCGAAGTCAGCCATGACTTATTCATTTAGCAAAATTAGATAATCCAAAGGTATCGGTCGCTTCCAAGCGTGATTTACCTGCCATCCTAGCAAGTAATTGTGGCGAAACCGTCCACCTCAAAACCTTGACATCTTGTCGAGTCACTGGCGCGAATCCTTCCGCGATGTTTTGAGCTTTCATGTTGTTCGCACAAATCAATGGGTACAAATTTTCCTATCTGACACATCCTTGTGTACGCTTCCTGGGATTCCGAAGCGGTTCCTTGCCCGGCGACCCCAACACGATCTCTTTTGCAAAGAGATCCGAACTCCATTGTTTCGCTTCTGCGACCTGCTGGCCCAGCCGATTAGGCTACCAGACGTAGGTCTTCGACGGTCATCCGATCGCGAGCACCGTCGACAAATTCCTCAAAAATACGGATATCCAGTGCCGATGCAGCGGCACATTCAGGATGGAATTGGGTGCCCACGGCAAACCAATCCATCATTTCACTTTCAATCGCTTCGATCACTCCATCAGGACATCTCGCGGTGACTCGGAAGCCTGGTGCCACTTCATCAATCGCCATGTGATGACGGCTGCTAACGCGGATTTCGCCATCGCCATAGACGCGGCCAATCAAAGAATCACTTTCCACATCCAACGTGTGTCGGTGATTGGGGTCCTGAGGGTCATGGTGAGGCACTGCGTTTGGCAAATCCTCTTTGATGTTCAGAAACAGATTCCCGCCCTGGTAGATGTTCATCAGTTGCATGCCCGTTCCGATGCCCAAAAGGGGTAATCTTCGCTCGGCGATTTCGGCGATCAACAATCGGTCGCTCGTTTCACGTACCGGGTCCAAAGGACGTACCGAAGGATGCAACATGAAACCATCGTTGCGCGGATCTAAATCCGCACCTCCAATCATGACAAAGCCGTGCAAGGCATCCAAGGCGGTTCGGATTGAATCCGAATCGTCCATCGGAGGCAGAATCACAGGAATCCCTCCTGCTTTAAAAACCGACTGAAAGTAGCCTGCGGCGACGTAACTGTAGGCGGGCATGTTACGAGCGGCTGCACGATAGTCGGCGTTAATGCCGATCAATGGTTTACACGTCATCCGAAAGGTCCTCTTCGAAGTTCGCGGGTTGTAAGAATTTCGACGCGACAATCTTGTTGCGTCGTGGAACAGTGGTCGGCAAGGGAAACAGGCGAAGGCCGAATTTCAACAGGCTACTCTCTGCCTTGTGAAATGCGATCGCCGAAAGAAGAAACGCTACAAACCGGAAGGTTAGAACCCGATTAATCGCGAGCGTTTTCGTTGAGATGTCAGTGAGCGCCATCTTGGCTTTCAACCCATCTTGACGGTCGACGATCTTTCGTAGCGATTTCGCTAACCTAGCTCGCCGTTGCGAACCACCGTTGGCAACACACGATGTGTTACCGGCGATGAGCAAGATAGTAAAAATCTTTTCAAGTTTTTCAAACCTCGCTCATAAATAGTGGAACAGCGACACTGCTAGCACTACATGGAGTAATAGCAATCGTTTTTCTTGCTAGCAAGAAGTGGCTGAACGATGCTGTTCAGTGTCGCGCCGCGCGTGTATAAACATGTTCAACTTCCGCCTAGATAAGGACTTAGGACAGACGATGCAATTCACCAACGTGTGCTTGGAATCGATTGGGGCGATAATTCCCGATGAGATTTGGAATAGCGAGAAAATTGAGGCCGATTTGGCTCCACTGTACTCGCGTCTAAAACTGCCGGAAGGCCGCTTGGCGTTGATGAGCGGGATCGACGAGCGGCGTGTTTGGCCACTCGGTACCATGCCGAGCGGACCGAGTATCCACAGCGCCAATGCGGCGATCGATGCAGCCGGAATCGACCGTAAAGAGGTCGGCTGTTTGATCCACGCCAGTGTTTGCCGAGACTTTTTAGAGCCGGCCACCGCATCGCGGGTTCACCATGAAGTCGGCTTGCCCCACGATTGCTGGGTTTACGATGTTTCCAACGCTTGCTTGGGGCTGATCAATGGCGCGGTTCAGATCGCGATGATGATTGAATCGGGCGCCATTGGTGCTGGGATCGTGGTCGGGACCGAAAATAGCCGTCCGCTACTCGAGCAAACGATCGCCAGCTTGAATGCGGACATGTCACTGACACGCAAAAGCGTCAAACCCGCTTTCGCTTCGTTGACGATCGGTTCGGGTAGTTGTGCATGGTTGCTTACGCATCGTGATTTGTCGAAATCGAGCACTCGCATTGAAACGGCGGTTGCCGAAGCGAGAACCGAATTCAACGATTTGTGCCGTAGCGACCAAGATTCGGCTGGTTCGCAAATGCAGCCTTTGATGGACACCGATTCCGAGCGGCTCATGGCCGAGGGGATCGCGACCGGTGTTGCGGGTTTAGAGCGTTTGCTAAGCGAGTCCGGTTTGTCTCGAGGCGATTTCGATCGAACGGTTTGTCACCAAGTCGGTTCGCGTCACCGCATCGAAATGCTCAAAGCGATGGGGCTACGAATCGAAAACGACAGTGCCACGTTCGCGAAGTTGGGCAATACCGGATCGGTTGCCTTACCGCTCACGCTTGCGGCTGCCCAAGCTCGCGGTGAATTGGTGCCTGGCAACCAAGTCGCGATGTTGGGGATCGGCTCGGGGATCAACAGCGTGATGTTGTCCGCCCAATGGGGCCAAACACCCATCAGCGGTAATATCGCTGATCTCGAGTAGACGAGTCTCTCCGAGGCTCGTAGCTCCTTGGCGTCTCGCGGGACGCCGCTACTGGAAGCGACTACTAGAATTCGGCGCTGTACTTGTTCACCATTTCGCGGCGGATCGCTGCGGTGGCTTCGTCAATCTGTTGCCAAATCTGCATCACCGAAGCCGCTCCGGCAGTCCGCTCCTGGCTGCGAATGATCGCATCGGTCCGTCCTTTTTCCATCAGCGATGCGTTCATCGCGCTGACACCGACCGTAGCGGTCGGCGCACCGTACATGTAACCATCGTATCCATTGCCCGCCCGGTAGCCACCGAAGCTCGCGTAAGCTCCACCTGACGACGCATTGTTGCTCTTAGTACGCAGTGAAGACCGCATTCCGACACCTTTCATCATCATCTCGGCACTGCGAAGTTGGTTCGCTGCGTTGGCACCAAAATCGAGCATCGCTTCATCGACGTTTAGGATTGGTAATTGATCGATTTTGCGTGCGTAGCGGTTATACCAAACGGCCGCTTGGCCGAACGTTTTCGCATTGTCGCGGCGCGGTTTTTCGTGTAAATCGTCGAGCAATGTCGTGATTGATTGAAAGTACTGCTGAGTCGCAATTCGCTTTGCGGTTCCTTCGGGATCGCTTCCCGGCGATTGCATTTCAACCAACGAATCGGCGAGTGTCGGCGGCAGCGAAAGCACACTCATTACGCGGCGAGTGCCACCTGATGACAACAGTCCGCGAAGCATAAACGTGTTGCCACTGACCGATGGCGTCCATTCACGAAGATCTTCAATCATTAATCCTTGGTTCTGCATTACTTCGATGAAGAGGTCTTTACCGACCTTTTCTAGCATCGCCGGTGATTCGGCGAAGTCGAGTCGAATGGCACCGACCGTTTTGTGTTGGACGGTAATCCCGAGCGTGATCCCCTTGGCTCCAGCGATAAGTTTGGCATAGTCGTCAGGCGAAATGCCGGAATCCTTCAGTGATTCGTACTTGTCCATGCTGTGCTTCACAGCGGTTTCCGAAATCAATCCTTCGACGTCCAAAGCCATCACGATCGGCGTACCAACCTTATTTGCGTACTCAAACGCTTGCTCCAAGTAGTCGGATAATGCAGCGGCACTACCGACATCGGTCGACTTGAGCCAGCGGGTAACATCTTGGCGATTCGCGGGAGTATAGGAACCGACCAAATTGCCCATCAGTTGGACGAGATAGCGATCGTCGGGCAAACGAACCGCGGAGCGATCGGCGATTGTGTCCATCGTCCCACCAAAACGCTGGGCAGCGGTCGAGATGTTGCGGTCCGCCTCCAATTTCATCATGCCCATTTCCCAAATCGATTTGCCGAACTCGTGATCGAATCGACCAGCCAACATGACCGCCGTTGCATCGGGTGGTAATGCCGAGACGCCCGCGTCGAAGGCGGCTTGACGACGGGCCGCCCAACGCTCGCGGTCGGCGACAGGGGAACCAAACAGTTTTTCTGCGTTGATGAGAATCAACGAATTGGCATCGGAAGGAACGCGGTACTTCATTCCTTCAAATTGAGCCTGGCCAACCGTGGGCAGCAACGCAGCGGTCATTAAAAGAGTGGGCATCAATAGTCGGTTCATCGTGGTCGCCAAAAAGAGAGGAAGAGAAACAGTTAACATGTCTGATGGACGGTAAACGGAGTATAATTGGAAAACGATGGTTTTCGTAGTGGATTGTGTGTTGTTCTGATGGTTGGCGTCAATTCGCGTGATTGGCGGGAAAATCTTTGCGGGGTGGTGTCGCTGTGTTTTGCCCGTGAATCGACCCGAGTGATGGCTCAAACAGGCGTACTCAAACGCGCGGCCCGCTGGGCACGCGGTTTAACCGAGGAACGCTTTTCGGCTATTCGCAACCGCTTAAGCTGGGCGAATGAAGTCGCAGCCTTCGAACAACCT
>JGI12210J13797_11328582_pt1 | contig 12766 bp, 9 predicted proteins | sample ElkSlonscriptome_3_FD_13797 | JGI IMG/M metagenome (IMG submission 13797) | reverse complement strand
GAGAGCGTTCACACCGCGGTGGATCGGATGTTTTCCGAAGGAGAATTTTCCGCTGAATGAATCGGCTGAATCCCCTGCGTCGGACCGATTTTCCGGGAAGCGCTCTATGATCCCTGCCTCAAAGAAAATCGAACTCTTAGCCCCGGCGGGCAATGTTGAAAAACTGGAAACCGCCATCCATTTCGGGGCCGATGCGGTCTACCTGGCGGGCAAGGCGTTCAGCCTGCGCAATTTCTCAGGCAATTTCACCTTGGAAGAGATGGAAGCGGGAGTGGCCCTTGCCCGGCGACATGGAGTCAAGGTGTATACGGCCTGCAATATCTACTCCCGCAATTCGGAGCAGGAAGCGCTGACCGCCTATCTTCTGGAGTTGGGCCGCATCGGCCCGGACGCGGTCATCATCTCCGATCCGGGAATCTTTACCGCGGCCCGGGAGCTGATCCCCCATATTCCCGTCCATGTCTCCACCCAAGCCAACACCACCAACTACCGAACCGCCGGTTTCTGGCGACGGCTCGGGGCCCGGCGGATCAACGCGGCCCGGGAACTCTCCCTGGCCGAAATTCGGGAAATCGCCGACCGCTGCCCCATCGATATCGAAGCCTTCGCCCACGGTGCCATGTGCATCTCCTACTCGGGCCGGTGCCTGTTGAGCAGCTTTATGGCCGGGCGAGACAGCAACCGGGGCCTCTGCTGCCACCCCTGCCGCTTCAAATACGCGGTGGTGGAGGAAAAGCGGCCGGGTCTCTATTACCCGATTCTGGAGGACGAGCGCGGTTCATACATTTTCAATGCCAAAGACCTGTGCATGATCGAGCACATCCCCGAAATGATCACAGCCGGCATCACCTCCCTCAAAATAGAGGGCAGGATGAAAGGAATCCATTACCTGGGGTCGGTGGTGCGGGTGTATCGGGAGGCGCTCGATTCTTATACTGAGAACCCGGATTCCTACACAATGAAATCGGAATGGGTCGATGAACTCGCCAAAATCAGCCACCGCAGTTACTGCACCGGCTTTTATTTCGGAGACCCCGAACAAACCCGGCCCAACTATGAAGACTGCCTGTATCGACAAGAATCCCAGAGCTACCGGTTTGCCGGAAAAATCCTGAAGGAAATTTCCCCCGGCCGGTTTCGGGTGGATGTCCGCAACAAAATCGAGGTCGGGGACACCATTGAGCTGCTCTCGGCCCGATCCGGCCCGCCGACCCCTCAAAACATCGCCACCCTGTTGAATGCGGACGGAGCCTCCATCCCCCATGCCCAGCCCAACACCACCGCCGTCCTGGTCGTAGACAACTCCTGCCCACCACCGTGCGATCCCAATGATCTGATTCGAAAACAACTTTCCCCTTCCTGAGCCGATCAAAGCCCCGCTCCCTTTTTTTCTTTATTGATTATCCCCAGCTTTCACGTTATGATTCTTCCTTTATAGAGCCAAATCCAAGCAAAGGGGGACGGGCATGCGCTCTGATGTTGAAAAGGAATACCTGCTCAAAGCGGTCGACTCTTTCACCCGACAGATCATCGTGGTGTCGCGCAATTACAAAATCATCGCCGCCAACCAGTATGCCAAAGAACAGTTCGGCATGGATATCGTGGGTGAGTCTTGCTTCAAAACCCTCTGGGGATGTGACGCCCCCTGCGACGAATGCCCCATTTCCGAGATCATCCGGACCAAAGAGCCGGCCCTGGTCCACAAAACCAGTTCCCTGGTGTACAAACGCACCTACTGCCATTACTTCTATCCGCTGTTTTCGGAAGACGGGTCTGTGGATGCGGTGGTGATGCTCGATTTCGATGTTCCCTTTCTGGAAGGACTGGAAGAAAAGCTCCAGCGATTCAACTCCTTTCTGAGAAACCTGATCCTCAGCTCCGTGGACGGGGTTATCGCCGCCGACACCAAAGGCAAGGTCTTCATCTTCAACGACGCCGCCTCTGAAATCTCCGGGTATACGGTCTACGAAGGGCTCAATCACCTAATGATTCAGGACATCTATATCGATGACGGGGCCTGGCAGATCATGCGTAAGCTTCGCAGCGACGAACACGGCGGAAAAGGAAAACTCAAGACGTATCAGGTGGATATCGTCCGCAAAAACGGAGAAACCCTGCCCATCAGTCTCAATGCCGCCATCGTCTACGAGGGGGAAAAAGAGGTGGCCACCATCGGGTTTTTTCACGATCTTCGGGATGAAATCAAGATGCGGGAAAAGCTGGAAAGAACTCAACTTCAGCTGCTTCAGGCCAATAAAATGGCCTCTCTGGGCAAGCTCTCGGCCGGGGTGGCCCATCAGCTCAACAACCCGCTGGGCAGCATCACCCTGTTCACCAAGCTGGTTCTGGAAGAGCACGAACTTCAGGAAGAGGTCCAGGAAGATCTTCAAAGAATCCTGAAAGACGCCCAGCGCTGTCGGGATACGGTCAAGGAGCTTCTGGAGTTCGCCCGCCAGACCCGCTACCAGATTAAACCCCACGACATCAACCAGGCCCTGTCGCGTACCCTTTTTCTGCTGGATAAACAGACTTTGTTTCACAATATCGAGATCACGAAGAACTTCTCGGAAGAACTGCCCCTGATTCCGGGCGATATTCAACAGCTGAACCACCTGTTCATGAATTTGATCATCAACGCGGCACAAGCCATGGAAGGAAACGGAAGCCTTTCCATCAAGACCGGATTGTCTTCCGACAAGCAAAAACTTGCTATGGAAATTTCAGATACCGGCCCCGGCATTCCGGAAGATATCCTTCCCCACATTTTCGATCCTTTTTTTACCACCAAAGAAGAAGGCGAAGGCACCGGACTGGGGCTGAGTCTGGCCTACAGCATCGTCAAAAATCACAGCGGCGCCATCGAGGCCAGAAATAAAACAGACGGCGGTGCGGTGTTCAACATTGAACTTCCCCTGAGCGGTCCGAAAAACGGAGAGGATGATACGAAAATTGGATAATACCAACGAGACGATGCGGGTATTGGTCATCGATGACGAGCAGGGGATTCGGGAGGGGTGTGAACGGATCCTCAAGCGGATGGGGTTCGAGGTTTTCAAGGCCAACCGGGGAGACAAGGGCCTGGAGGTGGTGGAACAGGAAGACATCTCCATCGTTCTGCTGGACCTGAAGATGCCCGGTATGGACGGGATGGAGGTGCTGCCGCGGATTCGGGAGATGGACGACACCATTCTGGTTATCATAATCACCGGGTTCGCCACCATCGAAACCGCCATCGAGGCCATGAAGCAGGGCGCCTACGACTTCATCCCCAAGCCCTTTGAGCCGGATCACCTGCGGATCGTGGTGGACCGGGCCCGGGAGAACCTTCGCCTCACCCGGGAGACCGAAAAACTGGAAGAAGAGCGCAAAAAAACCCTGCTGGATCTGGGCACCGAAAAAAGCCGGATTCGAACCATTATCGAGTCCCTGCCCAACGGCATACTGGTGACCAACAGCCAGGGCCAAGTGGTGTTTATGAACCCGGCATTTCAGCAAATGCTCGACCTGGACCCCTGCCGACCGGCGGGAGAACCCATGGAGGCCTACCTCTCCGACGAGGGATTCATCAAACTGGTCCATGACATCTCCCAGGGAAAATACCACGGAACCGACGAGCCGCCCTCCTATGAACTGGCCCTGGCCCACAACGTCTTCTACATGGCGAGGGGAAAGCCGGTCCTGGCCGAGGACGGGGAGTGCCTGGGGGCGGTCATTACCCTCATCAACATCACCACCATGAAGGTGCTGGACCAGCTCAAAAACGAATTCGTGGCCAAGGTTTCCCACGAACTCCGTTCGCCGCTGTCCACCATCCATGAGCAGCTGGCCATGGTGCTCAACGATATGGTGGAGGGAGAATCCGCGGAAGAACAATACATCCTCTCCCGGGCCAAAGAAAAGACCCAGGGAATGATTTCCTTGATCGGAGATCTGCTCGATCTCTCCCGAATCGAGTCCGGCGCCGTCACCCGGGAGCCGGAAACGGTACATGTGGATGAAATGATGAGGAATATCGTCGATTTCCTTCAGGCCCGGGCCGGAGCCAAAAAGCAGTCTCTGGACCTGGAACTGCCCGATGAATCCCTGCCGACCATCATCGCCGATCCCCGGGGGCTGGAGTCGATCTTCGGGAACCTGATCTCCAACGCCGTCAATTATACCCAGGAGGGCGGGCGCATCGAGGTTTCAGTCGGTAAAGAGGGGAATCGAATCGTTACCCGGGTCGCAGACAACGGGTTCGGCATCGAAGAAAAACACCAGAAAAAGATTTTCGACCGCTTTTTTCGGGTCAAAAACGCCAAGACCCGGTATATCACCGGCACCGGCCTGGGGCTGCCCATCGTCAAAAACCTGGTCGATTCCATGAACGGGTCGATCACCCTGGAAAGCCGACCGGATGTCGGCACCACATTCACAGTGGCCCTTCCCATCGAAAAGGTCGAAGCCGTGGAATGCGCCGAACCGGTCCGGACCGAGGCATCATCGGCATGAACCGGGGCCCTACGAATGGATTCATGGGCGCGGAGCCCGGTCATGGAGCCCCCTGAGGCCGCACAGGAACTCGCCGTCTGGGCCGTTACCCCCCGGGGAGCCGAACTGGCGCTGAGTCTGGTCAAGTCGCTGCCGAGTGCGGATCTCTACCTCTCCGCCCCCCTTCGTAGTCGAGAAATATCTTCGATCTACTTCGATCGACTTTCCTCGGTGTTATTCAAGGTTTTTCACCGGTACGGCGGGCATATATTCATCATGTCCACCGGCATCGTGGTACGAATGATCGCACCGTTGCTTCGCCACAAGACAGAAGATCCGGCGGTGGTGGTCATGAATGAAACCGGGGCACATGCCGTCAGCCTGCTGTCGGGCCATCTCGGCGGCGCCAACCGCCTGGCGGAGCGGGTCGCGGCAATCACCGGGGCCCAACCGGTCATCACAACCGCCACCGACCTGAACAAGGTGCCGGCCGTCGATCTTATCGCTCAACGAGAGGGGCTTTTTATCGAAACCCCCGGGGCCATTAAAAAGATCGGCATGGCGCTTTTGACCGGCCGGAACATTCGACTTCATGATCCCTTCGGACTGATTCGGCCGCATCTGCCTGCGGAGTCGGTCACGAACTGGGAATGTCCGCTCGAAAATCGAGGTGAAGACCCGAATACCGAACCGGCAAGCGCGGATGCGGTGTCCGAGGAAGCGCCCGGTATCTTTGTGGATGACATTCAGGTTGACCCGCCCCCGAATGTTCTGGTATTGCGTCCCCGCTCCCTGACGGCGGGGATGGGATGCAACCGGAACACAGACATGTCGGAAATGAAAGCCCTTCTGCTGGAGACACTGAACACATTCGGGCTGTCGCACCGAAGCTTAAAAAGAATCGCCTCGGTGGATATCAAACGGGACGAGCCCGGCCTGGCGGCCTTGGCCGCCGAACTGGGTCTGGATCTGGTTTTTTTCGACCGGGATAGGCTCCGGGAAGTGACCGCAATCGAAAGACCCTCCGCCATGGTGAAAAAACATATAGGAGTTGAAAGCGTATGCGAAGCGGCGGCAATCTTGGGGGCAAACGACGGGACCCTGATCGTTCCCAAACAGAAAACCCGAAACGTCACAGTGGCGGTGGCCCGAATACCTTATTCATCGTCGGCATCGGCCCCGGCGGACTCGAATACCTCTGCGGGCGGGCGGTCGAGGTCCTGAACTCGGTGACGGTGGTGGCCGGCTACACCACCTACATCGATCTGATTCGGCCGCTGATTGAAGGCAAGCGGGTGGTGAGCACCGGCATGAAGAAAGAGGTGGAGCGGGTGGAAGCGGCCATCGACATCGCTTTAGGCGGCGAATCCTGCGCCATCGTCTCCAGCGGAGACCCGGGGATCTACGCCATGGCCGGTCTGGCCCTGGAAATGTGCCGACAGAAAGGCATTCGCCTTTTCCCCCATCAAAGGTCGCTCCTTGAATTCTTTACCAAATCGGCGGGAATCGACCCCGCTTCCTCGGCAAACAAAGAAGAATTGGCCGTTGAAGTGATTCCGGGCATTCCGGCTCTGGCCGCCGGGGCCTCTCTGCTGGGCGCCCCGCTGACCCATGATTTCGCCGCCGTCAGCCTGAGCGATCTTCTGACCCCCTGGGAGACCATCGAAAAACGGGTGGAAGCCGTGGCATCGGCCGATTTCGTGATCGCGATCTACAATCCCAAAAGCAAGAAACGGAGCGGCCACTTGACAGCGGCCCAGAAAATCATCCTCAAATACCGGGACCCCGACACCCCGGTGGGGATCGTCACCGGGGCCATGCGCGACAACCAGCAGGTGCATATCACCACCCTGGGGGAGCTTCACCAAGCACCCGTGGATATGCAGACCATCGTTTTCATAGGAAACAGCAACACCTTTGAATATCTCGATTTTATGGTCACCCCGAGGGGGTATTCGAAAAAATACGATATCAGCTGATGAAACCCGATCCAAAAATGATTAAAAAGAAAGCCCCCTGTATTGCAGCCCTCGGCACCGGCTCGGATGTCGGCAAAAGCGTCATCGCCACGGCCCTGTGCCGGGTGTTCCTGAACCGGGGATTCCGGGTGGCGCCCTATAAGGCCCAGAACATGTCCAACAACTCCGGGGTCACCCCGGAAGGGCTGGAGATGGGCCGGGCCCAGATCGTTCAGGCCGAGGCGGCCCGGATTCCGCCCCATGTGGATATGAATCCCGTTCTGCTCAAACCCACCAGCGAGGTGGGTTCCCAGATCGTTTTATTGGGCGAGGCGGTGGCCAACAGCACCGCCTGGGAATACCACGAGCGCAAATCGACCCTGCTCGCCACCGCCTGCGAGTCCCTGGATCGACTGCGGGACCAGAATGATCTGGTGGTTCTGGAGGGTGCGGGCTCCTGTGCCGAAGTCAACCTGATGGCCAACGACATCGTCAATTTTCGAATGGCCGAATATGCCGAGGCCCCGGTCATATTGGTGGCCGACATCCATCGGGGCGGGGTGTTCGCACAGATCGTGGGGACCCTTGAATGCCTCCCGTCCGATTACCGAGATCGGGTGGCCGGGTTCATCATCAACCGGTTTCGAGGCGATATTCGCCTGTTCGATGACGGGATCGCCTGGCTGGAACAAAAGACCGGCAAGAAGGTCTTCGGAGTGCTGCCCTGGTATACCCATTTCCGCATCGAGGCGGAAGATTCGGTGGCCATCGAAAACCCGCCGACGGTCTCCCCCACTCTCGGCAAGCGGCCGGCCATTGCGGTGATCCGCATTCCGCATATTTCCAATTTCACCGATTTCGATCCGCTCTCGTCCGTTCCGGGGCTGGATCTCTTCTTCATCGAGCAGCCTCAGGACCTGACCGGCTTTGCCGGGGTAATCCTGCCGGGGTCCAAGAACACCCGGTGGGACCTGGACTGGCTGAAGGATATCGGTTGGTCACGACGCCTTTCCGACTACACACAAACCGGCGGCCATGTCCTGGGGATCTGCGGCGGATACCAGCTCATGGGCCGGTACGTCCATGATCCCGACGGACTCGAGGGACCGGCAGGCACCACCGAAGGACTGGACCTGCTGCCGGTGGAGACCACCCTGCAGGCCCCCAAGACCACCACCCGGTCCCGGTTCGCCTGGGGCGATATCGAAGGGACCGGGTACGAAATCCATATGGGCCGTACCCGGCGGACCGGCGGCGCACCGTTGTTTTCGGTGCTGACCCGCAACCAGGCCCCTTGCGAAGACGAGGACGGCTGCATAGATTCCAAGAACGGCCGGATCCTGGGAACCTACATGCACGGCCTGTTCGACACCCCGGGGGTAACCCGACGGTGGCTCGACATCCTCGGGCTGAATGACATCGCCGTCGCCGATATTCACGGACTGGAAGCCCGGGACCGGGAATACGAACTTCTGGCCGAGCATTTTGAAAAATTCGTCAATATCCAAGCGATTATCGATGCGATGGATGCCTTGCCTTCTGAGACAAGTCGATGAACGAAACAATTTTTGTGATCGGCGGATGCCGAAGCGGGAAAAGCCGCCATGCCCAGGAACTGGCCGAGGCCCTGCCCGGCCACCGGAAGCTTTTTCTGGCCACCTGCGTTCCTCAGGATACGGAAATGCGGGACCGGGTGCGAAAACACCAGGAAGATCGGGGAGATCGCTGGTCCGCCCTGGAAGTGCCGGTGAATGTCGCCGATGCGGTTTGTGAACAGAGCCCCCAATTTGATATCATCCTCCTCGATTGCCTGACCCTGTGGATGAGCAATCTTCTGATGGAAACCCGGGATGAGCAGGCGATCCAATTCAAAATAAAGGCACTGACCGATGCCCTGGACCAGGCCGCCTGCCCGGTGATAGTGGTTTCCAACGAGGTGGGCGCCGGCATCGTGCCGGAAAACGGCCTGGCCCGACAGTACCGGGACCTGGTCGGGTTTGCCAATCAACAGGTGGCGGCCTGCGCGGATCGGGTCATCTGGACGGTGGCCGGAATCCCGGTGCCCATCAAATCGCCGTGAATGAACAACTTCAAACCCTGTCCAGGAGAAGACCCGCTATGAAGGCATTGATCTGCGGCGCGGGAAAATATACCCGAAGTCTGCTGAGCCGACTGGGGGAACGCTGGCACATCACCCTCATCGACCGGTCCGAAAGCATCCTGACGGAGATGTCCCATCAGCACGACACGGTGGCCAAAGCCATCACCGGGGACGCCTCCAGCCCGGTGCTTCTGGAGGAAGCGGGCCTGGAGAACAGCGATTATGTGCTGGCCCTGACCGACAATGACAAGGTCAACCTGGCGGTGGCCCGTTACGCCCGGGAAAAGGGGGTCAAACACATCCTGTCGGTGGTGCGGCAACCCGAGTTTACCGAACAGTACCAGGGTCTGGATGTCTACACCCTGTTTCCGGCCGACATGGTGGCCGGCACCATGTACCATTACCTTCAGGACCCCCGGATCAATGTCTTTCCGGTCTCCCGGGGCCAGGGGGAACTGGTGGAGGTCCTGGTCTCCCGGGACAACTGGATCGCCGGGATCAGCATCGGCCACCTGGAGCACCCCGATTGGCGACTGGTGGCCGTTTTCCGCGACGATGTCATGCTACCCCTGAACGATGACATAACGGTTCAGATGGGAGACCGGATTATTCTGCTGGGCAAGCGAAACTTTTTCCGATCGGTCTGTTCTCTGCTGGCCTGCGCCTACATGCCCTTTCCCACCGCCTGGGGGCGTAATCTACTGGTGGTGCTTACCGACAGAGAGCCGGAAAAGAGCCGGCCGATCCTGGATGAATGCATGTACCTGGTCCCCCAGACCAGCCTCGGCCATCTGAGCGTGCTTCGGCACACCGACATTCCGGACCCCTCGGAGTATCTGGCCGAGTGGACCGGCCGGTATGATATCCGCATGCACACCACCGACCGAAACCCGCTCCGGCATCTCCCCGAACTCTGCCGGGAAGAGAACATCGCCCTGGTGATCCTTCGGCCCCTGGAGACCTCCTTTTTGAAGTCGCTGACCCGGCCGGAGATGACCGCCCTGGCTCACTCCCTTCCCTGCCCCATGCTGGTGGCCCGCAAATCGACACCCTATCACCGGATTCTGGTCCCCTTCAGCGGAAGCCCCAAATCGGTGCTGGCCCTGGAGACGGCCATCGACATGGCCGAGCAGTTCGATGCCACCGTAGACACGGTCGTGGTTCAGGAACCCGATTTCATTCATGACGGCGATTCGGTCGGCCCCCCGGAGTCGGTATTCAAACGAGTGCGGGAGATCAGCCACATCCGCAAAATGGAAATCGGCGAAGTGCTGCGGCAGGGCAATCCGGTCAAAGAGATCATCGCTCAGTCCGAGGAACACGACCTCATGATCATCGGCAGCACAAATCGGGAAAAGGAACTGTTATCCCCGCATGTCGGAGAACTCCTGATCGAACGGGCCGCCTGTTCGGTGCTGGTGATCGCCACCGAATAGGCCCATGCCTGAATTGGTCATCCCACAGGAATACGCTCTTCTGCTGGTTTCGGCAGCAGCACTTCTGCTGCCCGCCCTCAGCCGTTCGATTGGCATCCCGGCGGTGGTGGCGGAAATCCTTTTCGGGGTGATCCTCGGCAAAAGCGTCCTTCACATGGAATTTGCGGGCAACTGGCTCCCCTTTCTGGCGGAGCTGGGATTTCTTCTTCTCATGTTCCAGGCCGGAATGGAGATTGACTTCGGAACACTTCGACGCCAGAGCCGGGGCCAGATTCTCTTTCAATTCCTCTTTTTTTTCGTGACCCTGGGCCTCTCCCTGCTGGCGGCCCTCATGCTCGGCAGCGGTCCTTTCATGGCGCTGGTTCTGTCCACCACCTCTCTCGGGCTGGTGATGCCCACCCTCAAGGAATCGGGGCTCAGCAAGACGGAACTCGGGCAATCCATCCTCATCGCCGCCACCCTTGCCGACTTTCTGACCCTTTTCGGCATCACCTTTTACATCCTCTTCATTCAATACGGCATCAGCTGGCGGTTCGTCCTGCCGATTCCGCTTTTTGTTGGGTTCGGGATTCTCCTTCGGCTGGGGCGGCTCTGGGCCTGGTGGCATCCCTCCCAGGCCGAACGGGTCCTGGGGATTCAGGAAGATGCCCAGGAGATCGGTGTGCGGCTCTCCATGGCCCTGCTCTTCCTGTTTGTGGGCCTGTCGGAACTGGTTCACCTGGAGCCGGTTCTGGGGGCCTTTCTGGGCGGCAGCCTTCTGTCTTACGTCTTCCGCGAAAAGGCCCTGCTGGAGACCAAACTCTCGGCCCTGGGATTCGGATTTCTGATCCCGGTCTTTTTCATCCATGTCGGAATGCAGTTCGACCTCTCCAATGTCCTGAAACCGGAGCCGGTCCTTTTTACCCTCACCCTGCTGGGGTTCGCCCTGGTGGTAAAGCTGGCTCCGGCATTTCTGCTGGTGCTTCGCGGCCGAAGACTGCGGGAGGTCTTCCAGGTGGGATTTCTGCTCTCCTCCCGGCTCAGCCTCATCATCGCCGCCGCCGCCATCGGGGTACAGAACCGGCTCATCACCGAGGAAACCAAAGACGCCATCGTCTTTCTGGCCCTGATCACTTGCTTTCTGGGACCGACCCTGTTTAAACTGTCCCTGGGCCGGCAGTCCGGCCAATCGAGCTCCGGTGTTTGACACGCCCGTTGAATTCAGATTCCAAATAAGAGGAAGGTGAATACAAATGGATCGAGATCGCACGGCGGATCATATCAAAGGAAAACGGGTTCTGGTTACCGGCGCCACCGACGGCATCGGCCGGGAAACCGCTCTCGAATTGTCGGGGATGGGAGCCGAAGTTCTCGTCCACGGCAGGAATGAAGATAAAGCCAAATCCATCATGGCTGAAATCAAGGAAACAACCGGGGCCGAATCCGACCTGCTCATAGCTGATTTCGCCTCCCTGAGAGAGGTCCGGGATCTGGCCGAGGAAATCCAAAAAAGGTATGACCGGCTGGATGTACTTATCAACAACGCCGGGGTCTATATGGAGAATCGCGAAACTTCAGAGGACGGCTATGAAATGACGTTTGCCGTCAACCACCTGGCCCTGTTTCTGCTGACCCTGTCGCTCCTGGACCTGATGAAACAAAGCGCACCGTCCCGCATCGTCAACGTCGGTTCCATGGCCCATGCCTCGGACCTCGACTTCGACAACCTTCAGGGGGAATCCTCTTTCAGCGGATACGATGCCTACAGCCGGTCCAAACTCTGCGTCCATCTCTTCACCTTCAGACTGGCTGAAAAACTCAAAGGTACCGGGGTCACCGTCAACTGCCTGCATCCCGGTATCATCAGCACCAAACTCCTCCACGCCTTCGGCATCAGCGGCGGCGCCTCCGTCGAAAAAGGCGCCGGGAACCTGATCCACGCCGCCGCCTCCCCGGATCTCGAAAATGTCACGGGAAAGTATTTCGTCGACCGCGAAAAGACCGAACCGGCGTCCATTTCATTCGATCGGAAGGTTCAGGACCGGTTGTGGCGGTTGAGCGAGGAATATACCAAAGAATTCTTGACATCGTGATGCCGCCGAATAGGCGATATAGGATGTCTATTCACCTGTGAACCAACGAATGGAAAACACGGGCCTGCGAAGGAAAATCGCCATTCGGATTGATTCCCGGCAAGCAGGCGTATCGGTGATCAAATTTCTCTCCGAACGCTTTCGTTATCAAACCCGATCCGCGTGGCTCCAGGAAATCCAGGCAGATCGCATCCGATTGAATGAACAGCCGGTAAGCCCCGATTTTCCTCTCACCGCCGGGGATATGCTCTCCTATTACCCTCCGGAAAACCTCGAACCCGAGGTCGACCGGGAATATGACATCGTCTATGAGGATGATGCCATCCTGGTGATCAACAAGCCCGGCAATCTCCCCTGCCACCCGGGCGGCCGCTACTTCGCCCATACCCTCTGGGGATTGCTCAAGACACGAGAGGGGCTGGAGAAAATCCATTTCGTCCACCGCCTGGATCGGGAGACCTCTGGACTTATGCTGATTGCCAAAGATCCGGAGACCGCCCGCATCTGCCAGGCCCAGTTTGAAGCCGGAACCGTCCGGAAGGTGTACCAGGTCCTGGTGGAAGGGAACTTCCCTTCCGAACCGGTGATCGCCGACGGATTTCTCATCCCGGATGCCGACAGCCCGGTGCGCAAGAAACGGCGGTTCATTTCGTCGGATGCGGAAGCGCCGATCCCGGATCAGTCCCAATCCTGCCGGACCCTTTTCCGGCTTCTGGATCGTCAGGGTCC
>JGI12210J13797_12222173_pt1 | contig 12770 bp, 9 predicted proteins | sample ElkSlonscriptome_3_FD_13797 | JGI IMG/M metagenome (IMG submission 13797) | reverse complement strand
GTCATTGGTCATTGGTCATTGGTCATTGGTCATTGGTCATTGGTCATTGGTCATTGGTCATTGGTCATTGGTCATTGGTCATTGGTCATTGGTCATTGGTCATTGGTCATTTGTTATTCTTTACTATTGCCCATTCCCTGTTCCCTGTTCCCTGTTTCTTAATCTCAACCATTAACTTTAATTGTGTCCACCCACTTAATAACGAGCAAGATGCTCGCACTACCAGGATTTCGTCATTATTGACATTATTGTGTAGGGGCGGGTTTCACCACTATCTTTTCAGTTGTAACCCGATGTAACTAAACCCGCCCCGACTCAGGTTTCTAGACTTCCCGTGAAAAGTCAGCACCCCCTCACCCCCTCACCCCATCTTCCCCTCACCCCATCCCCTCACCCATACCAATCTGCCGATGACGCAAAATAAACGCCGTTAATTTCAACCAACCTTGGATAGTGTCATCCTGCTGGGGGAGGGGTGTGGTGTGACTTAATGCACTCAAATACCCAGCTAAATCCGCCTCAAACCCTTGCCGAACCGACTCATTATCCGCCAACACCTCCCGACGCTGGCAAAATGTTCGCGTCCAGGGTTCAATCGCCCCTAACGTGGGCGCGGGATGCTGACGCCAGAGTTGGGCGGCTTGTTCAAAGAGACTATGATTCAGCCCCGATTGGAGTAAACTATGCCACTGATGAAACACCGCAAACCGACTCGTCGCCGTGAGAATATTACCACTGCCAAATAACACCCGGACTTGCACCGCATCTTTCTCATGCCCTTGATAATCATACTGCTTCGCCCCCGCTTCTGCTGACCAGAGATTCTCCAACGCAATCGCCAAAGGCACCGAATGATGGGCAATCACAACCCCAAAACTCAAACTCGCCTCACCCCCCATCGTAAATAAAGGACGCTGGGGTAACCGAGAATAGGTATCCGATTCCCCCCGATAACGCCAATAATCCCCCTGACTGCTAAACTCACCCCTAGGGTCATCCGCACCCCGAAAACATTGCCGAATATCCCACAACCACTGGTCCCATTCCCAGAGATTGGTATAAGCTAAAACATCATCACCGCCACTATAAATTAACCGTCCGGCATAGCGTTGTTCCGTTAAATAGGGAACCAACCGATTCGAGAAATCCAACAAGGCGCGACTCAGGGCATTATGCGTCGCTGGACCCATGCGTTTGTTAAGGGATTTGAGTCGATTAAATCCCTGGTAAATCCCCTGGCTGTCCCCATCCGCCGCCTCCGGGGGGTCAGGCAAAACCGGCATATACTCCTGATACGCCTTCAATCGTTCCCCATTCAACCAGCGACTCATCCCATCCCCATCCCCAGCCGCCAGGACATACCAATCACTGGGATTATTCCCCGGTGTAAAATATTCAGCAATCTTCAACCCAACCCGCTGACATTCTGCCTGTCTCACCTGCTTTTGTGCTTCACGGGTAAAAGGTTGGCTGGGATTAGGATTGGTGGGGGTAAATTCATCAATCAACCATCCCGCATTCAGCAAGCGAGAATTAAGTAAATCGGGATAATTTTGTTCAATCCAAGGAATCCCCCAAGGTTGCGTCGCCGGGGGAAAATCACCGGGGACAGGGGATTGCGTCGTCCAGGCAAAAGCTTGACTAATCTCAGTCGTTGCCCAACGAAAATACTCTATCGCCTGCGGATGAGTCCGCAACCAACCCGCCACACCAGAACTCAAATCTGGATACAATTGTCGTTCAAACCTCCTCCCCTCTCCGCGTCCCCCCATCTCCCCCTCTCCGCGTCCCCCCATCTCCCCCTCTCCGCGTCCCCGTGTCCCTAAAACCCCTAACAATTGCGGTAAAACCTGATGCAACCCCCGCTTCAGCGTCTCCGTAGCGTTGAGTTCTTCAATCCCATCAAACAATCCCACCTGTCGTTCCCAGTATTTCCCCGTATCCCCTTCTGTGGTATGGCGTTGGTCTGGATTAGGATACACCACTGAACCGATACCCGACACCGTAGACCGAGGTAAAAAAGCCGTTGGCACTTGCCAAACCCGACTATTTTTCACCGTACCCGCCGCATATCGCAGTTGGTCGAATAAATAAGACCACCATGACCCCACATTCACCCCCATCGAGGGGTCTTTTTCATACACCGCCCGCATAAACTCCAATTCCTCCGGTAAAAACAGGGCGCGGCGTTGGTCTGGAGTATCCTGAAGCTGGCACAGACGATTCATCGGGTCTAACCAGGCTTGCAGTTGGGCGGCGTCTGATGCAGCAATTGCCTGATTTGTCAAGGGATTTACACCAATGGGTAACGCCGTCCAATAGGTTTGCCACTGAGACCCCAACCACCCCGACCAAGTAGCACTATTTTCCCCTAAATCCGGCATCCAGTGGCGTCGCTTTAACTCGGCAAACACCAACTGCCCAATCCTAGACCATTCCGCCAGCAGGGTTTGACGGGCGGTTTGCATGGCAGACTTCACGTCTTTAGCGGGGAGAAGGGTGACAATCACATTAGGAAACCCGGCGGTGAGTAAGACAGATGCTGACGGTTGCGGTATCCACGGTCGAAACTCCGCCCACGTCTGCCCCAACCAATGGTCAATTAAGGGTTGCTGAAACAGACTCGGATAAATCAGGCTATCGGGTCCATAGCGTTGTGCCAGCCGCCAGCAAATTTTAGCCGAGAGATAATGCAACACCCAAGACCCTGCCCAGAAATCCCGCATTTTGCGACTGGCTTTAATTAACTCTTGCACTGGAGAAAAGCTAAAGGTAGCCAGATGGGGAGGGGAGGAGTTCGGGTCAGTTAATGCCCCAGCTAAAGCGGCGGTGAGGCTGGCTTGACTCCACACCGAGGCATCGGGTAAGATAGGTACCGCCGGCATGAGTAAGGCATCCTCTCCCAGTCGCTGACTCACGGCTTCAGGTAAGCAGCGCCATAGCCACCAAAAGAGTTGGCGGGAATCGATGGATTCTGGGGAGTTGGGGGGGCTGTCTGCGGGTGACGGGGAGGTTAACCGATAGTAATCAGTTACATTCACCGATAGGGGGAGTTCTGCCCCCGATAGCAGATGTGCCACCTTCAGCGTTGGCAGAGTCAGGGGCAACTGCAACCCATTCAGCAGGGCGCGATCGCTAGCTTCAGCTATTTGGTAGGCTTGGGATACGGTTGGGGCAGGATTGACCGATTCTAGGGCATTTAAAAAGACTTGAGCATTTTCCCCGGTGGCGTTTCTCAACCTATCCCGGTCAAAATCATAGAGTAATCCTTGGATTTTGGCTTGCCAGAAGGAATTAGACACGAGGGAATTGTGCGATCGCGAGAATCATCCGATTTACTCATTACTCTATCACAGGCACGATTCAGGGGTTTGGAAACCAAGGGGTTTGGAAACCAAACCCCTACTGATCCCCTGTTCTCCAAATAGTAAAGTTTTGTGTACTACGAGGAAGATTAAGAGCTTAGCTTGATCTGGCGAGAAGCCTCACGCCATAATCTAGGATTTGGCGTTGAGATGAATCGCCAGTGAAGAGAAAATTATTTTCACTCTGAATCTTTATCTGCAAGAGTAGTATAATTGTCGTGGGAGGTGATAGAAGGTGAAGCGAAGCAAAGACACATTCAAGACAAGTTACCAATATCGAATTGTGCCAAATAAGCAACAGTCAAAACAGCTAAACGAATGGCTGTGCAAGTTGTGCCGGATACACAATTTAATGCTAGAGGAGCGATTTAACTGGTGGGAGTGTAACCGCTCACCTGTCAATGCTTGCTCAATCTATATCACTTACCTACCAGAACTTAAAGACCAACCAACATACTACAGTCAAAAACGCGCTAACCATTGGTCAAGGGAGTCTCATGACGCCTTATACAAAGGTGTTCATTCTCAGGTTATCCAGGAAGCAATTAAACGAGTAGAAGATACCTTCAACCGGTTTATCAAGGGTGACTTTAAAAAACAGAGAAGCGGTAAGCCTCGATTTAAGTCGGTCAAGCGTTACAGGACATTTTGTTTGCCTCAGCTTAAGGCAGACTGTCTAACGGTTTCGCCCAATCCCCATAAGCGTAAAAACGGGAAAGCCAGACGAGACATTGCTCAAATAAATCTACCTAAGATTGGTCAGGTTAAGGTTATTTATCATCGCCCTATTCCAGAAGGATTTACTATTAAAACGGGGCTAGTCTCTCACAAAGCAGATGGATGGTACGTGACTTTATTGCTAGAGGATAAGACGATCCCTAGTCTGACTCCACCAGAGATACAGGCAAATGAAGAAAACTCGTTAGGGCTAGATGTTGGTTTAGAGAAATTCTGGACAGCATCCGATGGAACCGTTGAAACTATTCAACAGCACTATCGCAAGTCAGAGGACAAACTAGCCAAGCTTCAAAATCGCAAGGACAAAAAGCCGCACAAATCAGCATCACGGCGCCAATTGGCAAAAAAGATATCTAAGCATCATCAAAAGCTACAACGGAAGCGGAAACAATTCCATTATGAGTCGGCTAATCAACTGGTAAGTCGTGATGAACAAGTGTTCTTTGTTGAGGATATCAAGTCCGCTAACTTATCCCGAAAAAACAAGCCAAAACAGGATGCGAATGGCAAGTATTTACCCAATGGACAATCAGCAAAATCAGGTTTAAACAAGTCAATTAATGACGCTAGCTGGGGTCAATTCCTCTCAATTCTCATTTACAAAGCTGCAAAAGCTGGTAAGTTAGTGGTGAAAGTGAAACCTCATAACACGAGTCAAGTATGCTCTTGTTGCGATCTCCTAGTTCAAAAGGATTTATCAATCCGAGTACATGAGTGTTTGTGTGGATTGATTCTAGACAGAGATTGGAACGCGGCGATCAATATCAAGAGAGTGGGGCTGGGCATATTCCCCACTATAAAACGCCCCAAGCGTAGCCTTTTGACTACGACAAAGGAAGCCCACACTATACCCGTTTAGGGTTAGTGTGGGAGGATGTCACATCAACTATTTGGATCGATCCCGTGGGAACGCAACAGTTCTTCAAGACGCTGCGATCGCACTCGTTCGGTTTCAGCCCGTTGTCGTTCGGCTTGCAGTTGTTCTTGGGCGATCGCTTCCCGTTCAGTTGGGGTTAGAATCCAATTCCCTTCAGCATCGTACCAACGTAACCATAGACGATTAATCCCTTCGTACTCTCCCGACCACAATCCCAAACCTAATTCCAATTGGGGTATCCAAATCCTCGGTTCGGTTAACTCCAACTCTTGGTAAAAACCAGCCGTAAGTGCAAACCCTCTTAATCGATCCGTATAGCGGTTAAACACCACATAATAGGGGACATTTAAAATTTGCTCGTAGACTTCCCATTTTGTCGGGGGTTCACTACTCAGGCGTGTACTTCTACCTAAATCTTCTTTTTCTGTCCCCGGTGACAATAATTCCACCACCACCGTCGGACGCACCATTTCTTGCCAAATCACATAACTTAATCGTAAATCCTCCTGATCATAAAGTCTTGATACGCCCACCACACCAAACCAATCGGGTCGTTTATACCAATAATGGTGACGCGCATCGTAGTAAAGGTTCATATCACTACCGCAAAATATTTGCTCAGGTGGGTAGTTAGCCGGATGAAACGTTACGCGCAATAGTTCGGGTTGAAGATCATGAAATTCGTCAGGCAAACCAGGTTCCTCCGGATTTTCACTCGGTAAATCGTACATGGTAGGCAAGCTTTCTCTAGGAGAACGAGGCGGATGATTTTGCTCGATTCGGTATTTGATTGCCATAACACGTTGCTTAAAGTCTTTACCATCATAATAATTCGACACACGCCAAATCAACCAAGCTGTTTGAGTGCGATCGCTAGTGCAGCTTGGCAAAAATACTTGAGCAGCTTCGTAGATACGATGAAGCAGGGGGAGCAGAGGCAGCAGGGGAAGCGGGGGGAGATATTAGCTGTTCAGTTATTTCTGCCTTCTTGCACTAGCACGATTCAGGGATGTTGGAAACCAAACCCCTACTGATTGCCTATTCCCCAAATCGCGATCGCGCCATCATTACTCCCACTCACCAATATCTGTCCATCATGACTAAAGCCGAGGGAGAAAATCGAACCCGAAAACCCTTCCAACATCGTCATCAACTCACCCGATTCCAGATTCCATAACCCTAATCTGCCATAAGGACCTAACGCACTAGCTAAAATGTTACCCGACGGATGCAACGCCAAGGCATTGACAAACACAGGTTTAGGATTTTCCACTGGTGTCGAAACTAATTCCCCAGTTTCGGGATTCCAAACATTAATGGTTTCAGAAAAACTCTCACTCACCAGAACTTTTCCATCCTGATTAAACGCCAATGCTCTTAAAGACTGAGGATGCTGGAGGATATGCTGGATTTCTCCACTCTGCCAATTCCATAGATGAATGGTACCGTCCTCAGAACCACTGACAAGGAGTTCTCCATTGGGACTAAACGCAAGAGATAGGGTTAAATTTTCAATCTCAAACTGAAGCAGTTGTTCGCCTGTTTCTAAATCCCAAAGGGCGATTTCCGAAACAAACCCTAATCCTTCTCCTCTCCTTCCACTCGCTAGAATTTGTCCGTCTGGACTAATTGCCAAAGATGGAATCATCCCTTCTTTCTTTTGGAGAGTCTTAATCAAGTCACCTGTTTCCAGATTCCAGAGTTTAATGGAACCGTCCTCAATACCCCCTCCACTCACCAATAGTTCTCCATTTGGACTCATCGCGAGGGCAGTAATTTGATCCGAATGTCCAGAAAGCGTCCGCAATGGTTGACCTGTATTTAGGTTCCAGAGTTTAATCGTTTGATCATCGCTACCCGTAGCCAGAAGTTTTCCATCTTGGCTAATCGCGATCGCACCTACGGCATCTGCATGTCCCTTAATATTACGCAATAATTTGGCATCTTGCCATGGTTGAGTCGGCGTAGCGGCGATGAGAGTAGCATTGCCAGGATTTGGGGATACAGAGAGCGATCGCGGCACATTGGTTACGATAACTGACAGTACAGTTATAACCGTCAGTGTGACGATAACCGCATAAGAACTTGACCGACGACTCATAGTTAACCCTTGAGAACAACACCATCCCACCGGAATGGGTGAGATTGTTCCCTTAGACGACAGATAATGCCAAAAAGTATCCCATAAATATTATTCCCGTGCCAACAACAGCACAAAAAATCAAAGAAATTAATTCGGAGAGGGTACAACTTACAGAGAATCCAGGCATGGCGAAACTCCCAAACTACGGTAATGATGCCATGATCACTTGGAATGGATCAATCTACCTCATACTTTTGGGTTAAATTAAATAATCTGGCTGAGAAATTTAATGAATATTTAATCTTTCCGCAGGATTAGTTGGACGTGGTTGGCGAATAATCATTATAGTCTTTGTCAATACTCCGGCTAACTCGGCAATCCAAGCCGAGGGAATTTCGGAAATCAGCTTAGCATCTAACCAGAGAGATAATTGATGCAAGATGGTCGTGGCGCGATCGAGGGGAGCAGGTCTGACCACAATTGATTGTAACGTTTCGCAATATTCCCGGCGTTTCTGAAACGCTTGCTGGCGTTCAGTGTATGTGGCAGGTGCATAAAATTCAACCTCCCCAATGGCATACACTGACGTACAATCAACATCAAAACTACTTCCCACAGCAGCACCGGAACCGACAAAATCAGCATAAAACCGTTTTTGGATAATTAAGCCTCCCCGACAGTCAGGTTTAATCGCCAGCAACTGTCCACTTTTGAACAAATCAAGGGGAACAGAGGTACAAGGAGAGTGGGTTGTGGAATAAGCAGAAGGATCGTTAGTTGGATGCATAGCTCACCTGACAGCAGCAGATCGATATCTAATACTGGGTTGTATCTCTCACTGTCAGGGACTTATGCAATGAGGTATTGTAAAGTTTCAATAACAATATAGTCAGATATAGTTATGTTGGGTAATATATAGGCATTAAACTCTCAGATTAGTTCCTACAATATTTTACGAAAAACATTCCCAAATGCGATCGATTAGACGCTTGAAACAACGACTAGATACCTTATTAGTAGATCTTAACTTATGCGAATCCCGACAACAGGCACAACGGCTGATTCGGGCGGGAGAAGTGCGGGTTAATCAGCAGCTTGTTGATAAACCGGGAACTGAAATAGACACAACCGCCGAGATTAAAATTAATCAAAAATCCCCTTATGTTTCTAGAGGTGGGGAAAAGTTAGTCAAAGCCTTAGACGAGTTTGGTATAGCGGTAGCCGGACGTATTTGCTTAGATGGCGGTATTTCCACGGGAGGCTTTACCGACTGCTTACTGCAAAAGGGGGCAAAACGGGTTTACGGTGTTGATGTGGGGTATGGACAAGTGGCTTGGACATTGCGAAATGATCACCGGGTGATTTTGAAGGAACGCACGAATTTACGCTATTTACAACCTGCTGATTTATATGGAGAACCCCTCGGAATAGATGAGGAGGACAAGGAGGAGATTTATCCAGATTTAGGGGTTGTCGATGTGTCGTTTATTTCCCTGACAAAAATCCTAGAAGCCTTGTGGAACCTGCTACAAGCGCCGCGTGAGGTGGTGTTACTGGTGAAGCCACAGTTTGAAGTGGGACGAGAACGGGTTGGCAAAAAGGGCGTAGTGCGCGATCCTAAAGATCAAGCTGGCGCGATCGCACAAATTTTACCAGCCGCCCAGGATTTAGGTTGGGTCTATCAAGGCTTAACCTGGTCACCTATTACAGGTCCTGCGGGTAATATTGAATATCTGCTCTGGCTAGGAATGGATAGTCAAATTCAGAGTCCTGATTTAAGTGAAATTCAAGACATCACTCAATTGGCTACCGCTTACTTTCGAGAGAAACCTTGAATCCAATTTATCTGGGGATCAGGGCGGGTTTTGTCGTTCAGTTAAAGGAAATGCTTGAATCGAGTTTCTTAACCGGATTTGCGCTTGTTCCTTCGCTCGATGCATCACCCATATCGAAAGCACTGGGGGGGTCAAACCCAAGACAAACACAATAATTGTCTCGAACATGCTTTTTTCCTCCAGGGTGACTCTACCTTGCTCTGTGTTGCCAGGTTTGGAATCCCCCACTCAATCTAACCGGTTATAGTGGGGGATGAGGTCAATTCACCATCTGATAAACTGACTCTTGAACAGACCCCAACTAAATCGGAGATTTTAGTTGGGGACTGCGCTCGACAACTGTTCAATTCGCTCCTGAATGTCCGGTATATTCTCAAAACCGCGTGCAATTTCCCTCATCCGCACCCGTTTAGCTTGGAGCGCTGTTTGTAGCAGTTTCATGGCTTCTTTTGGCTTACCACAGCCGCAAAAAAATAAATCAGCGGCAAAATAGCCATGTTCGGGCCAGGTATGGATGGCAATATGAGACTCCGCCAATGTCGCTGTCGCCGTGACTCCGTGGGGACTAAACTGGTGTACACATAAATCAATTAGAGTTCCTTCTCCAACAGAAATCGCATCAATTAAGGCGCGGCGAATTCCCTCAGGATCATTGAGAAGGTCTTCAGGCGCTTCCCATGCGTCAACGACCAGATGAGTTCCCACTTGTTTCATTCTACTCGATCTACTCCACCCAATAAGATTTCAAAGACTCTATTTATAGCATAGACTCAATTCAGTCCTCAACTCATTAGAGATTTAACCCGATTCAGAATCCAAGGCACTCTTTTGTTCCTTAGCACAGCATGGCGTAAATTTACCAACCCTTCAAAACAGAAGTTTGACAGACGCCAGATATTGCGTCTATACATGACTCCTGACTTCCGCCTAGGGGGACTAGTCGCTACAGCTAAGTCGCTCTATTGATTAGGGTAACAAATAAATTATCCCTTGGAGCAAATAACCCCGATTTCCGAGATCATTGAACTTGGTTCTATGCCGCCAAATAATTTTGCTTTAAAACTTATATCACAATCTACTCCTAAAATTATCCATCTTAAGCATGACCCGCTTAAGTTATAACATAGAGCAAACTGCTAACCAGAAAACTGCGATGAATTCTATATTTTCACCGATTCAAAAAATTCTAATCACATGGTTGCTGGTGTTAGTAACAGGTTGGGTCACGCTGAGTGCGCTGAGTTATGTGGGCGAAATCATTAGTATTTTGCTCACGGCGTCTCTGATTGCATTTTTGCTCAACTATGCCGTTCGGGTACTGCGACCCTTCTTACCTCGAACAGTGGCGGCGATTTTGGTTTATTTAGTCGCGGCGGTTTTTGTTATCTTCATTGCCCTCACCCTAGCACCACCCGTATTTAATCAAGGACGGCAATTAGTGACTCGTTTTCCCGAATTACTCGATCAAGGTCAACAGCAATTGGTGGACTTTCAAGCGTGGAGTTTGGAACATAATTTGCCCTTTGATGTGCGAATTTTAGGATCTCAAATGTTGGCACGTATCCAAGCTAAAGCCGAAGCGATCGCGTCAACGGGTTTGGGCTTAGTTGTCGGGACATTTAGCTGGTTTATCGACTTAATTTTAGTCCTCGTCCTTTCGTTTTACATGCTCATTGATGGTGAACGACTATGGCGCGGTATTACCAGTATTGTCTCTGCCAAAATCCGTTATGGATTAACTCAAGCACTGCGACGCAATCTTCAGCGGTTTGTATCGGGTCAACTCTTGCTGGGGTTATTTATGGCAACAACATTAACCTTGGGCTTCCGTTTATTACAAGTGCCGTTTTTTCTGCTGTTTGCTGTTTTTATCGGCTTTATGGAGATTATTCCCTTTGTTGGTGCCACTCTGGGAATTGCTACCGTGGTCATTGTTGTCGCATTTATTGATTGGTGGCTAGCCTTGGAAGTCTTGGGAGTATCTGTCGCCTTGCAACAGGTCAAAGATAATTTAATTGCTCCCCGAATTATGGGCAATTTAACGGGTTTATCACCCGTGATTATTCTAACGTCTTTGTTATTGGGGGCGAAAATTGGCGGAATCTTGGGCGTCATTCTGGCGATTCCGGTGACGGGTGTGGTGAAAAGTTTAGCGGAAATTGTACTTGACCCCACGTTACCGCCTCAGACGGGAGATTTTTTCTCCAATCCTTTGAATGAAAAAAAATCTCAGAATACTTTGGGTATTGCTGCTAATACCGATGCTGATTCTGACAGTTCTAGTCAAGACACTCAGGGAATGGAACAATCAGAGACAATTTAAGCACGCTCGTTAAGCCCTCAACTAAAGTTGGGGCTAAAAGCTTAAACCCGTTAAAACGGGTTCAAAGGCTTACTTAGTAAGCTCGATTCTTGCTTTAGCTCCAAGATAAGAAATTTATTGGCAGGCTTCTTAAGGTGAATAGCCCTGAAATAATATGAGTTCGTAGTCGGCACGAAGCGTGCCTCAAAGCGAAGACAGCGCTCACTACAAACGCTTAAGTCAGTGACATTCTTCTTAAGGTCAGCGACATTCACCTTAACCTATTTAGAGCGAACAACCTCTATACTAACGGGGTCAAGATAGGATCTCAGCATAAACCATGTCCTACCAGCGAGAAAAACAAGTTGCTATCCAAGCTGTAACGGCTGCGGCTCAATTATGTGAACAAGTACGTCAGGAAGAGGGTTCCTTAACCCTAACCAAACCCGATCGCTCTCCGGTGACTGTGGCTGATTTTGGTACACAAGCGGTTATATGTCGGGTATTAGCAGAGGCATTTCCCCGTGATTCCATCGTGGGAGAGGAAAACTCTAGCTTGTTGCGACAACCGGCGATGACGCAACAGTTGACAGGGGTGACTCATTATGTTAAAAACCAGATTGCTGAGGCGACACCGGAAACGATTATCACCTGGATTGATCGGGGTACGGGTCAAGTGGCAGATCGCTATTGGACACTTGATCCGATTGATGGGACAAAAGGTTATGTCCGGGGTGACAATTACGCGATCGCCTTAGCGTTAATTGAAGACGGTGAGGTGAAACTGGGGGTGTTAGGATGTCCGGCTATCCCGATTCATCCTAACCAACCGGATGGCGATCGCGGCGTTCTGTTTGTCGGAGTCAAAGAACAAGGGACAACCCTAATCCCCCTAGCTGGAGGTCAACCTCAGACAATCCGTGTCAATGAGTGCGATCGCATCGAGTCTCTCCGATTAGTCAAAAGTGTAGAATCGTCTCATGGGAACCCCGAATTGCAAGCCGCTATCACTCAATCCCTTGGTTTTATCACCCCTTCCCTACAGATTGATTCCATGGTCAAATACGGCATTATTGCACGAGGGGAAGCCGATCTCTACATCCGCTTACCGTTTCCGCTGGAATCCTCAAAACGGCAAAATATATGGGATCATGCGGCTGGTGTCGTTGTCTTGGAAGAAGCCGGGGGACGAGTCACCGATATGTATGGTAAACCCTTAGACTTTGCCTGTGGAACTAAGCTTTTCAATAATCAGGGGATTATTGCCAGTAATGGGGCGATTCATGATGTGGTGTTAGCCGCCGTAGCACAGGAGATTCAAGCCTCTGAGACATCCAAATTCATACCCTAATCTAACAAAAGAAGGCTTCAGGACTCCAAGGCTGTAACCCACAGTTGTAATATGTAATGATTACGCCTATTGGGTAGCTTGGCAACACGAACCCAGAAATATAAGCTGTTCAGCATTTAAATCTTAATGTCAATAATCGCGAAATCCTTGACGTAGTGTGAGCATCTTGCTCACTACATTGAGCATCTTGCTCACTACATTGAGCATCTTGCTCACTAC
>JGI12210J13797_10442312_pt1 | contig 12780 bp, 13 predicted proteins | sample ElkSlonscriptome_3_FD_13797 | JGI IMG/M metagenome (IMG submission 13797) | reverse complement strand
GAAGGTAGGGGCGCCCCGCAAGATCCGGTCCCTCCGACGCTCAGCGCCGACATCCCATCGCTCCTCCCCTACGTACCCCCACCCCACCCCTACGTCGCCCTACGTAACCCGGCCGCACCCGCGCCGCGGCATCCTCGAGGTGAAGCTCACGGACTTCTCCCCTCTTTCGAGGAAACCTCATGAACCGCGTAGCCCCGATCCTGACCGCCGCAGCCCTCGTTGCCACCTTTTCCGCCGCCCCTGCTGCGGCCCAGACCCAGCCGTATCCCGGCACCATCGCGGCACCCGTCGAGGTCCTGAAGCTCTCGGGGCCCCGCTTCGGCGTCACCGCCTTCACCGGCGAAGTGGCCACCGCCCGCCAGTCCATCGACAAGTCAGCCTTCATGACCCAGTTCGGCTGGCAGGCCGAGACACAGATCCTCGCCACCTCATCGGGCCATCAGGCCCTCGTCGAGTGGGTGGGCCTCCTGGGCGGCGTCGAACAGGGCGAGGCAAACCTCTCCGGTGCCCTCATCGCCGGCTACCGCCTAGCCAACGGGTTCGAGCTCGGAGCCGGCCCGAACATCAGCTACGGCTCCGAGGCCTCGACGTTCACCAGCTCCATGCTCCTTGCCGCAGGCATCACGGTGCCCATGGGCGAACTCCGCGTCCCCTTGAATGTGGCCGTGGCCCTGGCCGAGGGCGGGCCCCGGATCACGACGCTGGTGGGGTGGGTGGTGGCTCGGTGAGGGTGTTTGCGGATGGGAGCGCGCCCCCGGGGGGATTGACCGCCCTGGGGGCGCGGGAGTCGGGCGCGCGGTGCGTCCCCTACCCCTCCTCCCGCCGAATGTCGATCCCATGCACGGCCAACTCGTCGATGTACGCCTGGGCCGGCATCGCCTCGTCCGGGGTGTGGACGCCCTTGGCCTCCACCCGCCCATCGGCCTGCATGAGCGATGTCACCGCCAGGGAGTAGCCCGTGGTTCGCATCATGGCGGTGATGCGGTTCGCGGGGTCGTAGTAGTCGACCAGGTCGAACCGGACGGTGTGACCTCCACCCTCCTTCTTGCCGGCGACTTCGACGCGAAGGGCGACCAGATCCTGCCCGTCGGGGTTTCTGAGCCGCGGCGAGACCACGTCGATGAAGACGTCCCGAGGGACCACGTGTCCGTCCCCGTGCTGAACGGGCTCATCGGACAGCAACCCCAGCTCCCGGATCGCCCACATGATCTTGGCGTGCCCGGGGTAGCGGAGCGTCTTGTACTCCATGTGGGGGATGACGCCCTGATAGCGGTACGGCATCGTTGAGATACCACCGGCAGTGTGGAAGGCCTCGAGCTCTCCCACAGGGGCGTCGAAGGCCACCGACTCGATCTCGCTGAGGGCGTCCTTCTTCACCAGCTTCCCGTCCTCCAGCACGATGGAGAGTGTGGTGTAATAGTCCAGAACGCCCTGCATGGAGTAGACGATCTGGTAGTTCAGCGGCGGCCGGGGGTGCTGAGGCAACCCGCCGACCCGGATCTTCACCGACTCGGTGGAGTCCAGTGAGTCGATCCCGGCCTGGGCCAGGATGTTCACCATGCCCGGGGCGAGCCCGCAGTCCGGGATCACGCTCAGCCCGAGCCGCTCCGCCTCGGAGTGAAGGGTCCTCTGCTTCTCCACGAGCTCTGTGTTGCCGCCCAGGTCGCAGTAGTGACACCCGGACTCCACGGCGAGCTCGGCCATGGTGTAGTTGAAGAAGTAGGGCAGTCCGCAGACGACGGCGTCCGCGTCGGCCATGGCCTCCCTCACCGCTCCATGATCCGTAGCGTCCAACTCCAGAAAGGTGAGCCGGTCCCCGATGTGGGGCTTGAGGAAGGGCCGGGGATGGGCCGGGTTTGCGTCGGCGACCGTGACCTGGGTGACCTGAGGTCGGCGCACGAGGTCGAAGGCTGCGGCAGATCCCTGGGCACCACCGCCCAGAACCAGGAACTTCATGAGTGCGTCCTCTCGTCGATCGGGTGGTTGAAGCGGATCGTCGTGTGCAATCCGCCCTTCGTTGGGTAGCATTCGCGTACTCCACGTATGCACACCGGTGAGGCTTCAGCCCAGAAGATCGAGTTGGCCCGCGTCGTCGCCGTCCTCTGACGCCCCCTCTTCGGAGACCCCGGCCTCGATGACTTCGTCGGTGCCGACCTCGGCCCGGGTCGTGTCCGTCTCGCCAGGCGGCGCCTCGTCCGTGGCCGGCGCATCTTGGGGCAGGCCACCCGACTTGACGTCGCGTTGGGCCTCCGCCCCTGCCGCCCGCGTCACCTCCACAACCCGGTCGCCTTTGGCCACCTTGACCACCCGCTTGCCTGCGGCCCGGCGACCCTGCACGGGGATGTCCGCCGCCTCGACCCGCTGGACGGCGCCCCCCGCCGAGATCACCATGACTCCATCGTCGGCGCCCACCTCCAGGGCTGCGACCACCGGTGACTTGCCTCCGCTCCCCACCAGCGTCCCCTGGCCCCCCCGCTTCTGTACGGGGAAGTCCGAGGCCGGCGTCCGTTTCCCGTTTCCGTCCTCGGACAGGGTCAGGATCGCCGCATCTCGCCGGAGGAGGAGGACACCCACGACGGCGCCTCCCTTCTTGAGGGAGATCCCCTTCACACCCCGGGCCGTGCGACCCTGGACGGGGGCATCGGTCTCGGCGAAGCGGATGGCCCGACCGGCCCGGGACAGGAGGACGACCTCGGCGCTCCCGTCGCTCAAGGCTACCTCGACGATGCGATCTCCGTCCTGGACCCCCGCGGCAATGAGGCCTGTCGAACGGGGATTCGAGAACTCACCGAGCTCGGTGCGCTTCACGAGCCCCCCCTCGCTGACGAAGACCAGGACCCGATCCTCGGCCTCCAGGTCGTCCACGGGCACCATCGACACGATCCGGTCGCCCCGGTCCGCGTTGGGCAGGAGCGAGTACACGCTCTGGCCCCGGGACGCCCGACCGCTCTCCGGCAGCTCCAGGACGGGGAGGAAGTGGCACTGCCCACCCTCGGTGAAGGCCAGGATCCAACCCTGGGTCCGTGCGACGAAGATCCCCTCGATCCAGTCGTCCTCGTACTTCTCCATCCCCGCCAACGCCTTCCCCGACGACACCCTACGCCGGTAGAGGTGCATGGGCATGCGCTTCACGAAGCCCTCGTGGGAGACGGTGACGATCACGTCCTCGTCGGCTACCTCTTCCTCTACGGTCCTGATCTCCTCGGTGGCGTCCTCCAGGATCTCGGTACGGCGCTCATCACCGAAGGCAACCACGACGTCGTTGAGCTCCTCGAGGACCACCGTGATCTGACGCTCGTCGCTGTCCAGGATCTCCCGAAGCTCACCGATCAGGGCGTTCAGCTCCTCGAGACGGGTCCGGAGGGCGGTGCCCTCCAACCGGGTGAGCTTGCCCAGGCGCATGTTGAGGATGGCGTCGGCCTGGATCTCACTGAGGCCGAAACGGTCCTGGAGCGCCTCGCTGGCCTCGGGACGATCGGCGGCCCCCCGGATGATCCGGATCACCTCGTCGATGTGATCCAGAGCCGCCAGGAGTCCCTCGACGATGTGGCGCTCGGCTTCGGCCTTTTCGAGCTGGAAGCGGGAGCGGCGCTGCACGACCTCGATGCGGTGATCCAGGTAGTGCTGCAGGATCTCCTTGAGGTTCATCTCCCGGGGCTGGCCTCGGTCCAGGGCCAGCATGATGGCCCCGAAGGTGGCCTGGAGATACGTCTTCTTGTAGAGGGCCTTGAGCACCGCGCCGGTGTCGGCGCCACGCTTGAGCTCCACGACGAGGCGCAGACCGTCCCGGTCGGACTCGTCGCGCAGATCGGAGATGTCGTCGACGGTCCCCTTCCGGGTCAGCTTCACGATCTGCTCGATGATCTTGGACTTGGACGTGGCGTAGGGGATCTCCGTGACCACGAGCTGGGACTTGCCCCCCCGCAGCGCCTCCTTCACGACCCGGGCCCGCATGATCACCCGCCCCCGGCCCTGTCGATACATGTCCTCGATCCCCTCCCGGCCCACGATGAAGCCCCCGGTGGGGAAGTCGGGGCCCGGGAGGTGACGCATGAGGTCGTCCACCGTGCAGTCCGGGTCGATGGCGAGCTGCTTCACCGCCGCCGCCACCTCTCGCAGGTTGTGGGGCGGGACGTTGGTGCTCATCCCTACGGCGATCCCGGAGCTGCCGTTCACCAGCAGGTTCGGCACCCGCCCGGGCAGGACCACGGGCTCCTCGAGGCGGCCGTCGAAGTTTTCCGTGAAGTCGACGGTCTCCTGCTCGATGTCGTCCAGGAGGGTGTCGGCCACGGAGGCCAGGCGGGCCTCCGTGTAGCGGTAGGCGGCAGCGGAGTCCCCGTCGATGGACCCGAAGTTTCCCTGGCCATCCACGAGGGGGTAGCGGAGGGAGAACTCCTGTACCATGCGGACCATGGCGTCGTAGACCGCCGAATCTCCGTGGGGGTGGTACTTGCCCAGGACGTCTCCCACGACGGTGGCGCTCTTCTTGTAAGGCCGGTCGGGCCGCAAACCCAGCTCGTGCATCGCGAAGAGGATCCGCCTGTGGACCGGCTTGAGTCCATCCCGCACGTCGGGGAGGGCCCGCTGCACGATGACGCTCATGGAGTAGTCCAGGAAGGACTCTCTCATCTCGTCCTCGATGGGCCGGGGAAGGATCCGTTCCCGCTGATGCGCCGTCGCCATTCCTGCTCCTGTGGGGGCCGAGCCTCACCCTTCTAGGGGTCGTCGAAAGCTGGCCTACTCTCTCCCAAATACCGGAGGGCCGCAAGCGGACGCGAGCGGCTTCCGGGAGCCGGGAACGCCGTCCCCCACCGAACGAAGGCCGAGGGGATGAAGGGGGCGTCGGGAGCCAGGGGTCGGCAGGCGCGCAGCGACGCCGATCAGCCGCCTCCCTCTTCTTCGTCGTCCCCTGCCCCGATGGCCAACTCGTAACCCAGAACGATGGTCCACTGTGTGTAGCGGAAATCGATCTCCTCGACGGGGACCTCGATAACGTCGCCTGCCGCCCCCACTTCGAGAAGTTGGCGGAAGGGCTGGGAGCCCCGGGAGTAGCCCACGCCGAGCATGAACTCGGACCGACCGACCCGGAAAGAGCCGCCGAAGCTGTAGTTCCACAGATCGTAGGTCGTCAGGACGCCGGTGGTCTCCGCAGGGGCGTCGGGGTTTCCCGCCCCTCGGTTGGACGAGACGCCGGCGAAGAGCATCGAGCTCCCGAGGCTCGTCTCCACGCCGAGCCCCCAGTTGAGCACCGACACGAACTCCGCGGTGAGGTCGTTTTCCAGCGGCTCGCCACCGGTCTGAGGCACGAACTCCTCTGCGTCGAGCGCCGTGAATGGGCCCACCCCCTGGAACCACTCACCGCTCCCGTGGACGCGGGTCCCCCCGAGTTGCAAGCCGAACCCGGCCCCAGCGGCCCACCCGCTTTCGAAGGTGGAGGACAGGTCCTCCTGGACGTTCGAGATCAGGACGTCGCCCCCCCCCTCCAACCCTGCACGAGAGCCGTTGAAGCTTGCTCTTCCGCTCCCGCCGATCCCGAGGCTCGGGGTGGTCGCCGTGAACCCCAGCGACCATCGGCCGAATTCCCCGGAGATCCCGACCTTGGCCAGACTCCGGTAGTGACGGTAGCTCCGGTTCCGAAGCCGGGTCCCGATGGCCACCTCTCCCTCCTGTGAGGCGAGCTGGATGAGCGTAGTGGAGTTGAGCGTACGACTGCGGATCACCAGGTAGGGGGTCACACCGATGCCGATCCGCTCCGTGACCGGGTAGGCCCAGGTGAGGCCCGTCCAGGTCTCGCGCAGCTCTGCTGATCCGTTGTACGCGCTGGCCGTGCTCTCGGCTCCCGGAGCCGGCAGGAGGTCCAACTCCTCGATACGATAGGTCGAGAGGTCGACGTCGAACTGCTGACGGGTCAAGGCGGAGTAGACGAGCCGGTGCTTCCCGAGCCAGTCGAACTCGATCGGCGTGGCCAGGAAGGTCGGGAGGGGCCGCTGGTTCGAGCTGGTCAGGTCGAAGCCCTCTCCGGCGCCGTCGACCAACGTGGTCTTGGCGTTGCGGTAGGCCCGAGCGCTCAGGAGGAACCGGGCCTCCAGGTTCAGCGCTGTGGCGCCGGGATTGTAGTACGTGGAGCTGAGGTCCCGGACCGAGCCGATCATCGCGCCCCCGAGCAGGGCTGCCCTCGTACCGTACTGCTCGGACCAGTAGTGGCTGTCCTGAGCCTCAGCTGCACTCGCGCCGGGGCCAGGCAGGATCCAGAGGCAGGAGGCGAGAAGGAATCTGCGGGCTCCATTCAACATGGGACCTCCCAATTCAATAAGAATCCGGACGTCCCGCAGGCGAAGCCAGGACGCCCGCCATGATCTCAACCTACCCCTCGGCCCGGGCCGGGGCCATGTTGCGACGCCCCGCTGACCCCACCTCCACCCGCCACGCCGTGACCGTCCTTCACGACTCGGAACCGACCCCCATCGAGTTCGTCCTCCACCCGACGGATCTCTCCGCCGCCAGCGAGCGGGCGTTCCACCACGCCCTGGCCATCGCGACACGCCTCGGGACCCGCTTCACCCTCCTGCACTCCGCCCGCAGAGCGACGGATGAGGGCGACTTCCCTGGCGTCCGCGCCACCCTGTCCAAGTGGCGGGCCACGGGACACCGGGACGGGGGGAAGAGCGCTCGGATCGAGAAGCTCATGATGCCGGGGAAGGACCCGGTGGCGGCCGTGAAGGGCTACGTGGCCCGAAACGCGGTGGACATGCTGGTGACAGCTACGGAAGGTCGTTCCGGTCTGGCCCGCATCCTCAAACCGTCTACTGCCCAACGAATGGCCCGGGAGACCCGGTTGCCCACCCTCTTCGTCCCCGCCGAGGGCCGGACCTTCGTGGATGGCGACACAGGCCGGGTGACGCTTCGCCGCATCCTCCTCCCCATGGATCCCGAGACCGACGCGAGCCCCGCCATGCTCCGGGCCGTCCGATCGGCGGCCCTCCTGGAGGACCCCATGCTGGAGATCACACTCCTGCACGTCACGGATGGGGCGCCGCCCCGGGCCATCGATGCTCCCCAACTCCCATACTGCCGATGGACGGCCGTGGAGCGGCCCGGGAAGGTCGTGAACGGCATCCTCGCCGCCGCCGAGGAGTTCAAGTCCGACGCCATCTATATGGCAACGACGTGGAGCAAGGGCGGGTTCGGGCGGGAAGAAGGGGACGTCACCGAGCAGGTCGTCGCCGGGGCGCCGTGCCCGGTCATGGCCGTACCGACGGACCACAACGCCCAGGGAGGCTAGAGGAGTGGCGAGAGAGGGCGGTTGCCGTGCGCCGCCGAGGAGCGCTCCGTCTTCGGCCGTCCCGGCTCAGACGCAGGCGGGGCAGCGACCGTAGAGGATGACCTCGTGGTCCTCGACTTCGAATCCGGCGGGAGCCATCTCCTCCACCGACTCGGGACAACGGTGGATGTCAAAGGCCTGGTCGCAGCTACGGCAGACGAAGTGATGGTGGTGGGGCCGGGCCGCAAGTTCGTAGCGCATGCCTCCGCCGGGGAGCTCCACCTCGGCGAGCCAGCCTTCGTCGGCGAGGAGCTTCACGTTCCGGTACACGGTGGCCATCCCCAGAGACGGTACTCGAGCCTGGCCCCGCTCCAGGACCTCATCAGGGGTCAGTGGGCGATCCACATCCAGGAAGACGCCGCGGATGGCTTGGCGCTGGCGCGTGTCTCGTCGTCCCATACCGATTCCCTCGTGAATCCGTCCCGGTCATCCTCGGGATGACGATAACGATGCGGAGTCCAGGACCCGTAGCCCCGGCGAGACCCCCCTCAGCCCCCGGCCTCTTCCTGGGCCAGGAGTTCCAGGACCCGGGATCGGACCGCCTCCGGAACCCCGGTTCTGCCGGCGGCGGCCCGAAGCCGGGACCGGAAGCTCTCCTCGAGCTGGAGGTGGGGATAACACGCCTGGCACATCTTGAAGTGCTGGTCGACCCTGGCGGCGTCTGCGTCGGGCAGCTCCCCGTCCATGAACTCGTACATCCACTCCAGAGCCTCTTGGCATGTGAGCATCCGCGTGTCCGCAAGGGCCTCCTCGGACCGGGCCGTGAACCCGTCGGACTTCTCCTGCTCCCGAGAGGTTCCACCGCCGAACCAACGCTTGATCATGTCGAGGATCATCGGTCCTCTCCTGTCCCGGATGGGTGTGCCGTGATGTAGCCCATCTCCTCTGCGAAGTCGTACAGCTCCTTCTGAAGCCTCCTGCGGCCCCGGAAGAGCCGGCTCTTCACCGTCCCCACCGGCACCCCCATCGTCTCGCTGATCTCCTGGTAGGAGAAGCCCTCCACATCGGAGAGGACGACGGCGGTCCGATACTCCTCGGGCAGGGCGTCGATGGCCTCGAGTACCTTGTCGTCGACGATGCTGTCGAAGAACTCTCCCTCCGGGTCCTTCCCCATGGTGGAGACCCAGACGGGGTTCACCACGTCCACCCCCGCCTCCCCGGGCCCGCCGGCGCGGGTCTCGGTCCGCACGATCTCGTCGTGCCGCTTGCCCCGCTCCTCGTGCCGGAGGAAGACGTTCCGCGCAATGGTGAAGAGCCAGCTCTTGGCTCGGGTGCCCTGTTCGTACTGATCCCACGCCCGGTAGGCCCGAAGAAAGGTCTCCTGGACCAGATCTTCGGCCTGATCCGGCGCTCCGGTCAGCCTGAGGGCGAACCGATATACCGCGTCGAGATGGACCAGAGCCTCGTCCTGGAACCCCTTTCGGGAAGCTCCGGATTCGGTCATCCGAGATCTTCGAGGGCCATCTGGAACTCCTCCACCATGGTAGGATGGTGGTGGAGCTCGGCGGCCTCGATGCCCCGGGCGTAGGCCTCCCGGGCCTCGTCATCGCGTCCCAGCTCCACCAGAGCCGCCCCGAGGCGACCCCACGCATTCCCTTCGTCCTCAGAAGCGGAGAGGTACTCCCGGAGTTCCCGGACGCCCTCCTCGAGACGACCCGCGCTCAGGAACTCGAGGGCGAGTCCGAAGCGCAATCGGGCGTCACCGGGCCGCTTGGCGAGCATGGATTGGAGCGCCGCGATGCGGTCGGCCACGGGGAGGCGGGAGCGGGTGAGAGTCGAGGAGTGCCCGAATCGGGGTTCACCGAATCCGGGCCTGGCTTCAGTCAGGGAAGACGAAGGTCCGGGCGGCGTGGTCATCCGGGAGGGAGCCGGTCACTACCTCGATGATGGACTCCATCTCCTCGCCAGTGGCGCGAATCCGATCCCAGACCTTGAGGGCGTGGGCGTAGTCGAAGTACGACACCACCGCAGACTCGGCGCCGGGATGCAGATCCACGATGTGGCGATCCATATCCTCTCGAAGGGCCTCCAGGATGGCCTCGACACCCTTCTGCAGCATGCGCAGGTCGTGGTAGGTGTAGACCGACAGATCACCTTCGATGGGAGGCAGGGCCTCCACCAGAGCTCGGGCCTCGGGGGGGGCGGCCACAGCCACACCGGCCCCTGAGCCATCCTGCAGGATGGCTTCGGCTCCGGCACGGAGTGCCAGCATCTCCTCGAAGTTCACGTTGACGATCATGGTTACTTCTACCTTCAACCCCGAACCGGAGTTTCGGCAAGCTTTCTTTGAACCGGTGCCAGAGCACCCGAAGCTGGTCCCGGGACGGCGTTCTCCGGTCGCGGGCCCGGTGACCCGCCTTCGTGGCTCACGCCTGGGGAATCCGCGCAGCCTTGGATACCTCCAGATGCACCGCCTGATCCACCTCCCCGCCGATCTCGACGCTCAGGCGGTAGACTCCAGGCTGGGTGAAGACGAAGCCGTCGAGGTGCAGCACCTGGGGGATGTGTACCGACTCACGACCGACAGCCTTGCCCAGGTCGATGGAGCCGCTCATCCGAGCGATCTCCTCCTTGGATGGATCCTGGATGACTACGTCGATCTGGTGCTCGCCGGTCTCGGCGGCGGTGGCCCGGAACCGCATGACGAGACACATGCGCTCGTGGCGGGCCGGAAACTCGACCACGGCGATGTGATCGAAGACCCCGAGGATGTTGAGCTTGCCGGAGCCGTCCACGGTGGCGGCGTCGGCGATGAGAGCCAGGTCGAGTTTCATGGTCTTTCCTTGTTCAGGTGCCTTCGGCGGCAAGCATGCGAGGGCCCAGGATGAGCCCGGAAACGAGATCCACGCCCACGTGAACCGCGATGAGCGGCCAGAGAGAGCCGTGGACGACGAACGCGGCAGCGAACAGGAATCCCATGAGCCCGCTGCGGAGGATCCCGATGGGACCCTGGTAGGAGTGCAGTAGCGAGAATGCCATAGACGACACGACGGCGGCCATCCAGGGACCGTCGAAGACCGGGGCCAGGACGCTGATGAGCCAGCCCCGGTAGACCAACTCCTCTCCCACCCCGGCGGCGACGGACAGGAGGACGAAAAGCCCTTTCTCCCGGGGGTTCCTTGGGATCAACTCTTCCAGTACATCACTTTCGTCGAGCCCGAAGATCTCTCCGCCGAGCCAGAAGATCAGGCCCAACCCCGTGATCCCCAACGCCAGCATTCCAGTGGTCTGAAGCTCTCGGGGGCCGAAGACCGGGGCCAGACCCATGGCCTCCAGTCCGGGCCCCAACGCCCCCAGGATGAGCGAAACGGTGGCGAGGACCACAAGGGTCAGGATGGACCCCACGTACGCCGAGAGCCGCTCGATCCGCTCCCGGGTCAACAGGGGGACCTGCGCCATGGAAAGGAGGGGCAGCGTGCCGAGCAGGAGCGAGGCGAACACGGCGTCCCGTACGGCAATCCCGGTACCCACGACCAGGGCCACAGTCAAAGCGGGCAGGATGAGTACGGCGACCCGGAAGAGCCGGAGTGCCTCCAGGGCCGCCGTCGGCGACGGGTCGGCACTCACGCTGGAAGCCCGCCGGCGGGGTCGGCGGTCGGAAGCGCGTCCGGCCCCTTCCCCTTCGTCAGGGGGACGGTGACCTGCGCCGGTAGATCCGAAGTCCCGGTTCCGCTGGCCAGGGCGATGATCCGGTCCAATACGGCGTCCACGTCGTCCCGGGTGGTCCGGTGGTTGAGGACGCAGAGCCTGAGGGCGAAACGTCCACCGATCCGTGTGGATGAGATCATCGCCGTCCCCTCGGAAACCACCTGGTCCTGGATGGCTTGATTGAAGGAGTCCAGGGATTCGCCGTCCCTCTCCGAGGCATCCGTAGGGACCGCCTGGAAGCAGACGATGCTCATGGAGGGCTCCGCGAGGACTCTCAGCCTCGCCTCCTCTCGGATGCGCTCGGCGGCGTGCTCCGCCTGCTCGATCGCATCGGCCACCGCCTGCGCCAAGGCTCGCCGCCCCAGCGTCTGAAGCGTGACCCAGACCTTGAGGGCCCGGAACGAGCGGGTCAGCTGTAGTCCGCGGTCTCCGAAATTGACGTGCTCCAGCCCCAACTCCGTGTCCTGAAGGTATTCGGCGGAGACCCGGAAGGCGCTCTCCAGGTCTTTCGGGTCACGCACCATCAGACACCCGCACTCGTAGGGCTGGAAGAGCCACTTGTGGGGATCCAGGGTGACGCTGTCGGCCTCGCCGATTCCGGACAGGAGTTCAGGACCGCCGGGGGCCAGGATCGCGAACCCTCCATAGGCCGCATCTACGTGGAACCAGGCGCCGTGGGCCCGGGCCTCTGCGCCCAGAGTGTTCAGGGGATCGACGATGCCGGTGTTGGTCGCGCCTCCGTTCCCCACCACCAGTCCGGGGAGGAGGCCCGCGTCACGGTCCCGCGCCATGGCTTCACGAAGGGCATCGGGACGCATACGGAGTCCATCGTCGACCGGGATCCAGCGCACCGCCTCGCTCGAGATCCCGGCAATGCGCAGCGCCCGCCCCACGGAGGAGTGCGCCTGGGCCGAGACGTACGCTCTGAAGGAGCGTGGATCTGGACCGGGGCGTCCCCCGGAGCCGGCAAACGGCCCTACGGCCCTGTGCCGCGCCGCCACCACGGCAGTCAGATTCGCCGCCGACCCCCCGCTGGTGAAGAGTCCACCGGCTCCCTGGGGCATCCCGAGCCAATCTCGGAACCAGTCCAGGACCACGAGCTCGATCTGACTTGGTCCGGCGCCGCCGAGCCAGGTCCCCTGAAAGATGTTGAACCCCGTGGTGAGCCAGTCGGCCAGGATGGCCGGCCACACGGGTGACGCGGGGACGAAGGCCATGAAACGGGGGTGGTCGATGCGGCCCGCCAGGGGGAGGATCTCCTCCGTGGCCCTGGCCAGGACACCGGCGGGGTCGCGGCCCTCCTCGGGACACGGCTCCCGGAAGAGCGCTTCCAACTCGCTCCGGTCTCCGCCACGCCACGGTGCAGACTCCCGCAGCCCGGCATGGCGCGCCACCACGGCGTCAACTACGGCATACCCGAGCCGACGCATCTGGTCCGGCGACCAGTCCAGAGCGCTGTTCTCCAGGTTGTCGTCGTCCTGCGTCACCCCACCCCCTTGGCGGACGGTTGTGCTGTATCAGCGCTCCATCATCGTGCCGTTGACGCGCCCCGGGGTCCGATCCAGCTTCCGTCATCGCGTCGTCTTCGTACAGGCCTCCAGTCTACCGAGAGGATCATGAGCGCGCAGCGGAACCCACGATTCCTTGTGCTCGATGCCATGGATGGTCCCCACGGCGGCCAGATCCTGCGGCTGCGGCTCCAGTCCGGCGAGGCGCCCACCCTGAAGTCGCTGAAGGGCTCCCGCCTGACGGCCCTGGGACCCGACGGGGGGCGAGCCTCGCTCCAGGTAACCGGATTCCCGGTCTTCGGG
>JGI12210J13797_10212303_pt1 | contig 12780 bp, 13 predicted proteins | sample ElkSlonscriptome_3_FD_13797 | JGI IMG/M metagenome (IMG submission 13797) | reverse complement strand
TCAGATCCCGCCACGGCGACGCCGCCGGATCGTGTCCTGCGTACATGCCGGCTTCGCTACGCTGGCGTTGTGCTTCGTAGAGGATCAGCGCGCAGGCGACCGAGACGTTCAGCGATTGCGTCATGCCATGCATCGGGATGACGACGTGTTCGTCGCAGGCGTCGGCGGCCTCGTTGCTGATGCCGAATTTCTCGGTGCCCAGGACAATTGCGGTGGGGCGGGTGTAGTCAACGGCCCGGAAATCGATCGCCCGCTCGGAGAAATGCGCAGCAACGCAGGCAAAGCCGCTGCTTCTGAGTTCGCTCAGCCCACTATGCGTATCGGAATGACGGGTCAGGCCTACCCAGCGCTGGGCGCCCTGTGCGGTGTGGTTCAGCGCCGGCAGGCCTTTATCTCCGGGGACGGCATGGGCGTGCATCACGCCGACCGCATCGCAGGTCCTGAGCACAGCGGCCAGGTTGTGCGGTTTGTGTACCCGCTCCATGAATACGGTGAGGTCCGGCTGCCGCCGGCACGCCGTGTCGATAATGCGTTGTTTTCGTTCCGGAGTCATTGCGGTATGGTACTGCGAATGCGCGGCAAACCGAAAAAAGCGGGGCACAAAGAACACGAACGTGATTCGAAGATCACGAAGAATGTCTTTAGTTCTTGCATTAGCGTCAGAAACTGGCCGGAAGCCAGGATGCGACCGGAAAATAACGAACCCTGAACCCTATACCCTGAACCCGACTTTCATGCCAAACTTTCTCGAGAACCTCAAGCAGATCATCCATCGCCACGAGCCCGAGCCGGATGAGCACGCGCTGCCGCGTGCCGCCGCCGTGCTGTTGCTGGAAATGGCGGTGGCCGACGCCGGCATAGACGACAGCGAGCGCCGCGTGATCGAGCGCGCGATGGTGGAGCGATTCGAGCTTGACGAAGCTGAAGTGCAGGCCCTCATAGAAGAAGCGGCGCTTCGGCAGCGTGACTCACATTCGCTGCACGAGTTCACTCATCAGCTGCGCACGCAGCTCGCACCCGAAGCACGGGCCGAACTTACAGAGTGGCTGTGGAAGGTCGGTTTTGCCGATGGTCGGCTCGATCGCCATGAAGAGCATCTCGTGCGGCGTCTGGCCGACCTGCTGGGGGTCCCGCACCGGGAGTTCATCCGTCGCAAACACAAGGTGATCGAGGACAATTAACGGTCCTGTGGTACCTGCAGTGATCGGACGGCGCGTCTGAAGCCGCTTTCAGACCCTGCGCCGCGGCTGATCAGCCGGTATAGAATTGCTGCCGGAACTGGAGAGTGAACGGTGCACCGTCGTGGCCGTCAGGCTTGATCTGCACGTCGAAATTCAGCGTTTCTTCGTTGTGTATGCGGAACTGGCCGATGTAGTAGATGGCACCCTGATCGTTGATCTGCCGCAGCTCGATTGCGCGTCGCTGGCCGGTCAGATTGGTAGCCGTGGCCGTAACACGCGCCTCGGTCGCCTCGCGGTTTTCCTTGTGCAGCACGGTAATGTTCAGCATTGCCTGGGTGCCGGCGCGCTGAATTCCGTAGACACTGGCGACTTCCGGTGTGAGCATGTTGGTGTTGAGCGTGTTGTAGTGCACCTCGTAATCGCCGTATTCCTGCGATTGCTGGGCCGCTGCCGGAAGTGACAACGCGGCGGCTAGTAACAGCAAGGCCATCACTTTGATTGGATGCATACCTGTCTCCATGGGTATTGTTAAATTACGGATGCACTGGCAGCCGGGGTCACGTCAATCCTACTCTGCGCCCATCAGCGCTTGCAACCTTGTAAACCAGTGGACCGGCGTAGCGGGATTCTGCATTCAAAGGTGTCCTGTCAGCGCGTGCTGGTCGCGATTCGCCGGATGGCGGACAAGCCGTGCTCAATGCACACCGATCAGAATCATGAGGAACTGGATTGCGATGATTGCGATGAGCGGAGACAGGTCGATCCCGGCGATGCTCGGCACCACGCGCTGGATGGGCCCAAGAACCGGCCTGGTGAGTTGGTAGATCAGCGGGATGATCGGGTGGCGCAGACCCCCGCCAACCCAGGACAGGATGACCTCGGCGATGATCAACACCATGTACATCACCAGCAGCATGCGGAGCAATCTGAAGAACGCGATTACAAATGCCTGAAGCGGGTCGGGGGTAAAACCCGATATCGCCATGACCAGCACCACCGCGATGGTCTGGATAACGAACAGCAGCACCACCGCCGCAGTGTTGAATCGACCTAGGCGCGGAATGATCCGGCTGAGCGGGCCGACCAGCGGCTGCGTGACCTTGAGCAGCACCTGGCTGACCGGGTTGTAATACTCGGCGCCGACGGCCTCCAGCAGCACGCGCAGCATCAGCGCCGCGATGTAAAGACTGAACAGGGTCTCGATCAGAAAGCCGAATGCGTTGCCTACGGAACCGCCCATGTCAGGAATCTCCTCGGGAATCGTTATTCGGGGCGGGGGTTTCCCCGAGCTCTTGGCCGCGCTTGATTGCGGCATCCACGGCTGCCTGCAAGGTGCCGGCGAATTCCTTTTGTTTCAGAATGTCCAGCGCCGCGGCGGTGGTGCCGCCGGGCGAGGTGACGCGTCGTCGCAGTTCCGCTGCCGGCAGCTTGCCGGCAACCAGCATCGTCCCGGCACCCGCAGCGGTCTGGGCAGCGAGGCCCTCGGCGGTGTTGCGGTCCAATCCGGCCGCGTGCCCGGCATCGGCCAGTGCCTCGGCCAGGGCGAAGAAGTAGGCCGGGCCGGAACCGGAGACGGCGGTGACGACGTCCATCAGGGATTCGTCTTCGATCTCGAAGACCTTGCCGACGGCCTGGAACAAGGTCCGGGCGGCATCTCGCTGTGCTTCCGAACAGCCGGGCGCGGCATAAAGTCCTGTGGCACCGGCGCCGTGCAGCGCCGGGGTGTTTGGCATGACCCGCACCACCGCACGTTCGGCGCCCAGGGTCATCCGGAGCCTGGCGATCGGGGTGCCGGCGGCTACGCTGACGACCACGCAATGTTCTGCCAGCGCGGAGGCAATCGATTCAACGACCGTGTCGATGACCTGAGGCTTGACCGCGAGCACCACCATGTCGGCGTCTGCGGCAGCCTGGTCGTTGGCCTCAAAGGTCGCTATACCGAATTCGCGCGCCACGGCGGCGCGGGTTTCAGGGTCTGGATCGGCCGCCACCAGCCTCTTTGCCGGATGGCCGCGTGCGATCAGGCCGCCGATAATGGCCCGCGACATATTGCCCGCGCCGATCATTGCAATTGTGTGGTTCGCGGCATCGTTTTCCATGTTCGCGATTCTAACCGCGCGGGCCGAACAGCGCCGTACCTACGCGCACCATCGTCGACCCCTCGCCGATAGCCGCCTCCAGGTCGGCGGACATGCCCATGGAGAGGGTATCGAGGCCGACATGGTGGACTTGCAGCGCCTCGAAAAGCGCGCGCATTTCGGCGAAGGCGGCGCGTGCCAGCGCCGGTGAATTGTCGGCCGACGGTATGGCCATCAGCCCGCGCAGCCTCAGGGTCTCGAAAGCGGCGATGCCATCGGCCAGGCGCTCTGCATCTTCAGGCGCACAGCCGGCCTTCTGCGGCTCCCGGTCGACATTGACCTGCAGCAGCAGGTTGAGCGGTGAACGGTCATCGGGACGCTGCTCGCCCAGGCGGCGCACGATTTTCGGCCGGTCCACGCTTTGAACCCAGTCGAAGCGTTCGGCGATGTCTCGGGTCTTGTTGGACTGGATGGGGCCGATGAAATGCCATTCCAGTGACTTCGATGAAATCTGATCCTGTTTGGCGGCGGCCTCGTCGAGATAGTTCTCGCCGAATCGTGCAATGCCGGCGGCATGGGCAAGCTCGATCTCTTCTGCGGTGCGGGTCTTGCTGACGCCCAGCAGCGCTACGCCATGGCGGCTTCGCCCGGCGCGTTCGCACGCATCGGCAATCCGTTTTTCCAGGTGGTCGATGCGTTCGGCCAGTCGTTCGCGATTGGGCATTTTAATGGCGCGCCGGAATCAGGTATGATCTGCTTTATTGTATGAGACCGTCGTGCGCCGCGCGCATGTCAGGCTGGTTGTTTCTTTGGGGAAAGTTATGGACATTACCGAACTGTTGGCATTTACCGTCAAGAACAACGCTTCCGACCTGCATCTGTCGGCAGGCCTTCCGCCAATGATTCGCGTCGACGGCGACATCCACCGCATCAACGTGCCGGCGATAGAGGCCAAGGAAATGTCGGATCTGGTCTACTCGACCATGAACGACCACCAGCGCCGAGATTTCGAGGCCGAACTGGAGGTGGATTTTTCCTACAACGTGCCGGGCCTGGCGCGATTCCGAGTAAACGCCTATCACCAGGACCGCGGCACGGGCGCTGCCTTCCGCGTGATTCCGAACGAGATCTGGACGCTCGAAGACCTGCAGGCGCCGACGGTATTTCGCGACATCATCGATGTGCCGCGCGGGCTGATCCTGGTCACAGGTCCAACCGGATCTGGCAAGTCGACCACGCTGGCGGCGATGGTCGACCACCTGAACAAGAATGTCGCCGGGCATATCCTCACCATTGAGGATCCGATCGAGTTCGTGCACAACTCCAAGAAATGCCTGATCAACCAGCGCGAGGTCAAGAAAGACACGCTCAGCTTCAACGCTGCTCTCAGGTCGGCGCTGCGCGAGGACCCCGACATTATCCTGGTAGGTGAGTTGCGTGATGTCGAAACCGTGCGACTGGCGCTTACGGCGGCCGAGACCGGCCACGTCGTGTTCGGCACCCTGCATACCTCGTCGGCAGCCAAGACCATCGACCGCGTGATCGATGTGTTCCCCGGCGAGGAAAAGGAGATGGTGCGTTCCATGCTTTCCGAATCGTTGCGCGCAGTGGTCGCCCAGACGCTTATGAAAAAGGTCGGCGGGGGCCGTGTCGCGGCTCATGAAATCATGATCGCTACGCCCGCCATCCGCAATCTGATTCGGGAGGACAAGGTCGCGCAAATGTATTCGGCCATCCAGACCGGCCAGAACGTTGGCATGAGCACGCTGGACCAGAGCCTATCGGAGCTCGTGCGGCGCGGGCTGGTGGCCAAGCCGGAAGCGCGTCGCAAGGCGGTCGACAAGAAGGCGTTCGCCTGATCCGGCAGATGTACCTGAGTGGCTCGCCCTGCGAGACGATAGTGGCCTGAAGAACGCCAGGCCCGAGACTTTTCGCCAATGGACAGACCGGCCTTAAACATACGAGGAGACCGGCAATGAGTGTAATCGACAGCTGGCTGAAGATGCTGCATGATGAGCGTGGTTCCGACCTGTTCGTGACGGTCGGAGCGCCGCCTTGCATCAAGGTCAATGGAAGGATCAAGCCGGTCAACCGCGAACCGCTTTCGAAGGAGTCGGCCACCAGCATCGTTCTCGGTACGATGTCGGAAGAACAGGCCGAGCGATTCAAGATAGAGCGGGAGCTGCAGTATGCGATCTCGATCGAGGGATTTGCCCGGTTCCGCATGAGCGCCTTCTACCAACGCGGTTCGATCGGCGTCGTCTGCCGTCGTATCGAAACGCAGATTCCGACCTTCGAGCAACTGAATCTGCCCGAGAGTCTGGGCGATCTTTCAATGGCCAAGCGTGGCATCATCGTCATGGTGGGGGCCACGGGTACCGGCAAGTCGACCACGCTGGCGGCCATGGTGGGCCACCGCAACGAAAATTCCACCGGCCATATCATTTCCATCGAGGATCCGATCGAGTATGTTCATCGGCACCGGCGCTGCATCATCACCCAGCGCGAGGTGGGCATCGACACGGAATCGTTCGAAATGGCGCTGCGCAACACGCTGCGCCAGGCGCCCGACGTGATCCTGGTCGGGGAGGTGCGCACGCGCGAGGCCATGGAACACGCGATCACTTTCGCCGAAACCGGACACCTGTGCCTGACCACCTTGCATGCCAACAACGCCAACCAGGCGTTGGACCGAATACTCCACTTCTTCCCCGAAGAGCGCCACGGTCAGGTTCTGCTGGATCTGAGCTTCAACCTGAAGGCGGTGGTGGCGCAACAGCTGGTGCCCTCGATCGATGGCAGCCAGCGCCACGTAGCGCTGGAAGTCCTGTTGTCCAGTCCATTGGTGCAGGAAAAGATTCGCAAGGGCAAGATCGATGAGCTCAAGCAGATCATGAAGGACTCCGTGCACCACGGCATGATCATCTTCGACCAGAGCCTGCTCAATCTCTACCAGCAGGGCAAGATTTCATACGAAGAAGCCGTGCGCCACGCCGATTCGGCCAATGAAGTGCGCCTGGCGGTCAAGCTCAGCGAGGGTGGCGACGCCGAGTCGCTGTCGAGCCGCTTGCGCGATGTCGACTTTATGGAACATCGTTAGGATCGATTCAGGCTCGGGTGTCCGGCCAGAGGCTTTAACTATCGTTTAACCAGGCTGGGCGTAGAATTTCAAGGGTCGCAAGAAAGTTTGACTGGCTTACGGCCCGACACTGCTAGTGATTACGGAAACGGGGCACAACCCTGGCCCGGGCATCCGCCCGGGCTTTTTTTGCGCTCCAGCACGGGATGCTACCGGAAGACGGGAAATCATGCGGATTCTGATCATTGAAGACAACCGGGACATCGCAGCGAATCTCGGCGATTACCTGACCGACCGCGGTCACGAAGTGGATTATGCGTTCGACGGCGTTACTGGTCTGCACCTTGCAATCGCCAATGAATTCGACGCGATGGTGCTCGATCTGGCGCTGCCCGGTATGGACGGCCTGGAAGTCTGTCGCAAGCTTCGCGAGGAGGGTCGAAAGGAGACCCCGGTGCTGATGCTTACGGCGCGTGATCAGCTCGACGACAAGCTGGCCGGCTTCGAATCCGGCGCCGACGATTACCTGGTCAAGCCGTTTGAACTGCGAGAGGTCGAGGCCCGCCTGGAAGTGCTTTCCCGGCGCGGTCAGCGCGTCGCGCAACGCGAACTTGACGTTGGTGACCTGCACTTCAACCTCGAAACACTGACGATTTCGCGCGCCGGCAAGAAGATCGATCTCAACCCGATCGGGCTCAAGCTGCTCGAAAAGCTGATGTCGGCTTCGCCGGCAGTGGTATCCCGGGCGGAGTTGGAGCATCACGTCTGGGGTGAGGAGCTCCCGGACAGCGATAGCCTCCGGGTGCACATTCACAGCCTGCGCGCAGCGATTGACAAGCCGTTTGATAAACCACTGTTGACGACGCGACACGGCATCGGTTACAGCATGGTCGACCCGGATGCAACTTCGTCACAGGCTTAAAAGCCGGATCATATTTTCCTTTTTGCTGTTTGGGACGCTTCTCAGCGTTCTGTTTGCGGCCGCCGTTCTTTTCTTGCAGTCGCTGCTCGAAGACGCGCTGATTGCGCGTACTCTGGAGCAGGAGCTGGATCAGTATATGGAGGAGGTACGGCGTAATCCCTCGGTTCTCGAGCCGTTTTATTCTCGAATCGAGGGCTACCTGACCCGACCCGGGCGGGCTGAAATTGTGCCCGAAGAGTTTCGCAGCCTGCCGACCGGGGTGCACGAAGTCAGCACCAACGGCAAAGTCTACAAGGCGGCCGTTCGCAAGGACGACGACTTCTGGGCATTCCTGACTTACGACATTTCCGAAAATCGGGAGTTGTCGCGGCGATTGATCTGGGGGCTTGCAGTCGCAATAGTGCTTTTCTCGCTGTTGTCGCTTGCGCTGGGCATGTGGTCGGCCGGTCGCGTGATGGCGCCCGTATCCAATCTCGCGCGCAGGCTCGGGGCGCTCGAGGGCAACGAGGGCGAACTTCATCTTGCGCAGCACTTCCCGGACGACGAGGTTGGCCAGCTGGCCGCCGTGGTTGATGAGTATTCCCATAAGCTCAACGAACTGGTCGAACGCGACAAGGCGTTCAACGCCGACGTTTCGCATGAGCTGCGCACCCCGTTGGCCGTGATCTCGGGGGCTACCGAACTTTTGCTGGCCCAGCCGGATATGCCCGTCAAGGCACGCGAGCGCCTGTTGCGTATTGCGCGTGCGGCGCGCCAGTCCACCGATACGACGACCGCTCTGCTGCATCTGGTTCGCGCCGAGCGCGGTTCGGCCGGAGAATCGTCCAACCAGGATGTGGGCCATATAGTCGAACAGCTGGTTGAAAATTACCGGCCGCTGATCGAGGGCCGTGACCTGATGCTGAATGTCCGCCAGGCCGAGCGTCTCAACGTGATCGCGCCGGAGGCGGTGATTGCGGTAGTCCTCGGCAACCTTCTGGGCAACGCGATTCGGTACACACAGGAAGGTGAGGTGGTGGTCGAGGTTAGGTCTGGCGAAGTCAGAATCGTGGATACCGGCCCGGGAATCGAGCCCGACGAGTTGCCGCACATCTTCGACCGCCATTTCCGCGGCCACGGTTCCGGCGGCAAAGGCTCTGGCCTCGGTCTTTCCATCGTCAAGCGCCTGAGCGATCTGTACGGCTGGCGCATTGAGTTCTCCAACCGGACGGATACCTCCGGTCTGGTCGTCAGCGTTGCTTTCTTTCCCGATCGCGACGAAATAGAGCACGTTGTGGAAAATGCCGAGTGAGGGCGGACAGCCCGGCCGTCAGCGAGCTTTAGACACCATCAGAATCGGCTCTCGGCGCTGTCGGCGGACGCCGGAACTGCATTGAAGTTACCGGTTGGATGCGGCATTGCGTGTCGCAGTGCATAATTGCCCTCCAGACCGAACTTTGACCGAACGCCTATGTCGATCATCCGCTGCCCAGCCTGTGACCGCCGGATGTCATCGGCGGCCGAAGTCTGCCCCCATTGCCACGAACAGGTGGGGAAGTTGAGCGAGCCTGACCGTGAGCGATTGCTCGTGCGGCGTTGGCGAGACCGGCTGTACCGAGCGCGAAATTTAACCTATCTGGCAATGACGCTTGTGGTGGCCGGCCTGATTGCATGGTCGCTGACGGGGCCGCCGGGACTGGCGTTGCCCATTGCGCTGGTGCCGGGTCTGCTCCTGGGGACCGGATTTATAGGCTACATCGCAAGCTGGAGCTGGATGATCTGGCTGCGCATGTTTCAGGATCCACGCAAGCGTCGGGATTAGTTGCTTTTCGCAATGAGTCCCTGGTCGCTGGATTGACGCAATTCTGTGAGCGCCTGGAGCCTTTCAAATGTGATTAGAGCCACGAGTACCAACCTCGAAAGATTCACGGCACTCCTGATGGCTTCAGCAAATTGGTACTCTACAGGTCATGCTTGTAGCGGACATAGGGAATACGGCCGTAGATGCCGTCCATGGCTTCTTCCATCCCCTGTTCGGCGGATCCGGCGGCGCCGGGCAGCTGATTGAGGACGTTGGACACGCCAACGCTGATTGACGAACGCGCGGGTGTTCGCCATGAGAATTCGATGTCGAACGAGCTGAAGCCCTCGCCCTGCAGGTCCTCACCCATCCAGTACGGCAGTTCCCTGTACTGACCGGTCAAGTCGGCGCCAAACTGGTTGCCGCGCCAGGCCACGCCAAGCTGGCCGGCGCTGCTGAAACTGCTGTCGCTGTTCCCGGCCAGCGAATTGTCGTCGAAAGACATCGGCACCAGACCGCGGTTGAGCGAGAACGAGTCTGGCGCCTGCCGGTACCGCTCAAGCTGCAGGTCCAGCAGCAGGCTTCCAATCTGCCCGAGTCTGAGACCGAAGCTCACGTTCATGTTTACGCCCTGAACATCTTCGACAAGGCCGCCGCCGATGCCCAGTGCGCTGGTGTTGGCTACCGGGTCCGCCAGCGCCATGGCCGACTGGCGTCCGGCGAACGCACCGGCACCGATGCTAAGTCCGGGTGCGGCCAGCCACCGGCCTTCCACCTGAACCAGGCTTCTTGAGTCGTCTGGCAGCGGTTGATCCACGAAGCGGCAATCCTCGACCAGGAATGCCTCAATGGTGCGGGTGGCTCGGCTGCATTGGATATGCGCCAAGCTGGCGGTATTCATTTCCCAGGCCTCGAGCGACCAAGATACGGCCGGCATTCGATTGGTTGCGGTGGCAACCCGGGGCGAAAGCGAAACCGAGAGGCGAGGCCGTTCGCCCAGCGGCGACGGTCTACGGAAGCTCATTGGCTCAGTCGGAAAAATCGACGAAAGCGGTGATTCGATCCGATCGTCGGTCGGTTGCAGTTGCCACGACGAAAGATGCGCTGCATCCTGGGCGCGCACGGTGGCGGCCAGTCCCAGCGTCATCAACATGATGGCAAGCAGTCTGTTCACTTCGTTTTCCTGTATGTCCTTTCACCAAGACACTAAAATTCATCCAAGAAGCCGACCGCCGATCCCTCCGGACCCGGCTGTGGCGCGGCCACGCCTCCTGCCGAGCTTTGAGTGCAAACGAGAAAAAAAGTTTTCCCAAGTTCAGATTATCAGAATCGCTGCCCGCAGGCAATGGCTAAATGCAGTCGGTTTTTCATCAAAACCAGAGGTTTAGAGCATGTTTCAAAGGCGCTGCGGTCAAGGTTTTGGCCGCGTCGGCCGCGCCGTCACGGCAGACGGCATTTGCAAATGTCTCTCCGCTTGGGTAGCTTTGCGCAGTTGCTGGATTACTCAAGGAACCTGAATGAAGCGCATTCTGGTCGGAATCGACGGAAGTGATTGCGGCGGTCGTGCACTCTCAACGGCCGTCGAGCAGGCCCGCGCGGCCAACGCGGAGCTGATAATTTGCTACGTCATTGCCTGGTCGCCGTACACGTTCTCCACGCCGCAGGAAAATGCCGAGCGGCATCGCCGCCGCGAGGAGGAGCTCGAAGCGGCCCGCTCGAAGCTTCTCGAACCCCAGGTTGCCCGCCTCAAAGCGAGTGGGCTGGTTGTCGAGGGCCTCGCCAGGCACGGACATCCGGTGCGCACCCTCATTCAGTTGGCCGATGAGCACAAGGCCGACATCATCGTGGTCGGTCGGACCGGCGACACGCCTTTGAAAACCCGACTCTTCGGGGGCACCGCAGGCGGGCTGGCACAATCGTCGCCAGTGCCGGTGCTGGTCGTTCCCTGAATTCGGGGCGCGGGAACCAGGAATTAAAGGGAAATCAAATGAACTGGAAGAGCTTGTTGGCGGCGTGCCTTACCGTGCTGACGCCCGTTTCCGTCACCGCTGCCGAGGGCGTGGATGCGATGATAGACCGCGCCGTAACGCCGCTTTCGGACGCCCTGTCGGCCGTCATTTTTTATGAAATTCCGATTCCGTTCGCCGACCAGGGCATACCTTTCATCGTAGTCTGGCTCGTCTTCGCCGCGCTCTTCTTCACTTTCTATTTCGGTTTCATCAACCTGCGCGCGCTCAAGCACGCGTTTCGCCTGGTGCGCGGCGATTACACGCCGCCGGAAGCAGCTGGCGAGGTGACTCACTTCCAGGCCCTGGCGACTGCGCTTTCCGGCACGGTCGGACTTGGCAATATTGCGGGTGTAGCGCTGGCAGTATCGCTGGGTGGACCAGGCGCTACCTTCTGGATGATCATGGCTGGCCTTTTCAGCATGAGCACGAAATTTGCCGAGTGCACGCTGGGCGTCAAGTACAGGAATGAATACGCCGACGGCACGGTTTCCGGTGGGCCGATGTACTACCTGAGCAAGGGGGTGGCCGAGGAATGGCCGGCCCTGGCGGGTCTGGGCAAAGTGCTGGCTATCGTGTTCTCGGTGTTCTGCATTGGCGCTGCGGCGGGCGCCGGCACCATGTTTCAGACCAACCAGGCTTTCAGTCAGCTGGTCAACGTCACCGGCGGAGCGGAGAGCCCGCTGGGCGGCTTCGGCTGGCTGTTTGGTCTGGTTGTTGCCTTGCTGGTGGGGCTGGTAATCATCGGTGGTATCAAGTCCATCGCGCGGGTGACCGAGAAGATCGTGCCGTTCATGGCCATCGTCTACGTCTCGGCCGGCCTGATGATCATCGGCATCAATATTGAATTGCTGCCTTCCGCGTTCAGTGCGATCATTTCCGGCGCGTTTCAGCCCGAAGGCATATACGGCGGCTTTTTCGGGGTGCTGATCATGGGTTTCCGGCGGGCCGCGTTCTCCAACGAAGCCGGCGTCGGCTCAGCCGCCATTGCGCATGCGGCAGTGCGAACCGACAAGCCGGTAACCGAAGGCCTGGTTGCACTGTACGAACCCTTCATCGATACCGTAGTGGTCTGCACGATCACAGCCCTGGTCATCATTGTTACCGGATCGCTGGATCCGACTGGGCAGATCGCAGGTGTTGAGTTGACTTCCCGGGCATTTGGCTCGGCTATAGACTGGTTCCCGCTGGTGTTGTTGCTGGCGGTGCTTCTTTTTGCGTTCTCGACCGTAATCTCATGGTCCTACTATGGACTGAAGGCGTTCACTTACCTTTTTGGCGAAGGGCAGCGCACCGAACTGGTATTCAAGGCGATGGTGCTGGTCGCAGTGGTGCTGGGTTCGTCGATCAACCTGGTCTCGGTCATGAATTTCGCCGATGCGATGATCCTGGCGATGTCGGTACCCAACCTGATCGGCGTCTACCTGCTGACGCCGGTCGTCAAGCGTGAACTCACCAATTACTGGAGTGACTACAAGGCCGGGCGACTGAAAATTTACCGGTAGACCAGCCGCGGATCGATCCGGTGCAGAAACTTCAAAAGGCTCCTAAGGGGCCGCCCGGGTAGAATGATGAAATGGAAAACGTAGAGCATTCAAGTCAGGAAATCCTGAGCGGGTATCAGTTCTTGCCGCTCGAAGATCTTTCCCTGTGGCGCGAGCGTATCGAGGCGTTTGCATTGGAGCACGGTCTGAAAGGCACGGTGCTGCTGGCCGGTGAGGGCATCAATTTCAG
>JGI12210J13797_11327284_pt1 | contig 12781 bp, 13 predicted proteins | sample ElkSlonscriptome_3_FD_13797 | JGI IMG/M metagenome (IMG submission 13797) | reverse complement strand
CTTCAAGAAACATAAGCTGGCCGACGATTTCAGCCTCTATCTCCATCGGCCTACGGCGACCGACCCGTCGTTGGCGCCGGCCGGATGCGACGCCTTCTACGTCCTTTCTCCGGTGCCCAATCTCAAGGGCGACTTCGACTGGAGCAAAGGCGCGGAAAGGTATCGGCAGGCGATTGCACGTCACCTTTCGGACACCGTTCTGCCTGGCCTGGAAGACGAAATCGTGACCTCGCGCGTGGCCACGCCGCAGGATTTTCAAGATCGGTTGCTTTCCTTCCAGGGAGCGGGGTTCGGCTTGGAGCCGATCCTGTCCCAGAGCGCTTGGTTCCGGCCGCACAATCGCAGTGAAGAGATTGACCGGCTCTACCTGGTAGGTGCTGGAACTCACCCCGGCGCGGGCCTTCCCGGCGTCTTGTCCTCCGCTCGTATTCTTGACACGGTGGTGCCCGATGTTGCTGCAAAAGTCTGATCAAATCGCCTTCCGATCCGCCGTGAGCCGGGCGGACCTGGCTTCCTGCCGGGAGACGCTTTACAATGGATCGCGGACTTTTTTCCTTGCCTCCCTTTTCCTTCCCCGCCGGGTCAGAGAGCCGGCATCGGCGCTGTATACCTTCTGCCGGATCGCGGATGACGAGATCGATGTCCACGGCGGCCGCCTCTTGGCTCTGGCTCGCCTGCACGAGCGGCTCGACCGCGCCTATTCGGGGAGACCGGACTCAACACCGTTGGACCGGGCGTTCACCGAGGTGGTTAACCGCTTCGAGATTCCCAGGACCTTGCCCGAAGCACTGCTCGAGGGGCTCGAATGGGACGCGAAAGGCCGGCGCTACGAGGATCTTTCGGGCTTGAATGCCTATGCGGCGCGGGTCGCCGGATCGGTCGGCGCGATGATGGCGAGATTGATGGGCGTGCGGTGCCCCGATGTCCTTGCCAGCGCGTGCAGCCTCGGCGTCGCCATGCAGCTTTCCAACATTGCCCGCGATGTGGGCGAAGACGCCCGCGCCGGCCGGATTTACCTGCCGCTTCGATGGCTGGAAGAGGCCGGTATCGATCCCGAGGCGTGGCTGGCTGCGCCCACATACAGTGATAATTTTAGCTCCGTCATGGACCGGCTGCTGCGCGAAGCGGATAAGTATTACCGTCAAGCCGATATGGGCATCGCGCGCCTTCCTGCCGCGTGCCGGCCGGGCATCAACGCGGCGCGTCTGCTTTATGCGGAAATCGGGCGCGAGGCGGAACGGCTGGGCGATACCTTGTTGACACGCCGTGCCGTCGTACCCGCATCGCGGAAGGCATCGCTGGTTACACAAGCGTTGGCGGCGACCGTAAGGCCCCATGTGCCGCAACCGGCAACGGTTATCGAGGAAACCCGGTACTTGGTTCAGGCCCTGACCGCGCATCGGTCCCCGATCCCCGTGCTCGCCGGAGAGACCCTTTCCGAAGTTGCCTGGTGGAACCTGCCGGAGCGGATCGTCCGTGTGATCACGCTGTTCGAAGAACTCGGTCATTTCGATCGGGACGCGCAGGTGTATAATGGTCCCCCCGGCTACCGGCGGAATGTCCGGCAGTTGAGCATGGAGCGGGAGGGAGGCATTGCATGACAAACATCATCGGTTTGGCACTGTTTGCCGTCGCCGGCGTGTTGATCTACACCGCCATCGCCCATCGGCGAAAGGTTCTCGCGGTCCTCGGCAACACCAAGATCGAAGCTGAAAACGACGACACCATCGACGTCAATTCGCTGGCTATCATGGGCAAGATCATGCCCCCGATCATTGTCGGTATCCTCGCGATCGTGGGCCTGAAGAGCGTTTTCATGTATTTCATCGTGGATGCGGGCCGGGTGTTTTCGTTGTTCGACCTCGCCGGTTTTCTCGCCCTGCTCGCCGCGTACGGCCTGTGGATCGTCTTCAAGACCAAATATCGAATGCCCGTCCCGGCGGCGCTGTCCGCAAGTGCCCGATCCGAAGCCGCGCAAGAGCCGCTTCGGCCGACCTATCAGGACGGATAGGGACCTCCGGGCGCGGTCATGGATTCACAGCTCCTTGTTGGGTTGGAAGCGCTTCTGGTCATTGGCGTCGTCTTCGGCCTTGGCGTGTGGCAGCTGGTTTCGCTGCGGCGCGAGCAGCGCCGCGACCGGGAAGCAAAAGAGCGCAAACAACAAGAGCAAAAAGGACCGCCAGACCCATGACGGCGGGCTGTCGTTGTCCGAGGTATTAGCGCAACGTGCGGGGCATGCGGAACGGCAGCATCATCTGGACCACCGGCAGGCTAAACCGGTCGAGCGACAGGCTCTCGTGCATGGCAACCACCGGTTCGCCGAGAAGATGCGAAGACACGACCGAACGCGCGTAGAAGGGCGCATCCTCCAACGTGCGAAGAACCTTCGGCTGGTGTCCCTCTTCGACCTGAGTGGCACGCGGCACGCGCCAAAATGCCTTGGGTAAGGGGACCTTGGGCGGTGGTGTAAACCGATGCACGCCGCCCGAGGGATCGATCCGGACCGCCAGCGACAGGGCATGCCCGTCCCGGCCGGTGACATCGTAGAGAACAGCCGTTCCGTCGCGAAGCGGCGCGCGGCTCCAGTCCCATTCCGTGAACGTGCTCTCGAGCGAATTGGCGCCGGCGTTGGTATCGAAATACCCATCCCCCGACCACCGCACGTCCGGACGCTGCAGATCCACCTCGATATGAGCGGACGGCGCCAGGGGATGCCAATGGTGTTGGCCGTCGGCGTCGAGCACGAACGGCTGGCCGACCATGGCATGCGGATAGAGCCGCACCTCGCCGCGAACGCGTCCCGGGATCGGGACGGTGACCTCGTCGATGCTGATGGTGAGCTTCGTTCCGTCCCAATGGACCGCGCTCGGTCCGATGGTGAGGGTATCGGCCGACCGCTGCACCGAAGCCCGCCCGCGCTCAGTCATCGTCCAGCGGTTGCCGCGCTCACCATAGATAGCGACATTCAGCGCCGCATGGTTTTCGGGATCCGGCGTACCGCGGCGCCGCGACCAGGCATAGTAGGGAGAGAACACGCTGCCGATGAAGGCGATCAGGGTAATTCCCTGGCGCCCGTCCGCGCTCAGGCCGTCGACATACCACCAGACGTAGCCACCGGGCGGGACCGCTTGGTCGAAACGAGGTCCGAGAGGAGGCTCGCCGCCGCCTGCCGGCCGGACAGCGCCGCCATCGCCACGCCCGGCCCCGGGTGGACGCTGCCCCCCGCCAGATACAGTCCCGGCACCCGGCTCCGCGATCCCGGACGCTGAAACGAGGCCATCCATCCGTGCGATGCGCGGCCGTAGATGGCCCCGCCCGTCGTTGGAAACAGATTTTCGAATTCCACCGGGGTCGTCACCACGGTGCTCTCCGGCTGCCGGCAAAGGTGCAGGCCGCAGCGTTCGAGAAGTTGGAAAGTGCGGCTCTGGCATTGCTCGATCTCCGATGCGTCGAAGGGTTTCTCATCGCCGCGCGGCGGCGCGTTGACCAGACAGAAAATGCGCTCCGCCCCGCTGGGGTCAGGACCGGCGTCATCCGTGCGGTCCTGTGCACAAACATAAACGGTCGGCCGCTCCGGCAACCGGTTCCGCTTGAAAATATCGTCGAACTCTGCCGCATAATCATCTGAAAAGAAGACCGAATGCCGCGCCAGCGGAAACCCCTCCACCTCCCCGACGAACGCCCACGTCATCGCCGACAGGGAGCGCGCCGATCGGGGTATTGGCGCAATCGCCCGCTCGACTCCGGCCCCCAGGCGACCGGCTTGAAGGGCGCCGGCGTCGGCATTGACCACCACCGCGTCGGCCTTGATCCGCTCTCCGGAGGTCAGCCGGACGCCCGCGGCTTTTCCTCCGGCAACCATCACCTCGGCTACCTCTTCGCCGTACCGGTACGTAACGCCGCGGTCCCCGCCGAGCGCCGTCAGCGCCTCGGCGATCCGGTACATGCCGCCGTCCACCAGCCAGACCCCTTCCCGCTCCACATGCGCCACCAGCATCAGGGTCGCCGGTGCCGAGAAAGGCGACGAGCCGCAATACGTTGCGTAACGCCCGAATAACTGCCGGAGCCGCGGATCCTTGAAATACTTTCCCAAGGCTCCCCAAAGAGTATTGAAAGGCTGGATCCGCCAAAGATCGCCAAGGCCTCGAACGCCCACGCCGCGAACGAGATCCAAAACCCCCGGCCGCGCCGCCCGGATGAACGGCCCTTCGAGCGTTTCATAGATATTCTGAGCGCGGGCGCAAAAGGCTTTGTAGCGCTGGGCCTCCGCCGCACCGGCCAATTCGCCGATAGCGTCGGCCGACCGGTCCACGTCGGGATACAGGTCGAGCCGTTGGTCCGGTCCCCACGCATGCCGGGCCAGCACCTCCACGGGGCTAAGGCTCAGGTAGTCGTCAAGCGACGCATTGACCGAAGAAAAAATGTCCTCGAATACCCAGCGCATGGTGAAGACGGTCGGGCCGGCGTCGAGCCGGGATTGGCCGATCACGGATTGGCGAAGTTTGCCACCGGGGGTCGGCGCCCGCTCGACGACGGTGACGTCGACACCTTGCGCGGCAAGCTCGAGTGCCGCCACCAGCCCCCCCATTCCGGCCCCGACGACCACGACCCGCTCCGGATTCAATGCACGTTATCCTTCTATTTCATTGCATTCCGCACCAGTGTCTATAATACTTGACATATCATAGTGACAATGAAAAATGACAGCTGCATAAGCTAGGGAGGATATCATGGATGCGATGACGCGAGTTGAGCAGGCTATCGATGCCGCAGTGGTTCGCGCAACGGCCAGAAGAAGTCCGCCAAAGCTAGCAAATGCAATGCATTACGCACTTTTCCCCGGGGGGGCGCGGATCCGGCCACGGTTGTGTCTTGCCGTGGCTGCCGCTTGCGGAGACGACATCCCGTCTATTACCGACGCGGCCGCCGCCTCGATCGAAATTCTGCATTGCGCCTCGCTGGTTCATGACGACCTTCCGTGCTTTGACGACGCGGCCGTCCGGCGCGGCAAAGCTTCGGTCCACCGGGCGTTTGGCGAGCCGCTGGCCGTCTTGGTGGGCGACGCTCTTATTGTCCTGGCCTTCGAGACCCTTGCTCGCGAGGCTGCTTGCGCGCCCGAACGGTTGACCGCTCTGCTGCTGACCGTCGGTGGTTCCGTCGGCGCACCATCGGGGATCATCGCGGGTCAAGCATGGGAATGCGAGTCCGAGGTCGATCTAGCGAATTATCAACGGGCAAAAACGGGATCGCTGTTCATGGCCGCGACGGTAACTGGCGCGGCGGCGGCGGGCGCCAATCCGGAACCCTGGCGCATGCTCGGCGACCGGCTCGGCGAGGCCTATCAGGTCGCCGACGACATTCGCGACGTGGTTGCCAACCCAGAGGAAATGGGCAAACCGATAGGACAGGATGAAGCCCTGGGACGTCCCAGTGCCGTCCTGGAACTGGGCTTGGACGGCGCGATCCAGCGGCTCAAGGATTTTCTTACCGATGCCGTGGACTCCATTCCTCCGTGCACCGGCCGTGACGAGCTTCGCGAGCTCATCGTTGTTGAAACCAAGCGATTCCTGCCGAAGGATCTGTCTCGCCGCGCGGCCTGACATGCAGGACTTTGGCGGCAACGCCGGAACGCTACCTCGCCCACCGGTCGCAGACCGGAGAGGATCGTTGATCGACCGCTTGCTTGACCTGCGTAACCGGCTGCTCGCCAGTCCCCGCTTCCAGCGATGGGCGGTGGCGTTTCCATTGACCCGGCCCATCGCCAACCGCCGGGCGCGGGCGCTGTTCGATCTCTGCGCCGGGTTCGTGTACTCGCAAATCCTGCTTGCCTGCGTGAAGTTGCGGCTGTTCGACATCTTAAGCGAAGGCCCGCAGACCTTGGATACGCTGTCGCGTCGTTTGTCGCTGTCCGGCGACGCCACGGCGCGCCTGCTCGCCGCTGCGGTGTCGCTGCAATTGGTGGATCGACGCAGCCAGGAGCGGTTCGGCCTCGGGCCTCTGGGTGCCGCCCTACTCGGCAATGGCGGCGTCGCTCAGATGATCGAACACCACACCCTGCTCTACGGAGACCTGCATGACCCGGTGGCTTTGTTGCGCGAAGCACCGACGGATACCGCGCTTTCCCGGTTCTGGGCCTACGCCGGCGCGGATCGGCCAGATACCTTGGAAACGGCTCGGATTTCCGACTATAGCGCCCTTATGTCGGCCTCCCAGGCGCTCATCGCCGATGACGTACTGAGCGCTTATCCGCTCACCCGGCATCGCTCTCTGCTGGACGTGGGCGGAGGAACCGGCGCCTTTGCCATCGCCGCCGCGACACGGGTTCCGGAATTGCGGGCAACGGTGTTCGACCTGCCGGCGGTGGCCGAGGGCGCGCGGGCGCGCATGGCAGACGCCGGGATTTCCGACCGCTGCACGGCAGTAGGCGGAGACTTCCGATCCGACCCGCTCCCCGAAGGCGCGGACGTTATATCGCTGGTGCGGATTCTGCACGATCACAATGACGACGATGCCCTCGCCGTCCTTAAGAACATTCGCCGCACCCTGTCCGACCACGGCACCCTACTGGTGGCGGAACCCATGTCTGGAACGCAAGGCGCCGAACCCATCGGCGACGCGTATTTCGGGTTTTATCTTCTCGCCATGGGTCGCGGACGGCCGAGAACCGCTGAAGAACTGGGCGAACTTCTTCGTATGGCAGGGTTTGAGAGTTCACGCCAAGCGGCCACCCGGGCGCCGCTGCTCACCCGATTAATCGTCGCCAAACCCGCGGGAAAATGACCATTTTTGGTGTAAGTTTATCTTGACATTGCTTAGCGTCAATTTAGACTGACACTCTATCCTATAATGGGTCAAATGCTGGACTAATCCAGCCGGAAGAAAGCTCTGATGGACACTACCGCGGTCGTATTGGAAAAGCCGGAACAGTTGGTTCTCAGCCAGCTTGCTCTGTCGTCTCCGGGCGACGCGGATGTGGTCGTTGACATTGAGTGGAGCGGCATAAGCACCGGCACCGAAAGGCTCCTCTGGGCCGGCCGCATGCCGCAATTTCCAGGGATGGGTTATCCCCTCGTCCCCGGGTACGAGTCTGTCGGTCGGGTGACCGGGGCGGGACCCCGTTCAGGCCGCCAGGTGGGCGACCGCGTATTCGTACCCGGGGCGCAGTGCTTTGGAGAAATCCGGAGCCTGTTCGGCGGCGCGGCGGCGCGTCTGGTCGTTCCCGGAGAGCGGGCAACGCCTGTGGACGAGAGGCTGGGAGAGGACGCTATTTTGTTGGCGCTCGCGGCAACCGCCCAGCACGCTATCGCCGGCGGCTCTCGGACGCCGGATCTTATCGTCGGTCACGGCATCCTCGGACGCCTGCTCGCCCGCATTGCGGTACAAGCCGGTGGCAACCCGCCGGTCGTTTGGGAGCAAAATGCCGAACGCGCCGAGGGCGCCCGCGGATACAGCGTGCTCGATCCTGCCGACGATCCCCGTCGCGACTACCAAGCCATTTACGATGCCAGCGGCGACTCCGCCTTGCTCAACGACCTCATCGCCCGCATCGCGCCCGGCGGTGAGATTGTTTTGGCGGGCTTTTACAGTGCGCCACTCTCTTTTGATTTCGCGCCAGCGTTCATGCGTGAAGCTCGGATTCGTGTAGCCGCGGAATGGAAGCATGATGACCTTCTGGCCGTTACCGAGATGGCCGAGAAACAAAGCCTTTCACTGGACGGGTTGATCACCCACCGACACGAGGCCGTCGACGCTCCGCAAGCGTATCGAACGGCGTTTGGCGACCCTGGTTGCCTCAAAATGATCCTTGATTGGAGAGCGTGCGCATGACCGAAGCCCTCAAAGCGGCCCAGCCCGAACCGGCGGCGGCCACCATGGCGGAGCAGCTTCGCCGCGAAGCGGCGATTGAACCCGACCCGGTATCCACTGCGCCAGCCGTCAAGGAAACCGAGGTAATCGCCATTTACGGAAAAGGCGGTATCGGCAAGAGCTTCGCGCTGGCGAACCTGTCCTACATGATGGCCCAACAGGGCAAGAAGGTTCTGCTGATTGGCTGCGATCCGAAAAGCGACACGACGTCTTTGCTGTTCGGTGGCCGGAGTTGCCCCACCATCATCGAAACCTCTTCGAAAATGAAACTGGCCGGCGAGCAGGTCACCATCGGTGATGTCTGCTTCAAGCGCGACGGTGTGTTCGCCATGGAACTCGGCGGGCCCGAGGTGGGACGGGGATGCGGCGGACGCGGAATCATTCATGGCTTCGAGTTGTTGGAGTCGCTCGGCTTCCACGAGTGGGATTTCGACTATGTCCTGCTGGACTTCCTCGGCGACGTAGTGTGCGGCGGTTTCGGCCTGCCCATCGCCCGGGACATGTGCCAGAAGGTCATTGTTGTCGGATCCAACGACCTTCAGTCGCTTTACGTCGCCAACAACGTGTGCTCCGCGGTGGAGTATTTCCGTAAGCTCGGCGGCAATGTCGGTGTCGCGGGCATGGTCATAAACAAGGACGACGGAACCGGCGAGGCGCAAAATTTCGCCTCTTCCGCAGGTATTCCCGTCCTCGCCGCAATTCCAGCCGACGAAGAAATCCGCCGAAAGAGCGCCAACTACCAGATCATCGGCCGCCCAGGCGACCGTTGGGGACCGCTGTTCGAAGAGCTCGCGGCGAATGTCGCAAGCGCGCCGCCGCAGCAGCCGAATACGCTGTCGCAGGACGCGCTTCTCGGTCTGTTCGCCAGCGACGTGGTGGGACGGGACGTGGTGCTGGAACCGGCGACGGTCCAAGACATGTGCGGCAAGTCGTCGATGGAAAAACCGTCGCTTGAAGTCGTGTACGAAAACGTTTGATTGGGTAAAAGCGGATCGCTGATTTATGAACGATTTCGACCCCATGACCCGAGATGAAACCGGCGGCTCCGCCGAGGTCGTCTATGACTCCAGCGGCTCCACCGCGCAAGCTCAGGACGCCGGCTGTCATGCGGGCAAGGACGAAATGCGCCGCGCCGCCGCCAGCGCCGGCAAGAGCGAGACGCTCGAACGTTACGCCGCCGACTATCCCACCGGCCCCCACGATCAGCCGCAGAGCATGTGCCCGGCTTTCGGCTCGCTTCGCGTCGGGCTGCGCATGCGCAGGACGGCGACCGTCCTCAGCGGCTCGGCATGCTGCGTCTATGGCTTGACCTTCACCTCGCACTTCTACGGCGCGCGCCGCACGGTCGGTTATGTGCCGTTCAATTCCGAGACCTTGGTCACCGGCAAATTGTTCGAGGACATTCGCGACGCCGTCCACGAGTTGGCCGATCCCGCTCTCTACGACGCCGTCGTCGTCACCAATCTTTGCGTTCCCACGGCCTCCGGCGTGCCCCTGCGGTTGTTACCGAAGGACATCAACGGTGTCCGCATCATCGGTATCGACGTTCCCGGGTTCGGTGTTCCGACCCACGCCGAGGCGAAAGATGTGCTCGCCGGTGCGATGCTGGGCTACGCCCGCGCCGAGGCCGAGAGCGGTCCGGTCCAGGCGCCGCGCGACGGCCGCGCCGAGAAGCCCACCGTAACTCTGCTTGGCGAGATGTTTCCCGCCGACCCCGTCGGTATCGGCATGATGCTGGAGCCGATGGGTCTCAGCGCCGGGCCGGTGGTGCCGACGCGCGAATGGCGCGAGCTCTACGCCGCGCTGGACTGCGCCGCGGTGGCGGCGATCCATCCCTTCTACACCGCGAGCCTGCGCGAGTTTTCGGCCGCGGGCCGGCCGATCGTCGGCTCCGCCCCCGTCGGACTTGATGGTACCGCGGCATGGCTGGACGCCATCGGAGACGCCTGCGGTGTTGCCGCCGACCAGGTTGCGGCCGCAAAGAACGCGTTTCTGCCGGCGATTACGGGTGCACTGACCCAGTGCCCGGTTAAGGGGCGGGTTACGTTGTCGGGCTATGAGGGTTCGGAGCTTCTGGTGGCACGGCTGCTGGTAGAGAGCGGCGCCGATCTGCACTACGTGGGAACCGCCTGTCCGAAGACCCCATGGTCGGATCCCGACCGGGAATGGCTTGAGTCCAAAGGCGTACACATTCAATACCGCGCATCGCTCGAACAGGATCTAGCGGCCATGCAGGAGTTCCGCCCGGACCTGGCCATCGGCACCACGCCGGTGGTGCAAAAGGCCAAGGAGCTGTCCATCCCCGCGCTTTACTTCACCAATTTGATCTCCGCCCGCCCGCTGATGGGGCCGGCCGGTGCCGGGTCGCTGGCTCAGGTGATCAATGCCGCCATGTCCAACAAGCAACGCTTCGAGGAGATGACGACGTTCTTCGAGGGTGTGGGCACGGGCGAGATGTCGGGTGTTTGGAACGAAATGCCAGACATGCAATCGGCATCACGCCGTTCCAAGCAGAAATTCGACAAGAAACCCAACGAAAAGGCGGTGAAGGGAGCGATCGGATGCTGATCCTCGATCACGATCGCGCCGGTGGCTATTGGGGATCGGTGTACGTCTTCACCGCGATCAAGGGATTGCAGGTGATCATCGACGGCCCGGTCGGGTGCGAGAACCTGCCTGTCACGTCAGTTCTGCATTACACCGACGCGCTGCCGCCCCATGAGTTGCCCATCGTCGTCACCGGGCTCGGCGAGGAGGAGCTTGGCCAGAACGGCACCGAACAGGCCATGTCCCGCGCCCATGCGACGCTGGACCCGGACAAGCCCTCCGTCGTGGTGACCGGGTCCATCGCCGAGATGATCGGCGGCGGCGTGACCCCGGAAGGCACCAACATTCGCCGTTTCCTGCCGCGTACCATCGACGAAGACCAGTGGCAGAGCGCCAACCGGGCGCTGTACTGGCTGTGGACCGAGTTCGGGCTGAAACGCGGCAAAATGCCGAAACCCAAGCCTCGGGATGAGGGGGCCAAGCCACGCGTCAACATCCTCGGGCCGGCGTACGGGTATTTCAACACTTGGTCCGACTTGGCCGAAATCCGCCGGCTGGTGGAGGGTATCGGCGCCGAGATCAATCTTGTATTCCCGCTAGGCAGCCATCTTGCCGACGTGCCGCGCTTGGTAGATGCCGACGTCAACGTCTGCATGTATCGCGAATTCGGCCGCATGCTGTGCGAGGCGCTTGACCGCCCGTATCTGCAAGCGCCAGTGGGTCTGCACTCGACGACAAAATTCCTGCGCAAGCTTGGCGAATTGCTCGGGCTCGACCCCGAGCCGTTCATCGAGCGAGAGAAACACACCACGATCAAGCCGCTATGGGACCTGTGGCGTTCCGTAACCCAGGACTTTTTCGGCACGGCGACGTTTGCGATTGTCGCCAACGAAACCTATGCGCGCGGCATCCGCAATTTCCTCGAGACCGAGATGGGCCTGCCCTGCACCTTGGCGGTCGCTAGACGGCCGGGGGTGAAGCCCGACAACGAGGCGGTCCGCACAGCGCTCCGCGAGCAGCCGCCGCTGGTGATGTTCGGGAGCTATAACGAGCGCATGTATCTGGCCGAACTGGGCGCCCGGGCGACCTTCATCCCGGCATCGTTTCCGGGTGCCATCGTGCGCCGACATACCGGTACACCGTTCATGGGTTACGCCGGCGCGACGTATCTCGTTCAAGAAGTTTGCAACGCGCTGTTCGACGCCCTCTTCCACATCATTCCGCTCGGCACCGAACTGGACAGCGTGGAAGCAACGCCGGGCCGGCTACACAGGGAGCTTCCGTGGGATGCCGACGCCCAGGCTGCGCTTGAGGACCTGATCGCGCGGGAACCTGTCCTGGTGCGGATCTCCGCCGCCAAACGCCTTCGCGACACCACCGAACGCGAGGCCCGGCGGGCCGGAGAGACACGGGTCACGATGGGACGGTTGGCCGCCTGCCAAGCCGTACTCACTGAGGGACATGCCGCATGACCCGAAGAGCACACGAAATGAGGTCCTCGACCGATCGCGCCGCCTTACGAGGCGCGCCCAGCAATCGTCGATGGATATATGAATTCACTCGGCGCCGTCGAGTGTCCGTCTCGTTTTGGCCCGTTGGCCAAGGCGGTCCCTGCCGTGCGGGAAATGTGCGGTAACGGGAAGTAACGACCCGAGTTTAAGGGGTAACAACTATGACTACTGCAGACGAAAGACAAGACAGCTTGTCTGGACTGAGACCCGAGGAGGCAAAAGAATTTCATGGGATTTTCATGACCAGCTTCCTCATCTTCGTGGGGGTTGCGATCGTTGCGCACATCCTCGCTTGGGCTTGGCGTCCTTGGTTGCCGGGCGAGGAAGGCTATACCTCGTTGGTCGATGGCGTCCAGGTTGCGGCGCTCCAAGTCCTTCAACATTTAGTATAGGAGGGCAACGATATGTGGCGCGTTTGGTTACTGTTCGACCCGCGTAGAACGTTGGTCGCTTTAGCTGCATTTTTGTTTGTGCTGGCGTTGGTGATTCACTTCATCCTGCTTAGCACGGACCGGTTTAATTGGTTGGAAGGTCCGCGCGCGGATCGGGTCGGAAGTCAAGTGGAGCTTATGGCTCCGGTTGGTTCGCCGGTCGATTCGTCTTGGGCTCACGTATCCTAGCCACGATACGCCCGCGACAGCGGTAAACGGGTCTCGATTCCCTTTCGGGACCCACTGCTGCCGCGGGCATCCAACCGACCAAAACCAATAACCGCCGTAAGTGGAGAGGACGGAGCGATGGCGCTGCTCAATTTTGAACGAAAATACCGGGTACGCGGGGGAACGCTGATCGGCGGAGATCTGTTCGACTTCTGGGTCGGACCGTTCTACGTCGGCTTTTTTGGCGTGACGACCGTC
>JGI12210J13797_11561625_pt1 | contig 12782 bp, 7 predicted proteins | sample ElkSlonscriptome_3_FD_13797 | JGI IMG/M metagenome (IMG submission 13797) | reverse complement strand
CGTACCGAGGGGGCGGAGTGCATGCGGCACCGCCCCCTCGGCTCCGTCCGGACGGAGTCGCTATCTCGTGATGCTCAGCGGGTCAGCAACAGCCGCCGCCGCAGCATCCGGTGTCGGTGCAGCACATGGGGACCTCCAGGGTGAGAGTGATGGGGTAGCCGAGTCAGCAGCACCCGGGGCTCTCGGCGAGCTCCGTGAGCAGGGGACTCAGCAGCGAACGGGCCCGCGACATGCCTTCGCGGTCGAGCATGTAGCACGACCGCGGGCCGTCCACGGTCCCGGCAATCAGCCCTGCCGACCGCAACACCTTCAGGTGCTGGGATACCGTCGACTGGGCGAGTGGGAGTTCGTCAACGAGTTCGCCGCAGATGCACGAACGGCGTGCGAGAATCCGCAGGATCCTCACCCGGGCCGGGTGGGCGAGCGCCTTCGCCACAGCTGCGACCGCGCGGTCCCGGGCATCTGCGGAATCCACCCTGTCTGGAGCGTCGAGTGTGTCCACGGCCAACTTCGGGTTTCGAGTCATCGTTTATCGTAGATGTACGATCGTACAGTGGATGGCGGAGGGGGTCAACCGCCAGGCTGTCGTAGTCGCGCAGCAGACCTGCCACCCGGGGCTTCCCCATGTGGGTGAGCCCGGGGGACACGGCTTGGCCGAGACATCGGGACTCCGTATTCCCAATTCATCAGGAGTCTTGTCCTCGTTCGAATCCGACGCATGCGCCGAACCACCTTTCCGACCGCTGCTCCGGCGATCTCGCTCTCGGCGTGCGGCGGCCCGGGCGGGGACCCACGAGCAGAGCTCTCCGGCGACACGGTCCTGGCGTTCAGCGAGCGGCGCCGGAGCGCTACATCGAGCGGTGCTCCACGCTCTCGGGGGGTCGGTACCGGCAGGGCTTCTGGGAGGACGAGCGCGATCTCTGGCTTCCGAAGGTTCGAAACTCCGTCGGCGAGGACGGCAGGATGGCGTTCGGCTGCCCGGCCGAGTTCGTCTTCGACGTGTTCGATAGCGGGGGAGCTGGCTCGCGACCGTTCGGATGCCGCCGGGCCCGATGTAATCCGGCCGTGAGGCCGCAACGCCGAGGGCCCCACCGCAGACACGGTGCGGCGACGGATCGCCCGACCCCTCCGCGCCCGCGGCGGCCCGCATGTCCCTGGTGGATGCCGGGCAGCCCGACCCCCCCCTCCTCGATCGACTCGGAGATGTATATCGCGGCCTGCATCCCGGTCCGGGCGGGTCGAGGTCAGACGGCGCGGTCGGGTGCGGATGCGGCAGGTGTGAGGCTGGGCCGACCCGGCGCGGCCGGGAAGCGCAAGGTGAACCGAGCGCCGCCGGACTCGTCGCTCTGGAGCGACAGATCTCCCCCATGCGCCTCGACGATCCAGCGGGCGATCGGGAGTCCGAGCCCTGTACCGGCGACCGACGAGTCCAGCCGCACGAAGCGCTCGAAGATGCGCTCCTGCTCGGCCTCGGGAATGCCCGGGCCCCCGTCGCGCACCGAGACCCATGACCAGGTTCCGTCGCTGCCGGCCGAGATCTCCACGGCCGACGGCGCGGCATGGACCAGAGCGTTGTGGAGCAGAGCGGCAATGGCTCGCTGCACGAGGCCCGGATCCACAAGGGCCGGGGCTGTCTCGAAGTTGCCCAGCCGAAGGCTTCTGTCCTTGCTCGCCGGATGGTTCGACAGGCGGTGCAGCGCCTCTCCCGCCAGATCGTCGAGGAAAACGCGCCGTGGGTGGAGCTCCGGACCTGCCGCATCGGCTCTGGCCAGGAGGAGAAGATCGGCGACCAGTTCGCCGAGTCCCTCCGACTCCTCCACCACCCGCTCCAGCGCTCGCCGCAGGCGCTCGCCGTCTTCAGGGTCACCCTCCAGCGCCACCTCTGCCTCACTGCGGACGATCGTGACCGGCATACGCATCTCGTGCGCCGCCGCGGCCAGAAATGCGCGCTGCTGATCCACCAGGGCCCGCTCCCGCTGGAGCGCAGGACCGAGGCGGTCGACCAGTTCATTGAAGGAGGAGGTGAGGATGGCGACTTCGTCCCGGCCCTCGGGCTCTCCGAGATGTTCGAAGCTGTCGCCTCCCCCGGCCACCTTCTGGGCGACGGAGCGGGCCGATGCGGCGACATCGACCACGGGGGTGAGGGCAGACCGAGATCCAACGGCGCCCATCAGCCCGCCGAGGACGAGGACGAGGGGCAACCCGACCAGAAGGGTGGTGCCGAGGCTTTCGATCCGCTGATCGAGGGGTGAGCGGTTGTGGACCACATACCCCTGGAGATCCGGTGCGAGCGTTCGGCTCACCACTCTGTAGGGCGTCCCCTGGACCGAGACGTCCCAGTCGGTCTCCGCTCCCGGGGGGGGGAGAAAGGCCTCCGGCGGTGTGCGGTCCCCGAGGCCGCGACTCACCAGCGGGTCGGATCCGTCGCGCCACGCCATGAAGAAGCGATCCGGATACAACAGCTCCCCGAGGGCGTGCTCGGCGGCTCGCCAGGGGTCACCGAAGCTGGACATCTCCTCTCGGTGCAGCGCTACGAAACCGTCTGCGCTGGCCTCCAGCGATCGATCGAATTCCGCTTCGTAGCCGCGCACGAGTCGCTGATGCAGCGCCCACGCCCCTGCGCACAGGAGCACTCCGAAGCCAGCGGTGAAGAGGAGGCCGAGGCGAACACGAAGGGGCAATCTCATGAGGCCTCGGAACGTTGGGGATCCAGCACGTATCCGGCACCACGAACCGTGTGGATCAGGTCGCTGGACCCCGCCGCGGCGAGTTTTCGGCGCAGGCGGGCGATATATACGTCGATGATGTTCGAGAGGGGATCGTAGTTCGCGTCCCACACCGAGGCGCTGATCCGCTCCCGGCCGAGCACCTGCCCGACGTGGCGGGCGAGAAACTCGAGCAGAGCATACTCGGTGGTGGTGAGCTCGAGCGGGATGTCGTCATAGCGAGCCGTGCGGGCTCCGGGCTCGACGACGAGCCCGTCGATCTCGAGAAGTGGGGGCAGAGTATCTGCCGACCGGCGCCCCAATGCGCGTAAACGTGCGAGTAACTCGGTGTGGGCAAATGGCTTGACCAGGTAATCGTCGGCCCCGGCATCAAGGCCTTCGACCCGGTCTTCGACGTCGTCGCGTGCCGTCAGGAGGAGAATCGGCCACGCCGCCCCCTCCTCGCGCCAGGCACGGGTCAGGTCGAATCCCGAGCCGTCGGGCAGATTCACATCGAGCACGACCACGTCGTACGACCCTATGGCCGCCAGCGTGCGGGCCCTCGCAAGGGTACCCGCTTCGTCGACGGCGTGCGCGGCCTCCCGCAGTCCCCTTCCGACGATCTCGCGGAGTCGGGGGTCGTCTTCGACCAACAGAATCCTCATGTCGTGGAAGATAAGGTCCGGGCACGAGGGTGTCCCGGTCCGGCGTTCATCGTGGGTTCATCTTCGATCCGTACCTTCGGAGATGTAGATCGCGATGTACGTCTCTGGACACGTGTGGAGGAGCTACTCGATGAGCCTGGTATTTGCCGCCCTCCTCCTGGTTCAGGCGGACACCGTGCGCCTCCCTTCGGACACCATGCTCTCGAGGGTCCTCACCCGGGCTCCCGGGGTGTCTGCGGCGCTTCTTCGCTCCGATGCCGCAACCGCCAGAGCGGCTCAGGCCCGGGCGTTCACGAACCCGGGACTCTCCGTCAACGTCGACAATCTCGGTGCAGAGGAAGAGGTGACGAACATTTCGGGATGGCGGGGCGTGGAGGGCCAGGCCGTCCTCACCTTCGACGTTCCGCTGGGTGGCGATCGCCGCGCCCGTATCGCTGCCGCCGACGCAGGTCGGCAGGGAGCCGAGGCGCAGGCCCGCCTGGCGGTCGCGGACGCCGTGGTGCAGGCGGTGGACGCGGTGGCTGCGGCACGACGCGACGAGCGACTGGCTCGCCAGGCCTCCACGGAGGTGGCCACCCTTGTGGAGCTTTCCACCGCCTTGCGGGCCCAGTCTGCCGCCGGCCGGGCATCGGAGGGCGACGCCGCGCGGGCCCGCCTGGCCCTGTCGGTTGCCAGGGAAAGGCTCGCGAGACATGAGGCCCAGGCCACCGAGTCACGAGCTCGCGTGGCCCTGATGGTCGGGGAGCCACCCGACACCCCGCTCCAGGTGGTGGGCGGAAGCTGCCCGGTTCCGGCTGCGACTCCCGGCGCCCTGCCGCCGCCCGAGATTGCCCTCGCCGAAGCCCGCAACGCCGGGGGTGCGGCCAATCTCGACCGGGCTCTCGCCGGGCGTATCCCGGACCTCTCCCCGGAGGTGGGGCTGCGGCGGACCATGGGCGTCGAGGCGCTCTACGCCGGATTCTCAGTCGGGCTTCCGCTCTTCGATCGCCAGTCTCGAGCCGTCGATGCGGCGCGCTCCGAGGCACGGGCCGCCGATGCCGAGGCGCGGGACGTGAGACGCCAACTGGCCGCGGATCGGGCTGCCGCAGATGCCGCCTTCGACGCCCACTCCGACGCCGGCAGCCACTTCACCGCACCCGGGTGGGCCGCGGACCTCGAGCGAGCCGTCGAATCCGTCGAGGCTCGCTGGCAACTCGGAGAGGGCACCCTCATGGAGCTTCTCGATGGACGGCGTGCCCGGCTCGAGGCGCTGGCAGCCCGGGAGCGCTGGGCGGCTGCATGGCTCGTCGCGCGCGCCCGGGCCCGCCGGTACGGCGGAGCCGAACCGACACCCGACCTGTTCTGTGAGCCACTGCGGAGGCAGACCCCATGACTGCTCGATATCCTGCTCCGAGTCTTCGCATCTGGGTTTCCCTGGCCCTTGCCGCCGTGGCGGGCTGCGGGGCCGACGAGGAGCCCGCGGTTCCAGCCGCCCCCTCCGAGTCCGGAGTGGTGATCCTCACCGAGGCCCAGCGTACCCGGGCCGGGATCTCGGTACGGGCCGTGTCACCCACGGAGATCGCCGTGCCGGTCTCCGTGCCGGCTGAGGTGAATCCACCGGATACGTCCCGCGCCCTCGTCGGCTCCATCGTGGAGGGGAGGGTCGAACGGCTGCGGGTGCTGCCGGGGGACCCGGTCGAGGTCGGTGACGTGATGGTCCTCATTCATTCCCACGAGATGCTGGATGCCCGCCGCGATCTCGACGCTGCTCGGGCGGAGATGGACTATGCCGAGCGGGCACTCGCCCGTTCCCTCGAACTCCTGGCGGCCGGGGCGGTGAGCCGTGAAGAGGTCGAGCGGCGCACCGCGGATCGCGACGCAGCCGCGGCCGAGTTGCGCCGGGGTGAGGAGATGATGCGTCATCTGGATCCCTCGTCGGAGGGCGATGTCACGGTTCGAGCGCCGCGGACGGGTGTGGTGCTCCAGGTGTTCGTCGAGCCCTCGTCCACGGTGCTCCCCGGCGATGCCCTCGTGGAGGTCGGAGCGCTGACCCCCCTGTGGGCCACCGCCCATCTGCCCGAAGACCTCGCCGCCCGGCTGCGTCCGGGCGGGCAGGCCCGGGTCACGCTGCAGGCGTACCCCGGCGACACGTTGCAGGCACGTCTGGTTCGGGTGGGAGGGCGGGTCGACCCGGCTACACGCACCGTGGAGGTTCGTGTGGAAGTCCTGGATGCCCCGGCCGGCGCCCGGCCCGGCATGTTCGCCCGGGTCGAGCTCCTGGAGGCGGATACCCGAATCGGCGTCGAGCTGCCCGGGGAGGCCGTACAGCAGGTTGATGGCGAGCCGTCCGTCTTCGTCGAGGAGGAACCCGGACGATACCGGGCCGTGCCGGTCCAGCTTCAGCCCCTCGCGGGGGGAGCTCTCCTGGTCACGGGACTCGGTGAGGCGGTGCGCGTCGTCGTCGGCGGGGCTCCGTTCCTGAAAGCGACCGCCGACCGTGGCGGCGAGGTGGAGGACCAGGGATGATCGAGCGCCTGATCCGCTTCTCGCTTCGGCAGCAGCTCTTCATCGCGGGTGGTATCGCCACACTGATGGTCGTCGGGCTGTGGTCTTTCGTGAGCCTTCCGTTCGAGGCCTTTCCCGATCTGACCGCCAATTCGGTCAGCGTCATCGCAGAGGCACCGGGCATGGCACCCGAGGATGTGGAGCAGCTCGTCACCTTTCCCATCGAGCGCTCCCTCCTCGGGTTGCCCGCCACCCGGTCCGTTCGCTCTACCACGAAGTTCGGCCTCTCGATGGTACAGGTGATCTTCGACGACGGCGTGGATCTCTACTTCGCCCGACAGGTGGTGGCGGAGCGGCTGGGAGGGGTGGCGGCTGATCTGCCATCGGGCGTACGACCGGCGCTCGGGCCCGTCTCCACTGCGATGGGCGAGGTGTATCAGTACGTCCTGCGCTCCACCGACCCGTCGTGGGACCTGATGGCGGTGAAGACGCTGCAGGAGTACACGATCGCTCCGCAGTTGCGGACGGTGGAGGGGGTCGCCGAGGTCAACGCCTGGGGGGGGTTCGTGGAGCAGTACCACGTCATCTCGGACCCGCTCCGCCTCGACCGTACCGGGTTGACGCTCGGAGATCTGGAGGCGGCCGTGGCGACCAACAATCGCAACTTCGGCGGCACCTACGTCGAGGCACGTGGAGAGCGTCACGTGGTCCGCGGGCAGGCGCGCCTCTCCGATCTCTCCGAGCTGGCGCAGGTGCCCGTGGTGACTCGAGAGGGAACACCCATTCTCCTGCACGAGGTGGCCACGGTGGAACGCGGGCCGCTTCCCCGGCAGGGTGCGGTCACGCTCGACGGTGAGGGTGAGGTGGTCGCCGGGATGGTGATCATGCGCAAGGGTGCCAATGCCCAGGACGTGATCGCAGCCATCGAGGCGCGTGTGGAACGGGTCAGGACGACGCTTCCCGCCGGCGTGGAGCTGGTGCCGTTCTACAACCAGGCCAACCTGGTGGAGCAGACCACACACACCATCGAGAAGAACCTTCTCCTGGGGGCGACCCTCGTGGTCATCCTCCTGTGGGCCTTCCTGCGCAATGTGGCCGCTTCGGTCATCGTGGCGCTGGTGATTCCGCTGTCGATGCTGTGGGCCTTCATCTCCATGCGCATCTTCGGGTTCTCTGCCAACCTCATGAGCCTGGGGGCGTTGGACTTCGGGCTCCTGGTCGATGCATCGGTGGTCATGGTCGAGAACATCATGCGTCGCTCCGAGGTGTCGGCGGCCGACTCCGACGACGAGTCCCGGAAGAGCGCTGTCCGGCGCATGAGAGAAGCGGCCACCGAGGTGGGGCGTCCCATCGTCTTCGGGATCACCATCATCATCGCCGTCTATCTGCCGATCTTCGCCCTGGAGGGGACGTCGAGGAAGATGTTCGTGCCGATGGCCTTCACCGTCATCGCGGCAGTCCTGGGCTCACTCCTCCTCGCGCTGACCTTCGTGCCCGCCGCGGCCCGCATGTTTCTGGTGAATGCCAGGGAGCCCGACACCCCTCTCTTCGATCGCTTCAGAGACGGATACCGCGGACTGCTCGCAGCCACCCTGACCCGGCCCGGCGCCGTTGCCGGCGTCGCTCTGCTCCTCGTAAGCGGTGCCGTCTACAGCGGCACACGTCTGGGAACCGAGTTCATGCCCCGGCTCGACGAAGGCAGCGTCCTCGTTCAGGGACTGCGCCCCGCCTCGACGGCGCTGGAGACCGGCGCGGACTTCTCCACGGCACTCGAAGCGGCGCTGCTGGAGCTCCCGGAGGTGGATCAGGTCGTGAGCAAGTTGGGTCGACCGGACCTGGCCACCGAGGCGATGGGCACGTACGAGAGCGACACCTACGTCATGCTCACGCCTCGGGACCAGTGGACCGTCGACGGCAAGGAGTCGCTGTTGGCCGCGATGGACTCGGTCCTGCAACAGGTGCCGGGGCTCGAGTATGCCTTCACCCAGCCGATCCAGATGCGCCTCGACGAGGCCGAGACCGGCATCACCACGGATGTGGGGGTGAAGATCTTCGGATCGGATCCGGAGCGTCTCGCAGCGCTGGCGCATCGGGTCGAAGCGATTCTGCCGACCGTGCCCGGAGCGGCCGACGTCAAGGTCAGCTCGGCGGCACGGGTGTCGGAGATGAGAGTCGAACTGAACCGCGATGCCCTCTCACGGTACGGGTTGTCCAGCGACGCGATCGGGCACCAGGTGGAGTTGGCGCTCGGTGCGTCGGTAGCTACCCAGATCGTGGACGGTCCCCGCCGTATCGACGTGGTCGTGCGAGCCCCGGAAGGCAACCGCGTGGACCCGATCCGGATGGCCCGGCTGCCGGTAGCCAGAGCCGAGGGCGGTCTGCTGTCGCTGGGTGCCGTGGCCCGGGTCGAGCGTCACGAGTCGCCCGAAGCGTACGCTCACGAGGGCGGCCAGCGAATGGTCGTGGTCGGGGCGAACATCAGGGGGCGCGACGTGGGCAGCTTCGTGGCCGAGGCATCGGATGTGCTCGCCAGGGACCTGAGCCTGCCCGAAGGCTACGCGCTGGAATGGGGCGGTCAGTACAAGAATCAGCAGACGGCGCTGCGTCGCCTGTCGATCCTTCTTCCGATAGCGGTCGTGGTCATCTTCCTGCTCCTCTTCGGAGCCTTCGGAACGGTGCGCCACGCCGCGTTGATCATGCTCAACGTACCCTTCGCACTCGTGGGGGGCATCGGCGCCCTCTGGATCGCGGGACTCAACCTGAGTACGTCGGCCATCATCGGGTTCATCGCGGTATTCGGGATCGCCGTGCTCAACGGTGTGGTCATGGTGAGCTACGTGAACCAGCTTCGAGACGAGGGTCGGGATCTCGACGAGGCGCTGCTCGAGGGTGCGGCAACCCGCCTGCGCCCGGTTCTCATGACCGCCCTGGCCGCGAGCTTCGGATTCATTCCCATGGCCTTGTCGAACTCGCCCGGCGCGGAGCTGCAGCGCCCGCTGGCGACCGTGGTCATCGGCGGCATCGCCACGTCGACTCTCCTGACACTCCTGGTGCTGCCGACCGTCTACCGGGTGGTGGAGCGATGGAAGGAGCGACTCGCGGGCTCGTGACGTGCCGCAGAAGTCTCGCTGTCACACCAGATCGCCCGACTGTGTCGCATCACATCGCGCCATGGATGGGCAAGGCAGAGACGACATGGGGGGAGCGACGAGATTCCGCCGCTCCCCCCACTCCGATCCGATCGGTGGCCCGCTCCGGGCCGCACCTCAGTTCCGGCGAATGATCCTCCCCTCACCGCCGGCCGGGTAGTCCGTCGCGGAGACGGTCCCGCCGAGGAAACTCGCATCCTCGACGAAGGTCTCCAGTACCTGCTGGTAGGTGAAGCCGAGGTTGGTCGACGCGAGGTCGGCCATCGGGTACTGGTCGCCGCCCGCAGCGAGGAAGTTGATCGTCGCGATGTTGATTGGTGCACCGGGCTGGACGATGCCATCCACCACGATCGCCTCGCCGCCCGAGAGGGTCACGCTCCGCACCCGCTCCCCAGCGGTGGTGATCGCGCCGGTCGGCACGTCGATGACCTGCGCGGTCGCGGCAGCATCGTACTCCAGTGTGAATCCGGCGATCTGCGCGAAGCGTCCGTCGGTGAACTCCACCCGCGACACCACATTCTCGAGGATCTCCCTGAAGCGATCCCGGCTCACCCCTTCGACGACGGAGAGCACATTGGAGAAGGGGAGCACCTCGAAGGTGTTCAGCTCGGTGATCGGCCCGGCGGGGAGCACGTCGTCGTTGCGGATCCCGCCGCCATTCTGGAGCGCGACATCCACACTCGCGATGCCGAAGCTGGGGCCGAGATCACGCGCGACCGCGAGATGTGCGTCGGCGATGAGATTCCCGAGGTTGGTCTCGCGGGTACGGATGTTCGCCCGGACGCCGTCGAGACCGACGCCCGTCGATCCGATGACGTTGCTGGCGAGATCGGCCACCGAGGCAGCAACCGGAGCCTCGACGTCCGCCTCGATCTGCGCGTCGGTGCCGCGCCCGACGACGGCGACGGGCCCCGAGTTCCGATCGAACCAGATGACGCGGCCCTTGAAGAAGACCACCTCGAGACGTCCCACGTAGCGATAGCTCCCCGCAGTGGTCACGACCGGCACACGGTGCCCCGCGGCGTCGCGCACGATCACCGGGTAGTCGTCGACCGCCTCATCTCCCGGTAGCAGGCGGGAGCGTCGCGAGGCGAGGAGTTCGTCGCCGCCGCCCGCCACCACGATGTCGACGCCACGCAGCAGCCCGATCAGCGCCTTGTCCTCCTCCAGGCTCTGCAGGTGGCTGATGAGGATGATCCGGTCCACGCCGCTGGCTTCGAGCGCTTCGGCCTCCGCGTTGATCCGCAGGGCGACGGCCTGGTCGACCTGCACGCTGCGTGGGCTGGAGATCGTGGCAAGACGCGGGGTCGTCGCACCGATGATCCCCACCGGTCCGCCGGAGGTCTCCACGATCACGCTTCGGGCGATCCGACCGCTGGCCTCGAGCGCAGCGAGTTCCGGCTCCCCAGACACATCGAGATTCGCGCTCAGGAAGGGGGGCGCGGACTCCTCGAATCCGCCGATGAAGTCGGCGAGGACGTCCGGCCCGAAGTCGAACTCGTGGTTCCCGATCGCGACCGCGTCGTACCGCAGCCGATCGAGGGCGACGGCGTCGTAGAAGGGCGTCCCCGCGGGAAGCTCCAGGCTGGCGTTGAACTGCGGACCCGCGAGGAAGTTGTCGCCGGACGAGACGAGAATCGCGTCGCACTTGCGGAGGGGATTCCGGAAGAAGGAGAGGCACCGCTCGCCGCCCCATCGGAGCTTCTCGACCAGGCTCGCGAATCGTGCCACCCCACCGATCTCGCCGTCGGGGAGGAGCGCGGACTCGCCATCGTTGTTGTGAAGCAGGGTGAGAACGAAGATATCGCCGCGTGCGAGGATATCCGCCGTCGCGTCGATCGACTCGTACTCGGGAGAGGTGGGGGTTACAGGCTCGTCCTGACACGCCGCGAGGGCGATCAGGGCGAGGACCAGCGTGGCTCGGCGAAACATGCGAACTCCTGGAAGACGACTCGGATTCCGGCCCCGGGGGCCCGGCCCGCCACCGACCGCACGGAGGCAGGATGTCCAAGTTGCCGTCCGCCGGTGACGGACTCCGCAGGGGGAGGAGACGAAGCCGTAACCGATCGGGGTCGATCTGGTGGCCGGTACCACCTACTCCGCCGGGCTGATCTCCGCCGTCGCGTGCGGGTCTCCGTAGAAGCAGTACGCGGCGTAGCTGTCCTCGACGTCGTCCCCGCGGCCGTACGAGAGTCGTCGGATCTCCCGCAGTATCCGCGGAATCGGAACGCCCGGCCGCTCTCGCAGCGCCGCGTAGAAGCGGTCCGCGACGTCCTTCGCGACCGAGTCCTTCACGCTCCAGATCGGTGCGAGTACCGCGGCCGCGCGCTCCGCGATGAAGACCGCCGGGATGCCGCCCGAGCCCATCAGTCGGGGCTCGGGTCGACCCACTTCGCAGGCGTTCAGGACGACCAGCGTCGGTCCCCGTCGCAGATAGCGGGAGAGCTTCAGCCAATCGCGGAGGACGTTCTCGCCGATCCGCTCGTCGTTGTCGAGGGCCAACTCCTGGAAGGCCCCCTCCGCGTAGCCGTGCCCGACGAAGTGAAAGAGGCCCGGGTCACCGTCGTAGAGCGCCTGCTCCAGATCATCTCCACTGGCCGGGGTCAGGGCGGTCGCGCCAAACCCCTCGGAGACCGCCTTGACCTCGTCCTCCGCCCACTCGAGGTGAAGCTTCCTGTAGCGGGGTGCCACCACGATCCCCCGCCCGAGCGGGATCCGCTGCGGGGCGGCCTTCACCTTCGGGCTCGTCCACCGCCCGATGTCGTACTCGACGCCCAGGGGGTAGATCGGATCGTCGTCCCCCGGGTCGTCTCGCGTGGGCACCATCAACTCCCACGGCAGGGTGTCTTCGGTCGTGACGATCGAGATCGTCTCGAAGCCGGGCACATGGTCGTGGTGGTGCCAGAAGTACGCCTGGAAGTTCGTGGGAGCGTTCTCGAAGAACCCGTAGCCCGCCCCCCGCAGCTCGGAAGCGCGGTGCTTCGGGTCGGCGTCGATGAAGCGACCGAGCGCCTCGTCGACCACGGCCCTACCCTCTCCCGCGTGCCACGGCTCCGGCTCCAGCCCCAGATCCACATGAGGGGAGGTGACCGTGCAGAGAAACCGGTCCCGCGGATCTCCGGGAATGTGCACCATCGTCACCTGCAGGTCGGCCGCCATGGCGGCGGAATCGACCTCGAGCTCCGCGGGTGCTTCCTCCGGGGGCTCGTCTGCGGCGGAAGGGCGATCCGTGGACACGTCGGCCGGCAGATCGAGGGTGATCCGCCTCGCCACGGACCCCGACGGGCGACCCGCATGGTCGAAGAGCGCCATGATGCCGGCTTCCCGCCCGTCCGCGCCCTCCGCGAGTTGCGCCCGTAACTCTTCGAGCGAACGCACCTCGACCGTGAAGCGGGCGGTCGCGGCGCTCCGGGCGTGGTTCCAGTCGAGCGTCAGCGCCCGAACCTCGGGGCCCACGACCCGCAGGTGTCCCGTTGTCACCAGCCGAACACGGAGCTCGATCTCGTCGATCCCCTCGGGCAGCGACACCCGCACAGGCGCGACCGCCTCCCCGTCGCGCGCCGCCTCCTGATCGGTCCATACCGCGACCTCGATGAGGGTGCCGGGAGCCACCGGTGCATCGGCGTCGAGGTCCATGTGCGGAGTGCGGGTGAGCATCCGGGGAGGCGCAGCGGCCGGGGGCCTCTCGGGACCGACCGACATCGCCATCGGTACCTGGGTCGGCTCCTGCCGTTGCTGCTGCTGCTGTTGTTGCTGCTGCTGCTGCTGCTGCTGCTGTT
>JGI12210J13797_10272176_pt1 | contig 12782 bp, 9 predicted proteins | sample ElkSlonscriptome_3_FD_13797 | JGI IMG/M metagenome (IMG submission 13797) | reverse complement strand
CTTCATGACAGTCGTTGAACATGGCTGTGGAAAAAGCGCTTGCCTGGTCACTGTCGTGGAACATCTCTTTCCCCTCGGGTTGACTCTATTCTCGTTGTCGCAGCACGATTGCTGCTTTCCACTGTAATCATTCAAGAGTCGTGCCACTTCGAGAAAAGTGTGGTTGGCCGCGCACGAGGGCCTGACATATGGAGAGCACCCAGCGATTTTTCGGGGTCGCAGCTTGCCGGCTGCGACGCATTTGCGGCGCAGTTGCCGGAAGTCGGAGGAAGCGCGAGGAAGTTCTGTCAGGCGGTGTGCCAGGCCTCGATTTCGACCAGCAGGTCGCCACGGCAGACGTCGCCCCGCAGCGCACACAGCTTCACATCTGGCCAGCGCTTGCGCAGGCGCTGTTCGATGGCGGACCAGTCTTCGGCGTGGCGCACGTAGACACGCGCCAGGCTGTCGGCGTTGAATCGAGCCAGGTGGGGGCGGTTCATCACGCCTGCCGCGTGCCCGAGCAGCGCGTCGAGGTTACTGGCCGCTTCGTCGGTTTGCGCCAGCGAATCGCCGGAATGCGCCGTGGCATGGCCAATGACGCTTGCGGTACCGGATATCAAAAGACCGGCCCGACCATTTTTCAGATCGATGCCCGTCGCGCGCGCGAAGGCCGGCTGCCTGGGCCCATAGCGACGCGGATAATTCCACGCGCTGACCTGGCGCGGGTTCTCTATCGAAATGCCGGGCGCCGCCCCGACAAGCGCCACCAGCTGCATCACCGGTTGATCGCTGCGGGACTGGTCGCTGCCAATCGCCGTTGCCGCGCACATCCGGGCATCGTTGAGGCCGGCGGCCTCCAGTGCACGCCCGCGACCCACGCAGAATCTCCGGTAACGCTCATGATCGCCCTGGCCGTGGTTGATCGCAGGCAGGTAATTCCACAGCCTCAGCGGATAGCCGAAGCGGGATTCGCCCAGCGCTCGGATAAGCTTGCGGTAAAGCACTTCGGCCGCCCGCGCCGCGTCGGCTTCGGGATCGTCGGGTTCGGACAATACGATGGCGCAGAGCTGGTCTTCAGGCGCTGTCCAGAACTCGTGGTCGTAATCGCCCCCCAGAAAATCGAGCCCCGGCCCTGAAGGGTGACCGCGGCCGTCCAGGGCAATATCCAGCACGGGCTTGTCGGTCGGGCTCGTGCCGACTTCGAGGCTATAGGTATGAACGGGACCCATGGGTGTTGTCATGCGGCTGGCGGATCGAAGGGACAGGACTGGCGGCAAGCATACCGCCAAATGCGCGAAACAAACGGCTCCCGAACCCGGCCTGCAAAATTGCAGGCCGGGCGGATCGCTGTTTTCCGGCGCCGCTCAGCGGCTGGCGGAAGGCACCGGGCTGCCCTGCGTCCAGGGTGCGCCGGCTTCGAACAGCGCGTCCTCCAGCGCCGGAATGCGCTGGTCGACCATCCGATTCAGCTCGCTCCGGACGTCTTCGAACTGCTGTTCGGCAATCTCCAGGCTGCGTTCGTGGGTCGGCGTCGGGCCGTAGGTGGAGTTCCCGGTGCCAATCTGGGCGACGAACATCCTTTGGGCAATGGTCGGGCCCTGGGGCTCATTGAGCTCGGTCAGCGTTTCCTTGCCCCGGAGCTGCTCCTGGATGGCAAACAGCCGCTGGCTGACCGCGTGGAGCTCGGCGTCGAGTTCGCCGGCCGGCGCGGTGCTGCGGGCCAGCGCGGTATCGAGGGCCTCGACCTTCGCGCGCGCCTCGTCGATAACCTGATTCGCGGCCGAAACCCGGCGCTGCATGGCCGAGAGCCGCTTCCAGAAGGCCACCGTTTCGGCCGGCTCGGCACCGTCCAGGGCACCGTTGCGCATTCGCACTACGTCGAACGACCGGGGTTCGCCCAGCGCTGTGACCTGGCCGTCGATGCGCTTGGCGATCTCGACTGTGTAGGTGCCCGGCGCGACCATGAAGCCTTCCGGCTCGCCCCAGCCGCCGCTGTCGCCGATCGCGTTCGGCGGCGGCATGCGCAGATCCCAGGCGACGCGGTGGAAGCCCCTGGTGACCGGCCCGTCCAGCCGCCGAACGATATTGCCGTCGGCGTCGCGCACGGTCAGAATCACGACCGGTTCGGCCTGCCGCCGTTCGGCCTCGACCTGCTCCCAGCCCGGGAACGGTACATCTCCGCGCGCTTCGATCAGTTCCTTTTCGCGCGCCTGGCGCTGCTGTTCGTCGGTCTTGTAGGTTTCGGCCAGGTGATAGGTGAATACGGCGCCGAACGGTGGATTGGGCGCGGTGTAAAGGCCGTGGCCCTGGGACCCCTTTTCGTTGCCGCCGAGCACGCCGCGCTCGACGTACCACCACGCATCCCGCGGCTCGAACAATGCGGCTTCTCGGGCCAGCGTTTCGGCATCGACGTCGCGCAGCGCGCTGTAGTCGTCGAGAATCCAGAACCCGCGACCGAAGGTGGCGCCGACGAGGTCGTTCTCCCGGCGCTGGATGGCCAGGTCGCGGTAGGAAATGGTCGGTGCGTTGCCGGTCAGCTTGATCCACTGGCCGCCACCGTCGACGGTGAAGTACACGCCGAACTCGGTGCCGACGAACATCAGATCCGGGTCGACGTGATCCTGGACCAGGCGCCAGACCAGGTCGCGATCAGGCAGGTCGCCGGCAATCGACTTCCAGCGCCGCCCGCGGTCGGTGCTTTTCAGAAGGTACGGCTTGAAGTCGCCGAACTTGTGGTTATCCAGCGCAACGTAAACCGTGTCGGGGTCGAACAGGTCGGCCTTGATGTCGTTGACGAACGCGGTATCCGGAACGCCCGGCAGGTCGCCGACCTCGATCTCGCGCCAGCGCTCGCCGGCGTTTTCGTCACCGGGGTCCGAGACCTGGATCAGTCCGTCGTCGGTGCCTGCATACAACAAGCCCTCGACCACTGGAGATTCAGCCAATGAGGTGATGGTGTTGTAGTTCGACATCGCGTAGGTGTCCCACGGCGCGTCCCAGCTCCATTGCCGGCCCATGACCTGCAATTCAATGCGCTGCTGGTTTCTGGTCAGGTCGTCCGAAATCATGGTCCAGCTGTCGCCTCGGTCATCCGAGCGCCAGACCCGCTGTGAGGCATGGTAGATACGGGCCGGATCATGCGGGCTGACCAGGATTGGCGCGTCCCAGTTGAACCGGTTCGGTGCCTGGCCGGGCTCGACCTGCGGCTGGATATAGACGATTTCGCCGGTGGTTCGGTCGGCGCGCACCAGGTTGCCCTGCTGCCACTGGGCGTAGACGATATCCGGATTTCCCGGCTCGGTGGCCGGCTGGTGGCCGTCGCCGAACAGCACGACGAACCAGTCGGCGTTGCGTACGCCGTGGAGGTTGTCGGTGCGCGACGGGCCGCCTTGAGTGTTGTTGTCCTGGGTACCGCCGTAGACCGTGTAAAAAGGCGCTGCGTCGTCAACCGCCACCTTGTAGAACTGGGTAACCGGAAGGTTGTCGACATAGCGCCAGGTGGACGCATGGTCGAAGGTCTCGTAGAGTCCGCCGTCGGAGCCCATCAGAAGGTAGTTCGGGTCGTCTTTGCGAAACACCAGCGCGTGGTTGTCGACGTGCTTGTTCTCGCTGGCAATCGAAATCCAGGTCTTGCCGCCGTCGTCGCTGAATGCGGCGCGTACGTCCATGAAATAGAGGCGGTCGAACTTGTGCGGGCTGGCGTAGATTTCCTGGTAGTAATGCGGGCCGGTGCCGACGGCGATCTTGTCGGACATTTTCACCCAGGAGGCCCCGCGGTCGGCGGAACGCCAGACGCCGCCCTCGCGCCGGTTGGTTTCGATGGCGGCGTAAAGCACGTCGGGCTGCTGGGGCGATATGGCCAGACCAATCTTGCCCAGGTTCGCGTTGGCCTCACTGCTCGGGAGACCATTTGTCAGCTCGGTCCAGGTCTCGCCGCCGTCAGTGGAGCGGTGGATGCCGGAGTTGGGTCCGCCGCCGACGTAGGATGCCACCGTGCGATGGCGCTGCCAGGTCGCGGCGTACAGCACGTCCGGATTGCGCGGGTCGATGACGAGGTCGGTGACGCCGGTCCAGCGGTCGTCGCCGTCGTCTCCAACCAGCGTCCGATTCCATGTCTCGCCACCGTCGGTGGTCTTGTACAGGCCGCGCTCGCCGCCGGCGCTCCAGAGCGGCCCCTGCGCGGCCACCCAGACGGTGTCCGGATCCTCGGGATGAATGACAACCCGGCTGATGTGTTCGGATTCTTTCAGGCCGACGTTCTTCCAGGTGGCACCGCCGTCGTGACTGACGTAGACGCCGTCACCGTATCCGACGTGGCGGCCACCGATGTTCTCGCCGGTGCCGACCCAGACGGTATTTGGATTCGACGGGTCCAGCGTAATGGCGCCGATCGAATAGGAACCCTGACCGTCGAAGATCGAGTCCCAGGTCGTTCCTGCATTGACGGTCTTCCAGACGCCGCCGGAGCCGACCGCGACATACCAGACGTTGGGATTGTCCGGATGCAGCGCGATATCGGCAATGCGGCCGGACATGAATGCCGGGCCGATGGTGCGGAGTTCGAGGCCGGCGAATGTGCTTTCGGACATCGCGCCCGGCTCCGAATCAGGCTGGGCGAGGGCGCTCAGCGAAAACAGCAGACAAAGTGCGGCAATGCCAAGTCGGCGTGCGGATTCGAGGGTTTGTTCACTCATGCAAGTAGTTCTCCGAATCTAATGCGGGGGACGTGCGATGCTGCCGGGGTCGTCTCTACCGGCATCGCACAAGATCATACCAGCAGCCGTCAGGGACGCGCCGCGCGGCTCGTTCAGCCGCTACGCGCAACCCGGGCGCGATCTTCCAGCGCCTCCAGACGCTCCAGCCACGGTTCGAGCTGCGGCTCGAAGGCGCGCCATCGACCGATCGAACCCGAGTGCAGCGGCTGACGAACCTGTACCGCGCTGATGGTGTGCACCGGCCGGCGGTTGTCGAAAAATCTCAGGCAGTCTTGCTGCCAGGGGAGCTCGCAGAACTCGAGCAGGCGCCCGATCTCGCGCTCCGGCGCCCCGACTAACGCCTCGTACACCAGATCGAGCACCGGCGGCTGGCCCGGGTCGCCGCGTTCGCATGAAGCGACGAAATCCTCGATTTCGTCGGCGATGGCGTCGATCGACGTCGCGAAAGCCATTTCCGGACGAATCGGGCTGGCGAAATTCGAAATGCATACGTCGCGCAGATCACGGTGCAGGCGAACGATACGCGCGCCGGGAAACACCTTGCCGATCAACGCCAGCAGGCGGAAATTGACCGGCTGCTTGTCGACCATTCGTCCAATGCCGCCCTGGTATTTTTCGGCAACCGCCTGCATCTCGCGCATCAGTTGCTCCGGCGATTCGGCCAGCGCAGGCGACGTCGCGATCCGTATGGCCAGATCGGGCAGGTCGGATTTTTCGCCGGCCGCGACCAGAGCATCGTGGGCGGCGAGGATCTGTTCGGTCAGGGTGGTTCCGGAGCGCGAGACACCGACCACAAAGATGGGCTTCGCGGGGTTGGATCCGAGCGCGGCGATCTGACCGAGTCGACCTCGAAGTTCGTCCGCGGCACGCTGCAGGGCCCTCTGGTCGCGATCGAGTCCGCGGCCCGCAGCGATCCGGGCCTGCGCCGCGTTGGCCGATGCGAAATGATCGAAGGCACACCGGGCGTCGCCGCGCGCTTCGAACAATGCGCCGAGTGCAAACCCACGGTGCACCGCCGATTGATCGTCAGGCGCCGGAATTCGCCCGAGTGATTCGAGCAATGGATCGTCGATCGCCGTCGTGCGAAGGTCGCCCAGTGTTCGCAGCGCGACCAGCGAATCCGGCCGCAGTTCAAGCGCCCGCAGCGCGTGCTCGCGCGCAGCGTCGGCGTTACCTGTCTGAAACGCCAGGCGAGACATCTGTTCGTGGGCCAGCGGATCGTCGGGCCGGGCCTGAAGCACTCTTGCAAGCGCCGACTCGGCCTCGTCGGCCCGCCCCGACATGAGGCTGTAGTTGGCAAATTCGAGCAGGCAATCCGGGTCGTTCGGGGCCGCCGACAGCGCTGAACGCGCCAGCGTCAGGGCCTTGGAGAACTGACGCGCGTCGGCGCAGCTTCGAGCCCAGTCGCGAAGCACCGACTGGGCCAGCTTCGGATCGAGCTGCTCGACCTGGCTCAGGCACTGTTGGGCCACATCCTGGATGCCGCCGCAGATCGATACCGCGCCGGCAAGCCGGAAGATCTGCTCGGTCACGCCGTATCGCTGCCTGAGCACCTGAACGTCCCGCATCGCGGAGGCGTATTCTCCGATCCGGATCCGATGCCGGATCTCGCTCTCGGCAGCCGCCATTTTTTCTGAATCGCTCATGCCGTCGTGCCTTTTTGGCGGCCTGTTGACGCCGTGCGTTCGAATCGACTCAAGGCGCTTCGACGACCGGCGGTCGGAATCCGCCGGCAGCATGCTCGAAGCCGCTGGCGATCTCGACCAGGAACGGCTCGCTGAATTTTGCGCCGAATATCGAAAGGCCGACCGGCATCCCGTGTATCTGACCCATCGGGACGGTGATGTTCGGATAGCCCGAAATTGCAGCCAGAGAAGAACTTCCGCCGATGAAATGGTCGCCGTTGATCAGGTCGATGGTCCATGCGGCCGATCCGGTCGGCGCGATCAGGGCATCCAGCTCATGCTCGACCAGCAGCCTGTCGATACCGTCGGCCCGGGTGGCCTGATGAATCGCCGATAGCGCTTCGGTGTAATCCTCTTCGTCGAGCGAGCCCTTGGCCTGTGCCTGCTCGAAGATCTCCTGATCGAACCAGGGCATCTCGGCCTGGGCGTTGATGCGATTGAATTCGATCAGGTCGGCCAGCGTCATCTGCGAAAGTTCCGGATCGGGCAGGCCGGCCAGATAGCCATTGAGGTCATGCTTGAACTCGTAGAGCAGCACATCGTAGGCGTTGCCGAAAAAGTCGTCCGGCGTCTCCCACTCGATCCCGTCGACGATTTCGGCACCGCCGTCTTTCATCGTCAGGATAGCCGCGTCGAACAACTCATCGACGTCGCTGTGGAACCCGGCCGACGACCGGAGCACACCGATTCGCTTGCCTTCCAGTCCGTCCGGTCCGAGGTGAGCCGGCAGGTGATCGGGCGACCACTCGGGCCGGTCCGATGTAGCCGGATCGGCCGCGTCGGGTCCGGTCATCACCGCGAGCATCACGACCGCATCGTGCACGCTTCGCGCCATCGGTCCTGCGGTGTCCTGGCTGTGCGAAATGGGCACGATATGGGTGCGGCTGATCAGCCCCACCGTCGGCTTGATGCCGACAACACCATTCGCCGACGACGGGCAAACCACCGATCCGTTGGTTTCTGTGCCAACGGCCAGTACCGTCATGCCGGCAGCCACGGCAACGCCGGAACCGGAGCTGGACCCGCACGGAGATCGGGACTGGTCGTAGGCATTGCGGGTCTGGCCGCCGACGGCGCTCCAACCGCTTGAAGATCGCTCGGACCGGAAATTGGCCCATTCGCTGAGATTGGCCTTGCCGAGGATCACGGCGCCGGCTTCGCGCAGACGGGCGACCAGCGGTGCATCGCGCCCGGTTGCGTTGTCGGCCAGCGCCAGCGAACCGGCGGTGGTCGGCTGATCACGGGTTTCTACGTTGTCCTTGAGCAATACCGGGATTCCGTGCAGCGGTCCGGCCCATTGACCGGCCGCCAGCCTCGCGTCGAGTGCGCGCGCCTGGGCGCGGGCCGTGGGATCGATCGCGATCACGGCGTTCAGCTCGGGGTTAAGCAGTTCGATGCGCGCAATCTGGCGCTCGATCAGTACGGCCGAGCTCAGCTCGCCCTCGCGCATCGCTCTGTGCAGTTCGGCCAGGCCGGGCCAGCCGGCATAGCCTTCTTCGGCGCCGGTCTTCGCGGACGACAGCATCAGCGATGCGAGCACCGCAGCAATGACAAGAATTCTGAGCGTGGTCTTGAGCATTCTTGAAACTTTCCTGGTTGACGAAAGGGGCGGCCAGCCCGGCTGGGTATCATGAAGCAAGCGGTGCGGTAATACAACGCGGGCGGTAACAGCGGGGGCGGCCCTGCTATCATCGCGCTATCTGGACGATTATCTTGCGGAAAAAAGTCATGCGAATTCCCGGCGCCTTGCTCACCCCTGCTGCAGTTGTTATATCTGCCCTGTTTCCATTCTCGGTTCATGCGCAACAGTCGGCGGCCGACTGCGCCCAAATCGAAAACAACCAGGCGCGACTGGAATGCTTCGACCGATTCTATGCCGGTGCTGAGGACCGTGACGCAAGGGCCTCGGAACGCGCTTCAAGCCGTGTCGGCTCAGCTGAAACCGACACCGAACGGGCGCGGCGCGAAGCCGATCAGGCGCGGCGGGAAGCTGCACAGGCGCGTCAGGAAGCTGCGCAGGCGCGCCAGGAAGCCGAGCGGTTGCGCCTGGAACTCGAACAGGGCCAGCGCGAAGTTGCTGACCTGCGTCGAGAAAACGACCGACGCCCCGAGCCCGAAGCGGACCCGAGAACGCCTGAAGAGCGATTCGGCATGGAAAAGAAGGTGCTGGAACTGGGCGGCGAAGAAATGTCGAGCACGGCACTCGGCGAATTTCGTTTCTGGAACCAGGGACAGCGCATCGAGCTCGACAACGGCCAGGTCTGGGAGATCGTCAATTCCACCAATCTTTTCCACAAGACCACGAATCCACGTGTGACCATCGAAAAGGGCTTGTTCAGTTCGTTCTACCTGCACATAGACGGCGTGTCGAAAAGTCTGAAGGTAAAACGCATTCGTTAATCGGCTCGGCTTAGGGCACCCGGCCGGACCTGAAATGAACCTGAACCGAGAACCCCCTCGATGAGCGGGGTTCTCGTTTTCCGCTACTCGGAAAATCCCTGTCAGTCCAAAACGCGGTCGGCTTGTTGTTAACCCGGCATAGCAAGTAAAAATGCCGGGTTAATGCCCGGCCGGAACGGCCGGGACCGCGAAGCGAAGCCATTTGCGGACATGCGCCGCAATCGGCGTGCATATTTTGATGCCATGTCGATAATCCGATCAGGGACGCGTCTGGCCGCTGCCCCGAACCACGTACTTGAAGGTCGTGAGCTGCTCGAGTCCCACCGGGCCGCGGGCGTGCAGGCGGCCCGTCGCAATCCCGATCTCGGCGCCGAAGCCGAACTCGCCGCCGTCGGCGAACTGGGTCGAGGCGTTGTGCACAACGATCGCGCTGTCGACACGATCCAGAAACGACTCGACTACGGCCGGATCCGAGGCCAGGATGCCGTCGGTATGGCCCGAGCCGTAGCGCGCGATATGGGCCACGGCCGCGTCCGGCGAATCGACGCAGCGGACGGCCAGGATGGCATCGAGATATTCGGTCTGCCAATCGGCCTCGGCGGCGGTCCGGATGCGGTCGTCACAATTGCAGGCCTCCGCATCACCACGAACCTCGCAGCCCAGTACGGCCAGCTCGTCGACCAGCCGTGGTAGCCGTTCGAGGCAGCTCCGATCGATCAGCAACGTCTCGAGTGCGCCACAGATTCCGGGCCGGCGCATCTTGGCATTGGCAATCACCTCGACGGCCATCGCGGGATCGGCAGAACCGTGCCAGTAAAGATGATTGTTGCCGTCCAGGTGGGCAAACACCGGTACGCGCGCGTCGCGCTGCACCCGCTCGACGAGCGAACGGCCGCCGCGCGGCACGATCACGTCAACATGCTCGTGCGCAGCCAGCAGCGCGCCGACCAGCTCGCGGTCCTGGTCCGGCACCATCTGTACGATTGCAGGGTCAAGCCCGGCGGCGCCCAGACCCGAAACGATCGCCGCGTGGATGGCACGGTTGCTTTCCACCGCCTCGCTCCCGCCGCGCAGGATCACCGCGTTGCCGGCCTTGAGACACAGCGCGGCGGCGTCCGCGGTGACGTTCGGGCGGGATTCGTAGACCACGCCGATGACGCCGATGGGCACAGCCACCCGCGAAATTTCCAGGCCGTTCGGCTGACGCCAGCGCGCCAATTCGCGGCCGACGGGATCGGGCAGGTCGGCTACCGTTTCGAGTCCAGCGGCGATGCCTTCCAGGCGGGCCTTGTCGAGTACCAGGCGGTCCAGCATCGCACCGCTGATCCCCCGTTTCCGGGCTCGCTCGAAATCCGTCGCGTTGGCCTCCAGGATTTGTTCGGCACTGGATCGGACCGCTTCGGCCGCCCCGGTCAGCGCGCGATTCCTGTCGGCCGCCGGACACTGCGCAAGACGCCCGGCAGCACGTCGCGCAGCGCGTCCGAGCTCCGCAATCACACTCACCGGCTTTCCGTCATTCATCGCCATGCAATTCGCTCCCCTGAATCAGTCCCGTACGATTTTCCCTGAAACCAGAGCCCGGAAACCGTATCTTCAGCGTTCATACAACACAAGATCGTCGCGATGGACGACCGGCCCCCGGCCGGCGTAACCGAGAATCGCCTCGAATTCGCTGCTGCGCCGTCCCATGATCCGGCGGGTTTCGGCGTCGTCGTAGCCGCTCAGACCGTGGCCCAGCACACTGTCGCTGTTCCGCAGTTCAATCAGGTCACCGCGCCGAAACGGCCCGAAAACTTCGACGACGCCGCCGGCCAGCAGGCTTGCGCCGCCGGCAAGGGCCTCGACCGCGCCATTGTCAAGCACCAGCGAGCCGGACGCGTGCTGCAGCGAACGCAGCCACTGCTTGCGTCGCGCCAACGGCCGGGTCGAGGCGTGAAAGCAGGTGCCCCTGCCGGTGTCGCAATACGATCTTATGGGCAGATCGTGACTGCCGTTGGCAAGCAGCACCGGACAACCGCCGGCAGTCGCAATCCTTGCTGCGGCGATCTTGCTGACCATGCCGCCGGTGCCGAACCCGGTGGTCTCGGCGGTGCCGGCAAGTGCTTCTATGGCTGCATCGACGACCGGAACGTCGGCGATCAGTCTCGCGTCGGGGTTGCGTCTGGGGTCGGCGTCGAACAACCCGTCGACGTCGCTGAGCAGCAGCAGCAATTCGGCGCCTGCCAGCAAGGCCACGCGCGCCCCGAGACGGTCGTTGTCGCCGAAGCGGATTTCGCCGGTGGCCACGGTATCGTTCTCGTTGACGATCGGTACGACGCCGCGATCCAGTAGCGTCTCGACGGTATTGCGGGCGTTCAGATAGCGACCCCGGTCTTCCAGGTCGTCGAGCGTCAGCAGCAGCTGGGCGGCTTTTCGATCCACTTCGGTCCATACGTCGGCCCACGTTCGAGCCAGCTGAATCTGCCCCACCGCGGCTGCGGCCTGGGCCTCGGCCAGGCTGGCCGGTCGGCCCTCGATGCCCAGCGCCGCTCTGCCCAGCGCAATTGCGCCGGAAGACACGATCACGAGCGGTCCGGGGCGCTCGGCAAGCTGTCCGGCCAGGTTCGACATCCAGCCGCGGCGCGGATTTCCGTCCTTGCCGATCAGCAACGAAGAGCCGACCTTGACGACCAGCGGCGATCTGCCCTCGAGCAGAAGACCGCGCGCGGCGGACGCGTGCGCGCGTGTCATCGCCGGTCCGACCGAAGCACGATGGATTGCCGGTTCGCGGCACCGATGACTGGACTACGAGCGGTCATGTTTCGATACTGCGGTCATGTTTCGATACTAGTGTACCCGTAACGTATTTTGTAACTTTCAGCGAGTCTGAACGCGACCGCGGCAAACGCGATATTGAGCAAGCCTTGATCGCGTATTATCGAGTGCTCTTACTCATGACTCCAAGCCGCCATGACCGACTTTCGACACCTGATTCGCGACGTTCCCGACTGGCCCGAACAAGGCATCGTGTTCAAGGACATCACGCCGCTGCTGGCCAGTCCCGAGGGCATGGCCTGGGCCGTTGACCGAATCTACGAGCCGTTCGCCGGCAAGCACATCGACCTGGTTGCCGGCATCGAGTCGCGCGGCTTCCTTTTCGGTGTCGGGGTGGCACGCGCGCTGGGCGCCGGATTCATCCCGGTGCGCAAACCGGGCAAGCTGCCTCGCGCGACGATTCGCCGCGAGTACGCGCTCGAATACGGCACCGATGCAGTCGAAATGCACGCCGACGCCGTGACCGAAGGCCAGCGCGTGCTGGTTGTCGACGACGTGCTCGCCACCGGCGGCACGATGGCCGCGACCTGTGAGTTGTTCACAGAAGCCGGCGCGGAAGTCGCAGGCGCAGCCGTACTCATCGAACTCGAGTTTCTTTCCGGCGCCGACCGCGTGCCGCACGCTATACATTCAGTGCTGCGTTATTGAATCGGGATTGGGATTACGACCGGGATCGAGAAAACTTCACGCAGCCTGAAGACAATGACAGGCTGTTTCTACAGAGGTGGCGTCATGAGTCAGCCGAAGTTCAGCCCTGGACAAGTCATTCACCACAAGAAATACGACTATCGCGGTGTGATCGTGGACGTCGATCCGGAATTTTCCGGCAGCGCGGAATGGTACGAGCAAGTCGCGACAAGCCGGCCGCCCAAGGACCGACCGTGGTATCACGTACTGGTCCACGACGCCGAACACACGACCTACGTCGCCGAGCAGCACCTCGAGGACGAGCCTTCCGGGCAGCAGATTCAGCACCCGGCGCTGGGGCAGTTCTTCAACAGTTTCATCGAAGGGCGCTACAAAAGAACGGTTCACTGAATCCGATTCTGTCGGCCTCACCGTATCCAGAACGCATCCAGACAACGGCTACGCTCATTGATTCGGGCTCGGATCCGTCAGTCGTCGGCGCTTAGAGACCCGTAGCGCGCGACAACCAGCTCGGGCTGCCCACCGCCGGCACCGGTCACGA
>JGI12210J13797_10002117_pt1 | contig 12785 bp, 10 predicted proteins | sample ElkSlonscriptome_3_FD_13797 | JGI IMG/M metagenome (IMG submission 13797) | reverse complement strand
CCCTCTTCTCCCGCCACCCTTTGTAACTAAGCCAATGAAAAATCCATTCCGATCCATCCGAACTTTCTGGAAAGAGACTATGCTCGAACTCCGGAAGGCTTCGTGGCCTACCCGGAAGGAACTCAGGCAGTATACGATTGTGGTTTTGATTGGGGTAGCGATCCTCGGAGCCTTCATTGGCGTTTCCGACTTTTTCCTCCTGAACTCCATCGAACTGGTCACCGAGTGGGTTCGCCCGCTCAACTGATCCAGTTTCGGTAACGATCCAGATCCTATTATGGTTTCCAACAGTACAATCAGCGGCCACAGATGGTTCGCCGTCCAGACCCTTTCGAACCAAGAGCAGAAAGCCAAAAAATACTTGGACAAGTTCGTGGAAATCGAGGAGATGGGCGACCGGATCTCTGAGATCCTGATGCCGACGGAAACGGTTACGGAGGTCAAGAGCGGTAAAAAGTCACAGCGGACCCGTAAATTCTATCCCGGGTATATCTTCGTCAACATGCGGTTGTATGATGACGATGGAAACCTGGACCAGGAGGCGTGGTATTTTGTAAAGGATGCGCAGGGCGTTATTAATTTTGTAGGTGGTGAGCGTCCGGTCCCTCTGAAGAAGGAAGAAATTGATCGGATCCTCAAGCAGATCGACGACGCCGAAGGCAAAGAGCGCCCGAAGGTGGAGTACGAAATCGGAGAAGAGGTCAAGATCAACGACGGGCCTTTTTCCAACCTCACCGGACAGATCGACGAGGTGGATCCCGAACGCGGGCGCCTCAAGGTCTCGGTTTCGATTTTTGGACGGTTTACCCCCGTCGACCTCGAGTATTGGCAGGTTGAAAGGGTCGAAGAATAAGGAATATCGATGTCTAAAAAAGTTATTGGAGAAATTCGTCTGCAGTTGCCTGCGGGCTCGGCCAATCCGGCTCCGCCGGTCGGTCCGGCACTGGGTGCACAGGGCGTGAATATTATGGCCTTTTGTAAGGACTTTAACGCCCGCACGAAAGAGCAGGCGGGGACCGTCCTCCCAGTGGTCATCACGGTTTATGCTGACCGCTCGTTCAGCTATATCCTCAAGAGCCCCCCGGCACCCATCCTCCTCAAGAAGGCAGCGGGTATCGCCAAAGGGTCGGGAGTGCCAAACCGGGACAAGGTCGGCAAAGTCACTCGCAAGCAGATCGACGAAATTGTTGAAATCAAGAAAAACGACCTGAACGCATCCGACCCGGATCAGGCCGCAAAAATTATCATGGGAACCGCCCGGAGCATGGGCATCGAGGTCGTTGACTGATTCCCCCGTTGGGAAGCAGGAGACCGAGAGAAACCAAACAAGTAAAATGGCAACAGCGACACGCAGTAAACGTTACCGCAAGGCGGCAGAACTCGCTCCCGAGCAGGAAGCTCTGGAGTTGAAGGACGCCGTAGCGGTTTTAGAAGGACTTCCAAAGGCCGCCTTTGATGAGACGGTAGAAATCCAGGCACGACTTTTCGTCGATCCCAAGCAGAGCACCCAGATGGTGCGTGGGACTGTAAGTCTTCCTCACGGAAGCGGAAAGACCGTCCGGGTCATCGCCTTCACGGAAAACCCTGACGAGGCGAAAGCTGCGGGTGCGGATGAAGCTGGCTTGGCTGAACTGATTGAGAAAATTCAAGAAGGCTGGATGGATTTCGACGTCGCTGTCGCATCCACCGCCGCCATGAAGGAAGTTCGCAAAGTGGCCCGGGTCCTCGGACCGCGCGGCCTAATGCCGAACCCGAAGGCGGGCACGGTTTCAGACGACCTAGCCGGAGCGATCCAGGCGGTCAAGGCAGGGCGCGTCGAATTCAAGATGGATAAGACCGCAAACGTCGCCATCGTCGTCGGAAAGCGCTCCTTCTCCGCCGAGCAGATTGCAGAGAACGCAATGGCAGTCATCGAAGTGCTGGGACGCTCCCGTCCTGAAACCCTCCGAGGTCGCTTCATCCGTGGGCTCGCCATCAGCTCGACCATGAGCCCGAGCATCAAGCTCTCTCCGTCGATCTACGGAAACTACTGAACCACTATTAGCAGAGACATCCCATGAGACCGGAAAAAGAATTTCTCGTAACCGAGATCGACCAGCATCTCGACAAATCCGACTACGTATTCCTCACGAATTACGAGCGGATCACCGTCGAAGAAACTGAGGCTCTTCGTGAATCGCTCGCATCGGAGAACGCAGAGTTCCACGTTGTTAAAAACAGCATTTTGAACCTCGCCTTGCGCCGCCGGGAGAAGCCTGATCTTCAGGATCATCTGGCTGGACCCACCGCGATCATCGTCGGCGGGGAGAACCCATCGGGTGTGGCCAAGGTCCTCAAGAAGTTTTTCAAGGATAAGGAAAAAGTTGAAATGAAAGTCGGCCTCCTCGGTGATCAAGCTGTGGATGCAGCCGGTCTCCTCGAGTTGGCGGAACTCCCCGGCCTCGACGAACTCCGCGCGAAATTCCTCTCGCTCCTCAATACTCCTGCTCAGCGCTTTGTCACCGTGGTCAACGCGGTGCCGCAGAGTGTCGTGAACGTGTTGAAGGCATACGCAGACAAGAACGAACAAAATTAATTTTCCGAGCCGCTTCCGCATTCTGCGGGGCGACTTGAAATACAGAAAAAACAGACAAACAATAACCAACAACCAAGAGTGAAGTGGGTAGGGGATGTTCCCTTAAACGGATCGAATCCGATCACTATCCGCTCAGGAGGTAATTATGGCAGATATCACAAAAGAAGACGTAATCGAATGGCTCAGCTCCCAGACGGTCCTCGACATCGCAGGACTCGTTAAGGAACTGGAAGAAAAGTGGGGCGTGAGCGCTGCTGCTCCTGTCGCTGTAGCGGCTGGCGGAGCTGCTGCTGGTGACGCACCAGCCGAAGAAGAAAAGGATGAATTCGACGTCATCCTCGCCGACTTCGGTGGCAACAAGATTGCCGTCATTAAGGAAGTTCGCGCAATCACTGGTCTCGGGCTCAAAGAAGCCAAGGAACTGGTCGAAGGTGCTCCCAAGCCTGTTAAGGAAGCAACGACGAAGGACGACGCAGAAGAGGTTAAGAAGAAACTCGAAGCAGCTGGCGCCAAGGTCGAAGTTAAATAATATCGAAAGCTCTTTCACACAGAACGATTTCCAGCCAGACCGCGCGGGTTTTTCCCGCGCGGCTGTGCTGTTTTTAAATTCCGGCAACTTTGTCGGACCCTCGGATCCACGCTAACCTATCCGTACCAACTCCCATCATGTCAGAACGCATCAACTTCGGAAGCCTGAAAGAGGTCATTGAACCGCCCAATCTTATCCAAAACCAGATCGACTCGTTTACCGAGTTCCTGCAGATGGAAATCGCTGCTGGTCAACGCAAGAACGTTGGACTTCAGTCAGTCTTCAAGGATGTTTTTCCTGTAGAGAGTTACGATGCCCGTTGCATGCTCGATTTCTCGAGCTACAAGCTGACTGAGCCGAAATACTCAGAAATTGAGTGCCTTCGTGACGGCGTTACCTATTCGGTAGGTCTTTACGTCAAATTCTCTCTCCGTGAGGAAGAGCAGATGAAGGAGGAGGAGATCTACATGGGTGAACTACCCATGATCACCACTCGTGGAAGTTTTATCATCAATGGCGCGGAGCGCGTCATCGTTTCCCAGCTTCACCGCTCACCCGGCCTCTGCTTCGAGCAGGCACCGCACACGAGCGGCAAGATGCTTCACTCTTTCCGGATCATCCCGGACCGCGGCACATGGTTGGAGGCCCAGTTTGACCAGAACGATCTTCTTTACGTCTATCTCGACCGCCGTCGTCGTCGCCGCAAGTTCCTCATCACCACGCTCCTGCGCGCGATGGGCTACAGCTCCGACTTTGATATTCTCAACCTTTTCTACGACCTACGTGAGCTGAAAGTCTCCGAGGGTCTGGAAATGGAGAACGTTTCGAACCTGATCCTCGTCGAGGACATCGTCGACGCCGAGAAGGGTGTCGTTCTCGCCCGGGCTTTCGAGCCGCTGACGAAGACAACCATCCGTTCCTTTGAGAAGGCTGGAATCTCCGAGATCTCGGTCATTGATACGACATCAGACGACGGACTCGTCGTCCGCTGCCTGAAAAAGGATCCGACTCGCAACGAGGAAGAAGCGCTCAAGGATATTTACAAGCGCCTCCGCCCCGGCGAGCCGCCCACAACTTCGAATGCCAAGGCACTTCTCAAGCGCCTGCTCCAAGATCCGAAGCGCTACGACCTCGGTCGTGTCGGTCGGTACAAGATCAACCAGAAGCTTAACCTCTCGACCGATCTCGAAAATCGCGTGGTCAACGTTGAGGACATTGTCGAATCCACCCGCTACCTCATCAAGCTAAAGCGCGGTGAAGGCTACGTGGACGACATTGACCACCTCGGCAGTCGCCGCGTGCGGACGGTTGGTGAACTTCTCGCGAACCAGTGCCGCATCGGTCTTGCCCGCACCGAGCGTCTGGTCAAAGAGCGCATGACACTTCTTGACCAGAGCGTCGATTCGATCATGCCACAGAAGCTGATCAACCCGAAGGCATTGAGCACGGTGATCCGTGATTTCTTTGCCCGGAGCCAGCTCTCGCAGTTCATGGACCAAATCAACCCGCTCGCGGAGTTGACCCACAAGCGCCGTCTATCGGCTCTCGGGCCAGGAGGTTTGAACCGTGAGCGCGCCGGATTTGAGGTGCGCGACGTGCACCCGAGTCACTACGGTCGTATTTGCCCGATTGAGACGCCGGAAGGTCCGAATATCGGTCTAATCAATTCGCTCTCAACCTACTCGAAGGTGAATGAGTTTGGTTTCATCGAGACTCCGTTCCGCATCGTTAAGGATGGCAAGGTGAGCGACGAGGTTGTCTATCTCAACGCCGACCAGGAAGAGCCGCACGTGATCGCTCAGGCGAACTCTCAAATCGACGATCAGGGTAACTTTGTCGGTAAGGTGACTTGCCGATTCCGCGACCAAATCCTCGAATGCGAAGGCGACCGCGTCGACTACATGGATGTTTCTCCGAAGCAGGTGGTTTCGGTGGCAGCTGGGTTGATCCCGTTCCTTGAGCACGATGATGCGAATCGCGCGCTCATGGGATCGAACATGCAACGCCAAGGTGTGCCTCTCCTTAAAACGGAAGCTCCGTTTGTGGGAACCGGCATCGAAGCCCGTGTCGCCAGCGACTCGAAGACAGTGATCCGCGCCCAGGCGAACGGAGTTATTGCTTCGGTCGATGCGCGTAAGATCATCATCACGGAGGACGGTGAACTTCCCGCGAAGCTCCTTCGTAACCCAAAGAGCGACCCAGGCAAAGGCATCTACGTCTACCACCTGCGCAAGTTCCTCCGGTCAAACGCTGGAACCTGCTTCAACCAGCAACCGCGGGTTCTCAAAGGCCAGAAGGTCGAGCCGGGTTCCCTGCTCGCAGACGGAGCAGCGACCGACGACGGTGATCTGGCGATTGGGCGCAACGTGCTCGTAGCCTTCATGCCGTGGAATGGTTACAACTTTGAGGATGCGATCCTTCTCAGCGAGAAGATGATCAAAGATGACATCTTCACCTCGATTCACATCGAGGATTTTGAAGTCACCGCCCGCGACACCAAGCTCGGACCGGAAGAAATTACCTACGACATTCCCAATGTTGGCGAGGAAGCACTCCGCAACCTCGACCACAACGGTGTCATCCGCGTCGGCGCGGAAGTGAAGCCTGGCGACATCCTCGTCGGGAAGATCACTCCCAAGAGCGAAACTGAACTCGCACCGGAAGAGAAACTCCTCCGCGCGATCTTCGGTGAGAAAGCGGCCGACGTGAAGGATTCTTCGCTAGTCGTTCCTTCGGGTGTGACCGGTATCGTCATGGATGTGAAGGTTTCCACCCGTGTGGAAGGCGAGACTGAAAAGCTCTCGGCTTCCGACCGGAACCGTCAGAAGAAGAAAATCAACGAAGACTACAAGGTTCAATACGAGCGCCTGCGCGAGGAGTTGACCGAGTCACTCTCGAACATTCTTCTCGGGGAAAAGATTCCTCTCGACGTAAAGAACTCCGAGACGGGTGACCTCATCATCCCCGCGAACCGCAAAATCACCAAGACCTTGTTGCGGAAGTTGGCTCAAGTCTCGAAGCACATCGAGATCGATCCTTCGCCCGTGCGGATTAAGATCATGGAGATCGTCAAGAGCTTCCAGACGAAGTTTGACGAAATCGAGGCCGACCGCGACCGCCGCATCACTGCCGTTGAGCAAGGAGATGACCTCGAGCAAGGCGTGATCAAGAGCGTTAAGGTCTATGTCGCGACGAAGCGGAAGATCCAAGTCGGTGATAAGATGGCCGGTCGCCACGGGAACAAAGGTGTGGTTGCCCGCATCGTTCCCGAGGAAGACATGCCTTTCCTCCCCGACGGCACGCCGATCGAGATTTGCCTCAATCCTCTCGGGGTTCCGAGTCGGATGAATGTTGGGCAGGTTCTCGAAACGCACTTGGGCTGGGCTTGTAAGAAGCTGGGCATCAAGGTCGCTACGCCGATTTTCGACGGAATTCCCGAGGACAAGGTTCGCCAGTATCTCCGCGATGCTGGGCTGCCGGATACCGGAAAGAGCGTTCTCTTCGACGGTCAGACCTGCGAGCAACTCGACCAGCAGGTCGTGGTTGGCTACATCTACATGCTGAAGCTGAACCACCTGGTCGCGGAGAAAATTCACGCTCGTGCGGTTGGTCCATACAGCTTGATCACCCAGCAACCGCTCGGGGGTAAAGCTCAGTATGGTGGACAACGTTTTGGAGAAATGGAGGTCTGGGCTCTCGAGGCCTATGGTGCCGCCTACACTCTGCAGGAGTTGTTGACGGTGAAGTCTGACGACGTCCAAGGGCGCACGAAGATTTACGAGTCCCTCGTGAAAGGGGACCGCAGTCTCTCGGCTGGAACTCCCCAGTCGTTCAACGTTTTGATGAAGGAAATCCAGAGTCTCTGCCTCGACGTCAAGCGTGGCAAAGTCACTCTCTCGATGTAACCGCAAACGGAAAGGAATTGTTATGAGTATGGAAGAAAGAGGCGGAAGTTTTACCGCCGAACCCGAAGAGCTTTACAACAGCGTCTCGATCTCGATCGCTTCGCCCGAGTCCATCCGTGAGTGGAGCAGCGGCGAGGTGCGCAACCCGGAAACCATCAACTATCGGACGTTTAAGCCCGAGCCAGGTGGTCTTTTCTGTCAGCGCATCTTCGGACCCGTTCGCGACTACGAGTGCGGATGTGGAAAGTATAAGGGTATCAAGTACAAGGATACCGTTTGCGAACGTTGCGGAGTTGAAGTCACCGTGTCCCGCGTGCGCCGCGAGCGCATGGGCCACATTGATCTTGCTGTGCCTGTCACGCATATCTGGTTTTTGAAAAGCATGCCGAGTCGCCTCGGTCTGCTTCTCGACATGACAGCCCGCAGCCTTGAGCGCGTCGTTTACTATGAAAATTACATGGTGACCGATCCGGGCCGCACGCCTCTGGAGTTGAAGCAACTGCTTACTGAGCAGGAGTTCCTCCAAGCGCAGGATGAGTATGGTGAAGATGCTTTCGTCGCCAAAATGGGTGCGGAAGCTGTGCACGAAGTTCTCTCGACGATGGACTTGGATCCGCTGGTCGACGAGCTGCACGAGCAGATGCACGCCACCCGCTCGAAGCAGATTAAGAAGAAGCTCTCGAAGCGCCTCAAGGTCATCCAGGGCTTCATCGAGTCTCAGTCGAAGCCGAATTGGATGGTTCTCGAAGTTCTGCCGGTCATTCCGCCGGACCTTCGTCCTCTCGTCCCTCTCGAAGGGGGCCGTTTTGCGACGTCCGATCTGAACGACCTTTACCGCCGTGTCATCAACCGGAACAACCGCTTGCGGAATCTTCTCCAGTTGAAGACCCCGGATGTCATCATCCACAACGAAAAGCGGATGCTGCAGGAAGCGGTAGACGCTCTCTTCGACAATGGTCGTCATGGCCGTGCGGTTACGGGTGCAGGAAACCGTCCGCTCAAGTCTCTGAGCGATATGCTCAAGGGGAAGCAGGGCCGTTTCCGTCAAAACTTGCTCGGTAAGCGCGTTGACTACTCCGGTCGTTCGGTGATCGTGATCGGGCCTGAGCTGAAGTTGAGCCAATGCGGTCTTCCCAAGAAGATGGCGCTCGTCCTCTTCGAGCCGTTCATCATCCGTCGCTTGAAAGAGCTGGGATTTGTCCACACCGTTCGCGGCGCGCGCAAGATGATTGAGAAGCGTTCTCCCGAGGTCTGGGACATCCTTGAGGAAGTGACCAAGGGTCATCCGGTTCTCCTAAACCGCGCACCAACTCTCCACCGCTTGTCAATTCAAGCCTTTGAGCCAGTCCTGATCGAGGGCGATGCGATTCGCGTCCACCCGCTCGTCTGCACGGCTTACAACGCTGATTTCGACGGTGACCAGATGGCGGTCCACGTGCCGCTTTCCATCGAAGCGGTCATGGAGGCCAAGATGCTCATGATGGCGACGAATAACATCTTCTCGCCCTCGAGCGGGAAGCCGATTCTCACGCCATCACAGGACATCGTTCTCGGATCTTACTACCTCACCATGGAGCCAAAAAATCCGGCTCCTGAAGGCGCACACGTCCCTCTTATGGGAAGCGTTGAGGAAGTCATGGTCGCGGAGGCCGAGCACGTTTTGCGCAAGCATGATTGGATTGACATCCGCAATCCGGATTACGGGCGGAAGAGCACCTTTGGTAAGCCAGAGAAAAAGATTCTCCGCACGACTGTGGGCCGCGTCATCTTCAACACCATTTGGCCGGACGAGATTGGGTTCTACAACGAACTCGCTCCGAAAGGTAAATTGGGCGACCTCATTCTCGCGACTTATCGCGAGACAGGACAGGAAGAGACCATCAACACTCTCGACCGCCTCAAGGAAGTCGGGTTCAAGACCGCTACCCGCGCTGGGATTTCGATCGGGATTGATGATATGATCATCCCTCCCACGAAGCCGAAGATGATCACCGAGGCGCGCAAGCAAATCGATGGTGTCGAGAAGCAATACCGGAAGGGGCAACTCACTCCGGGCGAGCGCTACAACAAGATCATCGCGATCTGGTCGAAGCTCACCGACGATATTGCGGAAGCGGTTTACACAGGCCTCGAAGAAGATTCGACGGTCGAGAAGGTGAATCCTGTGTTCCTCATGATGCACTCAGGAGCCCGTGGTAACAAGCAGCAGGTTCGTCAGCTCTGCGGTCAACGCGGTTTGATGGCGAAACCTTCCGGTGACATTATTGAGCGTCCGATTCTCTCCTCGTTCCGCGAAGGTCTGACCGTCCTCGAATACTTCATCTCCACCCACGGGGCCCGTAAGGGTCTTGCGGATACGGCGTTGAAGACCGCGGATGCCGGATACCTTACCCGTAAGCTTTGTGACGTGGCGATGGATTGCATCACCACTTGCGAGGACGACGGAAATCGTAATGGCATCTGGAAACGGGCGATCATGGATGGTGACGAAACCATCGTCGGCCTTGCCGAGCGGATCGTTGGCCGGACTTCTGCAGAAGATGTCCCGAACCCGATCGAGCCTTCCGAACTCCTCGTCAAGGATGGTGAAGAAATCTCCGAAGCCGCTGGTAAGAAGATCGAGACTCTCGGAATTGAGCGTGTAAAGATTCTCTCGCCTCTGACGACGCGTCAGCGCGATGGGGTGACGGCCAAGGAATACGGGATCAATCCTGCATCCAGTCGCACCGTCGATATCGGAACCGCTGTCGGGATCATCGCCGCTCAGTCAATTGGTGAGCCGGGAACCCAGCTGACCATGCGGACCTTCCACATCGGGGGAATCGCCAGCCAAGTTCTTCGCGATCCGAAGATCGTGATCCGCAAAGGGGGTAAAATCAACTACTCGGAAGATCTCCGCAAGGTGGAGACGGCCGATGGACGCTTCGTGGTTCTGAACAAGACCGGGTCGATCATCGTTACCGATTCGGCCGATAAGGAAGTTGAGAACTACAAGATTCCAGTGGGATCTATCCTCTTCGTCACCGATGGTGAGGAAGCGGCTCCCGGAACACTACTCGCTGCATGGGATCCGCACAGTGTGCCGATTCTGTCGGAGAAAGCCGGTAAGATTGGTTTCCGCGATATGATCCCGGGCGTAACGATCAAGCGCGAGCAAGATCCAGAGTCTCAAGGGATCACCAACGTCGTTATCGAGCACAAGGAAGACTTGAATCCTCAAGTTCTCATCCTTGACGAGAACGACAAGGAAATCGCAACCTACGCGATTCCGGTCGGTGCGCAGATCGTCGTCGAAGAAGGGGATGATGTGGATCGTGGGGGTTGGCTCGCCAAGACTCCGCGTCAGGCATCCAAAACGCAGGATATCACCGGGGGTCTTCCCCGTGTTGCCGAGCTTTTCGAAGCCCGTCGCCCGAAGGAAGCCACCGACATGGCCAAGATCGACGGTCGCGTAACAATCTCAGGAACTGTCCGCGGTAAGCGTCGCCTCTTCGTGACCAGTAAGGATCCCGAAGAAGTGGCTAGCGAAGGCATCACCAAGGATGACGACGAGACCGAGGAGCACCTCATTCCACACGGCAAGCACCTCATCGTGCAGCCTGGGGATTACGTGACCAAGGGTCAGCACCTCACAGAGGGTGCAGCCGATCCTCACGAAATGCTCGAAATCTTGGGACCGAACGCGGTCCAGGAATACCTCCTCACCGAGATTCAGAAGGTCTATCGCCTGCAAGGGGTGACCATCAACGATAAGCACATCGAAGTGATCCTCTCGCAGATGCTCCGCAAGGTTCGGATCACCGATCCGGGAGACTCGGAGTTCTTCTGGGGCGAGCAAATCGACCGCTTCACGTTCATGGAGGAGAATGATCGCTTGGAAGAAGCGGGTGGTAAACCAGCAGAAGCTGAGCCGGTCCTTCTCGGGATCACCAAGGCATCGATCGAGACGGAGAGCTTCATCTCTGCCGCCTCCTTCCAAGAGACGACCCGCGTCCTCACCGACGCTGCGACCCTTGGGAAGTCCGACGACCTCAAAGGCTTCAAGGAGAACGTTATCATGGGGAATCTCATTCCCGCAGGTTCCGGTCTACCNGCCTACCGTCACCTCAAGATCGACACGCTCGGCTTGGAGCCAGTAGCGGAGACAGAGGAAGAGGCGACTGAGCAGGCCGTCTAGAGCAGAGACGTTCCGAATATTTCAACAAGGCACCTTTCCCAGCGGGAAAGGTGCCTTTTTTTTGAAACACCATAAATTTGACCGATTGACAGCTATCAATTTTGATGCATCTTATGAGAACGACAGTTACGCTGGATTCAGACGTGGCAGACTTTATTCACGAGGCCTGCCAGAAGCGAAAGGTCAGTTTTAAACAAGTCCTGAATGAGGCACTGCGGGAGGCTCTGCGGCCCGATAGGGTGCGGAACCCTGAACTGCTGGCTCCTCGCTCGATGGGTTTGGCACCCGGGGTAGATCCGAAGCGATTGAGCGAATTGGCCGATGATCTGGAGGCGGAGGCTTTCATCGCTGCCGAAACTTCGCGGAGCTATCGTTCGAGAGAAGAGTAAAAGAACATGATTCTTCCGGACGCAAACCTTCTGCTCTATGCGGTGAACCGCGACTGTCCCGATCATCGCAAGGCCTTTTCATGGTGGCGAGACACACTCGAAGGGGGTATGCCCGTTCGGTTGACGACGGGAGTCGTCTTCGCCTTTGTGCGCCTTGCCACAAACCGGCGGGTCTTCGCCCATCCATTGACCACTAGCGAAGCTTTTGAGTATCTGGAAAACTGGCGCGAATTTTCTTCGGTCAGGTTGGTTGAGAATCTCCCGGATGATATTGGGGTGGTCAGAGAATTACTGGAATCTGCTGGAACGGCGGGAAACCTCGTCAGCGATGCTCAGATCGCAGCCATTGCGCTGCGAATCGGCGGCTGTGTGCACACCGTAGATGACGACTTCCAACGTTTTCCGGGAGTGAAATGGCTCAATCCCCTAAGGAAGTAACAATGGCCAAGACGAATCGTAGCGTCAGAAGGTAGCGGGAGCTCCCAGCTTCCGGCTCTCTCTTATCGGCTGCGATTGAGTTCCTCTTGCCTCCATTTGTCATGGTCATCCCAGATGCTCCTGTCGCTTCGTTTGTCGGTGCCGGATGGCCCTGAAGAGTAGGAATCTTGTATTGAAGAATCGTCGTAGGGAGCTGCTGACTCTTCCGCTGGCACAATCTCTTCAATATATTCGATCTCCTCCTGAACGGTTTCCTTAAGGCAGAGTAGGCGATAGAGGAGGTTCCTATGATCGTGGTCTAGGTCGGTCTCCACCTCCCGGCGGATTTTCTTCTTATCGGCCTTGTGAAAGTCAAATGCGGGTGCTTTTTTCATGGCACGCAGGGACCGGCGCATGGGTGCCAAGTGGGAGCGATGATATTCGGCCAAATCCCGGAGGCGAGCGAGTCCCAGTCGAATAGAGAGGCCGCCCTCCTCCATGTCGCACATGGCCTCGATCCGTTGCAGCCTCTCGAGATCCCGCTCTTGGTAGGCTGATTGAAGTTCATTCCATCGACGTTCGCCCGAGGCTGATGGTTGGTCTGAATGGTCGGGGTGGAGTCGCTTTGCCAGCGCCCGATAAAGTTTGCGGATGGCCGATTCTTCGGTGGAGACGGTTGTGCTTTTTACGCGCTTTTCTCCCGGGGTCTGCCTCTTTTCGTTCTTCTGGTCTTCTTTAGCCGAGCTGCCGAACATCTCCTCAAATGCCTCTTCAAAAGCAGAGTCATGCTCGT